>RCND010000598.1_pt1 | contig 20683 bp, 21 predicted proteins | sample 2041351 | NCBI WGS metagenome assembly RCND01 (sample SAMN09708230, study PRJNA481090) | Marine sediment metagenome, whole genome shotgun sequencing project. | biome: marine sediment; feature: ocean; material: sediment; isolation source: Sewage treatment plant 12B marine sediment (STP12B) ... | reverse complement strand
GGAGCAACTTTTGGTGCTACTGTAGCTGCCACTTCATTAAGCGGAGTTGTGAAAGGTGCGGAAAAAGTAGATGAAAAATCCGGACATAGCGTAAAGGGAATTAAAAAGATTCCAACTTTCTGTGATGTCTGTTTCTGGAAGTGTGGAGCTATTGCATATGTAAAAGATGGGAAATTATGGAAGATAGAGGGCAATCCTGAAGATCCTTTAAGTAACGGAAGATTGTGTCCGAGAGGAACAGGTGGAATTGGAGCTCATTTTGATGATGCAAGGTTAAAAGCTCCTCTAATCAGAAAAGGGCCAAGAGGTTCAGAGGAATTTGTTCAAGTAACTTGGGATGAAGCATTTGATTATATAGCTAAGAAAATGAATAAGATTAAAGCTGAACATGGTCCCGAAGCAATGGCGTTATTTAGTCATGGTATTGGAGGGAATTTCTTAAAACACTTGATGAAGGCTTATGGAACTCCAAATTTGACAGCTCCATCTTTTGCTCAGTGCCGCGGACCAAGAGAAGTCGGTTTTGATCTAACATACGGTGATGTTGTTGGATCGCCTGAAAGAACAGATATTGAAAATACAAAATGTTTAGTTCTTCTTGGTTCTCATTTAGGCGAGAATATGCATAACACCCAAGTACAGGAATTTTCACATGCAATAGAAAACGGCGCGACTATTATTACAGTTGATCCGCGATTCTCTGTTGCTGCCGGAAAATCAAAACATTATCTGCCGATTAAACCCGGAACTGATATGGCTCTGCTGCTTGCTTGGATGCATGTTATAGTAAGTGAAAAATTATATGATAAAAATTTTATTGACAAATATGCATTCGGATTTGAACAGTTTGAGTATGAAATTTCACAGTATACTCCTGAATGGGCATATATTGAGACTACAATTGAACCAGAATTAATTAGAGAAACAGCAAGAGAGATGGCAAGATATAAACCGGCTACTTTAATTCACCCGGGAAGACACACAACTTGGTATGGTGATGATGCCCAAAGAAGTCGTGCAATAGCATTACTTAATGCATTAATGGGAAATTGGGGCAAAAAAGGTGGTTTCTACAATCCATACAGTTTTAGTGTGCCTGGTTATCCATATCCTGAATATCCAAAATCAGAAAAAGGTGCTGCCGATAATCCGGATCATAAATATCCATTTGCTGAAGGTGAGAAGATTTCTACCGGTTTACGCGACGCAACTATAACTGGCAAACCATATCCAATTAAAGGATGGTTTGTTTATGCAACAAACTTAACTCAAGCTTTACCGAACACTCAAGAAACAATTGATGCGATTCAGAAATTAGATTTAATGGTTGTAGTTGATGTAGTACCAAGCGAAATTGCCGGATATGCAGATGTTGTTCTTCCTGAGTCAGTTTATTTGGAGAGGTATGATGATTTAAATACACCACTCTTTAAGGAAAGTTTCGTTGCACTTCGTCAGCCGGTTATTGATGCTCCTAATGATCAAAAACCAAATTGGTGGATGGCTAAGAAATTAGCAGATAAACTTGGATTGCAAAAATATTTTCCATGGAAAAATGTTGAAGAATATTTGGATACAAGATTAAAAAGTGCCGGATTGAGTTTGGAGCAGCTCAAAAAAGAAGGTGTGGTCAAAGGTCCCAAATACCCAATTTACGTAAATGAAAACGAAGATCCTCAATTTTATACTCCTTCTGGAAAAGTTGAATTTTATTCAATGAGACTTAAAGAAGCGGGACTAGATCCAATTCCTAAATACACCAAGTTCGAAGATCCTCCTGCAGGTTATTTTAGACTACTTTTTGGTAGATCTCCGGTTCATACTTTTAGCAAAACTCAATCAAACCGGTTTTTGTCTGATATGATGGACGAAAATGAAGTTTGGCTAAACATTGATGTAGCCGGAAGAATGGGACTAAAGAATGGTGAATACATCAAACTAAAAAATCAAGATGGAGTTGTGAGTAATAAAGTGAAAGTAAAAGCTACCGAAAGAATTAGAACTGACTGCGTTTATATGGTTCATGGTTTTGGTCAAAGATCGAAGATGTATAGACAAACTTTTAATAAAGGAGCTAGTGATTCGCAGCTTATAACAAAATATAATACAGATCCATTGATGGGTGGAACAGGTATGAATGTTAATTTTGTAACTATTGAGTGGGGGGCGTAAAATGGCAAGATATGGAATGGTAATTGATACTGCAAAATGTGTTGGATGCCAAGATTGCGTTATTGCCTGCCAAGCAGAAAATAATGTTCCCGAAGGATTTTGCAGAGATTGGATAACAACTGAATCTAAAGGAAAGTTTCCAACAATTGAGATGGAAATTAGAACTGAAAGATGTAACCATTGTACAGATGCGCCTTGTGTTTCTTGTTGCCCAACCGGTGCAAGTCACTATCATGATGTGGGTGGAGTTGTGCTTGTTAATCATAATGAATGCATTGGCTGTAAAGCTTGTATAGCTTCTTGTCCTTATGATGCAAGATTTGTTCATCCGGAAGGTTATGTTGATAAATGTACATTCTGCATTCACAGAGTTGAAAAAGGTGAATTGCCCGCTTGTGTTTCTGTTTGTCCAACTTATTGTATGCACTTTGGTGACTTGGATGATCCGAATAGTGAAGTCAGCAAAATGCTAAAATCAAGAAAGCATCATTCACTTATACCGGAAGCTGGAACTAAACCAAATATATTTTATTTGACTTAGGAGATATTAATGAACGAAATAACTACAACAAGAAGTAACCCAATGATTGATCCCTCTTTAACTGTTTGGGGATGGGAAATTCCTGTTTATCTTTTTCTTGGTGGAATGGTTGCTGGAATGATGTTAATTTCAGGTTACTTTTTATTTAAGGGTAGACACAAAGAAACAAACTGTTCATGCTACTATCTTCCCTATATGAGCTTTGTTTTATTAACATTAGGTATGGTAGCTTTATTTTTAGATCTTGAACATAAATTATATGTCTGGCGACTCTATACAACTTTCGAAGTTACGTCGGCAATGTCATGGGGTTCATGGATACTTATTCTTGTTTATCCAATGTTGATGTTAAATATTTTATTACGCCCGCCAAAAGTGCTTGAGGAAAAACTTCCAATAATTGGTGAATGGAAAAACAAATTATTAGCTAACCCATTGTGGATAAAATATATTGGTGTGTTAAGTATGTTTTTTGGTGCTGGAATTGGATTATATACTGGAGTTTTACTTAGTTCTCTTGGAGCTCGACCATTGTGGAGCTCATCAATACTTTGGCTTTTGTTTTTAGTTTCGGGACTTTCTGGGGCAGCAGCTTTTGTTCACGTTATTGCGAAAAATGTTTATGAGAGAGAATTACTTGCAAAAGCAGATAATGCTTTTTTAATTGTAGAGCTATTTGTAATTGCCCTATTTATAATTGGATTAAAAACTGCGACCGAAGTTCAAGCGCATGCTGCAGATATGCTTCTATTTGGTGATTTCGCCTCTACTTTTTGGGTATTTGTAATAGGTGTTGGAATTGTTATTCCATTGATTATTCAGCTTCTAGCTGTTAATCATAAGATTCACCATACACCAATTGCACCTTTAATGGTAATAGTTGGAGGCTTATTATTAAGATTCATTATTGTAGCTGCAGGGCAATATAGTCATTGGTTTGCACTTAATTAAACTTAAGGAAATAAATATATGTTAAATTTTAAGGAGTGGTTTTCTCATCATCATGAAGATAACGCGATGGATGGCCATTTAACTCAAAAACATTATTCTAATCCCTATTTAATTGGATTGCTATTGGGATTGGTATTACTAGCAACTTTTGTAATAATGGGTAGAGGACTTGGAGCTTCAGGTGTTTTGTCAATAGCAACTTCTGTTGCTGTTGAAAAGGTAGCACCATCACAAACAGCGAATAATGAATTTTACAAGGGATATTTAGGAGATGGAACTAAGAGCCCATTTAAAGACTGGCTGGTTTTTCAAATAATTGGAGTAGTTATTGGGGGGTTTCTTTCTGGTGCTATATCAGGTAGAAACAAAATAATGGTGGAAAAAGGGCCGAGAATATCTAATGCGAGAAGATTTATGTTTGCGTTTATTGGTGGATCTTTGATGGGATTTGGAGCTAAAATGGCTCGTGGATGTACGAGCGGTCAGGCACTTACTGGTGGAGCTTTGTTAAGTGTTGGTGGTTGGGCATTTATGATAATGGTATTTGTTGGAGCATATGCAATGGCATATTTTGTTAGGAGGGAATGGACATGATGGCACCTTTTTATAAATTCGGTATGTTTAATGACGAAGTAAGTTTAATAGTTGCTTTCGTTATTGGAATATTTTTTGGGTTTGTTTTGGAAAAAGCTGGTTTTGGTAGTGCGAGAATGTTAGCTGCTCAATTTTATTTTACTGATATGAGAGTGTTTAAAGTAATGTTTACAGCAATTGTTGTGGCTATGATTGGACTATTTTATTTATCATGGATTGGTTTCTTGGATCTATCATTAGTTTATTATGGCGATACATATTTAATTCCACAAATTGTTGGCGGATTAATTTTGGGTTTCGGATTTGTTATCGGCGGTTATTGCCCTGGTACATCAGCTGTTGCAATTAGCACTGGTAGAAAGGATGCAATATTTTATGCATTAGGCGGAATGTTCGGAATTTTTATTTTTGGTGAAATTTTTCCATTTATAAGCGATTTCTTTTACTCAACCCATATGGGAAGGATAAGCATTCCTGAATTGTTAGATATTAATTATGGTTTTATTATGTTGTTAGTTATTCTTTTGGCAATAGCCGGATTTACAGCAGCTGAATGGGCTGAAAAGATAACTGCAAAGAAAAAGGTGGAGGAATAATATGATACTTAAAACTATTGCAGAAATGCCACCAAGAAAACGACTCGGAATACTTGCCGTAATTTTAGGATTTATTTCAATGTTTGCTGGAAGTCCTTTTGATAATACTAAAACTTCTGTAAACTCAAAGGAATTATCCTTAATCTCGGCTGATGAGATTGGGAATGTCACTGTTAATAATTTGGCAGATGCAATAATTAAATCTAAATTTGATTACAGATTAATCGATTTGAGAAAATCATCTGAGTTTGCCAATTACAATATCCCTTCATCTGAGAATATTCAAGTTGAACAGATTCTTAATTTCGGTCTAGCTAGGAACGAAAATATTTTACTTTATTCAGATAACGATATTGAAACAACTCAAGCTTGGTTCTTATTGAAAGCAAACAATTATCAGGCGGTGAACGTTCTTAAAGGAGGACTCAACGAATGGCAGAGTGAAGTATTGTTCCCGGTTTGTAGTTGTGGAGAATCTCCTACAACTGAACAGAAACACAAACACAGCAAGCTTGCAGAAGTAAGTGAGTTTTTTGGTGGGAAAATTCAAACTGTAAATATTGGTGAAAATACCGAAAAGATGAAAATGCCTGAACTAACAGCACCAACAACAGTTATACTTAAAAAGACTACTGGTAAAAAGAAAAGAGAAGGCTGTTAAACCAATTTAAGGTCCGGATACATTTCGGACCTTTCCTCAATTTAAATTAATCAACATTTCAAAAAAGATTTAATCTCACAACATTTTTAAAGGATAACATATTCTTTTTTTCTTAAAGGAAAGAAGAAAACCTTTTTACATTCTTAAATTTGAAAAAACTAATAATTGAAATTCAATTTTTTCAATAAAATTGATATAAATCTATGGCAAGAAAGTTGATATAATATTATATCAACTTTTAATTATGCAAATATGAATGAACCAAAATATACTATAAGTACCGCTGCTAAATTGGCTGGATTATCTGTTCATACATTAAGGAAGTATGAACGTGAAGGATTAATTATTCCCTTCAAAAAAGACAGCAAGCAACGTTTGTATTCAGATCTAGATTTGGATAGATTAAAATGTATAGTTAAAACTATATCGGAAGATAAAATTAATATAGAAGGGTTGAGAAGGGTTTTAGCTCTTATCCCTTGCTGGAGTATTGTAAATTGTAAATTAGAAGATAGAAATAATTGCGAATTCTTTTCTTCTCACACTAAACCTTGTTGGATGATTAACCATAAAAATAATTATTGTGAAGGAAGAGAATGTCGTGAATGTGAAGTATATAACAGTTTCGGGAATTGTGGATCGATTAAACAAAAATTAAAAGAATTGTTACTTTAAAAATTAGGAACTATTATGAAAAAAATTGTAATACTTGGTGCAGGCACTGCCGGCACAATGATGTTAAATAAGTTACATGAAAACCTTGATAAAAATGAATGGCAGTTAACAATCGTTGATCAATTTGAAACTCATTATTATCAACCTGGGTTTTTATTCATTCCATTCGGTATCTATGACAAAAAGGATGTTGTTAAACCAAAGCGAGATTTCTTTCCCAAAGGTGTAGAAGTTATCGTATCAGAAATAGATAAAATCGAACCGGAACAAAATCGTGTCTTACTCGCAAATAATGTTGTTCTAAATTATGATTTATTAATTGTTGCAACTGGAGCAAAGATTAAACCAGAAGAAACTGAAGGAATGACTGATGAATTATGGTATAAAAATATTTTTGATTTTTATACAATTGAAGGTGCTACTGCATTAGCGAATTTCTTCAAATATTGGGAAGGTGGAAAACTTGTATTGAATATTACTGAAATGCCAATTAAATGTCCTGTAGCGCCTTTAGAATTTGTATTTCTTGCAGACTCATACTTCACTGAAAAGGGGATTAGAGATAAAGTAGACATTCATTTTGTAACTCCCTTGCCTGGTGCATTTACCAAACCAAAGGCCTCAGAAATATTAGGGGATATATTAACTAAGAAGAATATAAATCTAACGTCTGATTTTAATATTGCCCGAGTTGATAATGAAAATAAAAAAATTGTTTCTTGGGACGAAACAGAAATACCATTTGACGTATTAGTTACAATCCCGACAAATATGGGAGACGATGTTATTGAAAGAAGTGGTATGGGTGATGAACTACAATTTGTTCCAACTGATAAGCATACCCTTAAATCTGATAATTATGACAATGTTTTTGTAATTGGAGATGCTACAAACCTACCTAGTTCCAAAGCAGGTTCTGTTGCCCATTTTGAAGCTGATATTCTATTAGAAAATATATTAAGTGCAATTGATGGTCGTGAATTAAAAGCTAAGTTTGATGGACATGCTAATTGTTATATTGAATCTGGATTTGGGAAAGGAATATTAATTGATTTCAACTATGATACAGAACCCCTCCCAGGAAAATTTCCGTTACCCGGAATTGGTCCTTTTTCTCTTTTAGAAGAAACTAAAATGAATCACTACGGGAAAGTAATGTTCAGATGGATGTATTGGAATTTATTGCTTAAAGGTTCAGAATTGCCTATTGAATCTCAAATGACAATGGCTGGAAAGAGGTCATAGAGATGGAAGAAAAAAATATGCAATTGCAAATCGATATGCTTAATGAAAAACTTGATGTAATACTTGAAGAAATTGAACATCAAAGAAAACATCGTCAAGAGATGGAAGATCTCAAAGATGATCTGATGAGAGTTACTTCCGGTGTTTATAAGTCAGCCATAACTGAATTGGAAGAAATACATGATCATACAACTGGGGAAGATATTTTTTACCTCGGTAAAAAACTGTTGAGGAATGTTAACACATTAACACAAACATTTGAATTAGTAGAAAATGCTAAAGGATTTTTGGAAGACTTCGCTCCGGTATCTCGCGAACTTATTTTTGATACAATGAAGAAATTCGATGAGTTTGATAGAAAAGGATACTTTGAATTCTTAGGGGAATTGGAAAAAATTGCTGATAATATTGTTACATCTTTTTCAGTTGAGGAGGTAAAAGCCCTTTCTGAAAATGTTGTTACAATTCTCAATACAATCAAAAATTTAACGCAACCGGATATGCTCAACGCAATTAATAATGCAGTTGAAGTTTATAAAAAGCTAGATATAAATATTGAAGATGATATATCATATTTAAAGCTTTTTAAAGAGCTGAAATCGCCCGAAATGAAAAAGGGATTAGCATTTGGCATTAAATATTTGAAAAGTTTATCAGAAATAAATTCAGATAATAAAGTTATTAAATAACCACATTTAATTGGAGTAAAAATGAGTACTAAAGAATATGCTGGTAAAACAGTTGAAACCACTGAAGATGGATTTTTGACTAATGCTTCAGATTGGAACAAGGAACTTGCAATCGATATTGCAAAAGAAGAAGGAATAGACGAATTAACTGATCGTCATATGTTGGTAATTAATTTTATGAGAGATGTTTTTGAAAAAACTGGCGATGGGCCGTCAATTAGGAAGCTTACAAAAGAAAGTGGAGTCCCAACTAAAGAACTATATGCATTATTCCCAAAAGGACCAGCAAAAAAAGCTGCAAGAATTGCTGGTATTCCTAAACCAAAGGGTTGTATCTAAAAATTTATTAAATAAAGATCTTATTAAAAACTTAAAATTAAGGGGCTTGAAATGGCTGAAAAAATTGAAAAAGTATCAATAATAATTTCACGAGGATCTTTAGAAGGTGTGTATCCTGGTTTAATTATGGCAAATGGCGCAAGGATGGAAGGTATAGAGGCTACAGTGTTTTTTACATTCTTCGGATTAGATGCGATCATTGATAAAAGAATGGATAGCATCAGCGTTGCAACAGTTGGAAACTCAGCAATGAGAATGCCGGGCGGTTTAAAAATGCCAACATTACTTGGAGCACTCCCTGGAATGTCCGCATTTGCCACTAGTATGATGAAGAAAGAAATGGAGAAAATTGATATACCACCTGTCAGAGAGTTTATTGAGATGATAAGTGATGCTGGTGGTGAGCTTTATGCATGTAAAGCTACTGTTGATATGTTTCATCTCAGTAAGGAAGATTTTTGTCCTCAGATGAATGAAATAATTACAGTAGGTGAATTTTACGAAAAATCAGCCGGCGCTTCAATAATATTTACATGATCAAAGATTTAAAGGCGATAATTTTATTATCGCCTTTAAGATTGTAATTACTGTCTCGTCCTGAAATAAGTTGACACATTATGGACTTATTAATGGAAACACAAACCGACACTTCAAAAATCAAGAGTTCAGTTTAGCTTTATTCTTATTACTCCAATTTTCAAGAGCATCAATCAATTCCGACATAACTTGAGTAATAATTGTCTGTTTGTCTTCGCTTATATTGTTTAAAATATTTTGATGTAGTTCAATATGCTTTTTGGTCAACTGATTGATAAATTTCCTACTTTCCGGGGTTAAATCAACCAAGTGATTTCTCTTATCATTCTCATCAACTCTTCTAATAATATAATTTTTAGCTTCAAGACTAGTTAAGATGTGAGTTACTCTACCGGCACTAATTTCTAATTCTTTAATCATTTCTTTAATTGAGACCGTTGATGTTTTACTAAACATTCTTAAACATCTTAATTCAGTAGGTGTTAATTGAAAGAGAGCTGCAAAGCTTGTTTCTTTTTTATTGCAAGCTCTTGCTAGTTTACAAGTAAGTTCAGCCATTGTTTTGGCTTGAGCTTTATTTGATAGATTCTTCATTGGACAAATTCCTATTATTTTACAATCTAAACTAAAATATTATTATATAATTATCAAATAATTTTAAGTTATTTATTTTTTTTCTTCTTGGCGATAATGAATATTTCCTATTATTTTACATGATAAATAATTTTTAATTAGAGGTTAACTTTTGAAAGTTTTAGTTACCGGAGGAGCAGGCTATATTGGCTCTCATTTTGTAAAAATTTTAACAAAAGAAAAAATTGATTGCGTTGTACTAGATAATTTAAGCAGAGGACATAAGGAAGCAGTTCCCTCAAATGTACCACTTGAGGTTATTGATTTACTTGATATTCATGCATTAGAAGATTTGTTTAAAAAATATTCTTTTGATTCAATCGTTCACTTTGCAGCTTTTGCTTATGTGGGCGAATCAGTAGAAAATCCCATTTTATATTACCAAAACAATGTTGTAGGCAGTTTTAATTTAATACGTGCAGCTGTTGAAGCAGAAATAAAAAATTTTGTTTTTTCATCAACTTGTTCACTTTATGGTAATCCTAGCGAAGTCCCAATTTCTGAGGAATTACCTACCAATCCTATCAACCCATATGCACAAACAAAGTTAACAATTGAAAACATGCTAAGGGATTTTGAAGAAGCATATGGAATAAAATCTGTTTGTCTCCGTTATTTTAATGCTGCTGGGGCTGATTTTTTGGCTGAAATTGGCGAAAGCCATGATCCCGAACCACACTTAATTCCTATTGTGATAAATACAGCTCTAGGTTTAAGAGAGAAAGTTTTTGTATTTGGTGATGACTACGAAACTAAGGATGGTACATGTATTAGGGATTACATTCACATTAATGATCTTGGTGATGCGCATTTAAAAGCTTTGAACTATTTATATAATGGAGGTGTTTCTGAGATAATTAATTTAGGTACGGGAGAAGGGAATTCAGTTAAAGAAATAATTGATGCTGCAGAAAAAATTTCAGGAAAGGAAATAAAAAGAGAGATTGTAGGAAGAAGACCCGGTGATCCGGCAGTTTTAATTGCAGACAACAAAAAAGCTAAAAAAATTTTAGGATGGGAACCCAGGTACGATTTACACCAAACTATTTCATCAGCTCATAAATGGCATTCTTCAAAAAGGTTCTAAATGTTAAAAAAAACTGATACTCCGATACAAGATTTATTTATTATTGAACCCCAAATATTTACTGACGAAAGAGGTTTCTTTTTTGAATCCTTTTCAGAAAAAAAATATAAAGAATTAGGGATAGATTATAATATTGTTCAAGATAATTTTTCCCAGTCTTCCAAAGGAACAATAAGAGGTTTACATTATCAAGTAGGAGAGTATGCGCAAGGGAAGTTATGCCAAGTTTTGCAAGGGAGAGTTTTAGATGTAGCAGTCGATATTAGATTTGGATCTCCAACTTTTGGTAAATCGTTTAGTGTGGAATTATCTGATGAAAATAAAAAACAATTCTGGCTTCCACCAGGATTTGCTCATGGATTTTCTGTGCTTTCTGAAACTGCACTATTCCATTACAAGTGCACGAATTACTATAGTAAAAAAGATGAAAGGTGCATCATATATAATGATGATGAATTAAAAATAAACTGGATGGTAAAAAATTCGATAATTTCTGAAAAGGATAATTTTGGTGTTCTTTTTAAGAATATAGATAGAGATTTTACTTTTATAGAAAATAGCTAAAGGAGAATTTAATGAAGTTAGCAGTAATTGGAACAGGTTATGTAGGTTTAGTGTCTGGAACTTGTTTTGCAGAAATGGGAAATGATGTAATTTGCGTAGATAATAATCAAGAGAAATTAGCGAAACTAAAAAATGCAGAGGTTCCAATTTATGAACCTGGGCTGGATTTATTATTCTACAGGAATATTGCAAAAAAAAGATTAATATTTACTGATGATTTAAAGTCAGCCGTATTAGATGCAGAAATAATATTACTTTGTCTTCCAACCCCTCAAGGCGAAGATGGTTCAGCCGATCTTAAATATGTCTATGGAATTGCAGAAGATATTGCGAAAATATTAGTTGAAAATCCAGGCCATGATTTCAAAATAATTGTTAATAAAAGTACCGTCCCAGTTGGTACTTGTGCAGCAGTAACAGAAATAATGAATAAAAAAGATGTTAAAGATTTCGAAGTGGTCTCAAACCCCGAATTTTTACGTGAAGGATATGCGGTTGATGATTTTATGAAACCAGACAGAATAGTAATTGGTGTTTCGTCCGAAGAAACGATGAAAAAAATGAAATCACTCTACTATCCATTTATTTCTCATGGCAGTCTGATTATTGAAATGAATCCTGAAAGTTCTGAAGTAACTAAATATGCTGCAAATTCATATTTGGCTATGAGAATTACATTTATGAATGAACTGGCTAACTTCTGTGAAGGCGTTGGAGCCAATGTTGATTTAGTAAGAAAAGGTATGGGTTCCGATACTAGAATTGGTAAAAAGTTTTTGCATGCCGGTATTGGATATGGCGGTTCATGTTTCCCAAAAGATGTTAATGCTCTGATCCGCACTTCTCGAGAAAAAGGTGCTGAGATGAAACTGTTAACAATGGTTGATCAAGTTAACCAAGAACAAAAGATGGTACTTGTAAAGAAAATTCTTAAACATTTTAATAATGATATTGAAGGTAAAAACTTTGCCGTTTGGGGATTGGCATTTAAGCCAAATACTGATGATATGCGTGAAGCTCCATCGGTAATAATTATTAATGAATTACTAAAACACGGTGCAACTGTTCAAGCTTACGATCCCGAGGCTATGGAAAATGCTAAATTCTATTTGCAAGATAAAATTGAATATGTTAAAAATCAGTATGATGTTGTTAAGGGTGCTGATGCGCTTCTCGTTTTAACTGAATGGAATGAGTTTAATAATCCGGATCTTGAAGAAGTTAAAAGATTATTAAATAAACCGGTAATATTCGATGGTAGAAACGTATTCAACAGAAGAAAGACAAAACAGATGGGATTTACTCATTACAGCATTGGCAAAACACCAATAATTCAATAGAAATCTGTTAAGTTTAAAAACCTCCAAAGTTTTTAAAACCTTGGAGGTTTTTAGTTTTAATATTACTATTTACAAACCAATCATTGTAAATATTCAATAAATCATTCTTACTGTCCCAAAACCTTTTCATAATAATTAATATATTGAGGAACAATTAATTTCTTTTCAAAATATTCAACAGAGCGTTTTCTGGAATTTTTAGCGAAAGAATTAAACTTCTTTTTATTGGTTAAAAGTTCAAGAGCATATTTTGCCATTCTATCAACATCAGCAAATTCAGCGATAAATCCAGTTTTATTGTGAACAATCAATTCAGGTATACCACCAACACTTGAACTAATTACCGGAACCCCACATGCCATTGCTTCTAATGCCGCCAGTCCAAAGCTTTCAGATTGTGATGGGAGTAAAAATATATCACCAACGCTTAGCAAATTTTCCAATCCGTCTTGCTTTCCTAAAAATAAAACATCTTTCTCAAGCTTTAAGTCACGGGCTAACCTTTCACATTCAGAACGATCCGGTCCATCCCCAATAAGAATTAATTTAGTGGGTATCACTTTATTCACTTGTTCCAAAATTCTAATCGTATCTGCAACTCTTTTTACTGGTCTGAAATTAGAAGTATGAATTAATATTTTCTCTCCGTTTGGGGCAACGTGATCTTTAAATTGTTTGTTACAAACTGGCTTGTATAATTCAGTGTCTATAAAATTATGAATTACTTCAATGTCTTTATCAATATGATAGTTTGTTATTGTTTTTTCTTTTAGGAATCTTGAAACTGCTGTAACTCCGTCACTTTCCTCAATACTTAATTTTACAAGAGGAAGAAAAGATGGCTCCAATCCTACCAGTGTAATATCAGTACCGTGCAGTGTAGTAACAACTTTAATATCTGAACCCGTTTTATTTAAAATTAATTTTGCCATATAGGCACTTGTAGCATGAGGAATAGCATAATGAACGTGAAGAAGATCAAGTTGCTCATACTCAATAACCTCTAACATCTTACTTGTTAATGCCAATCCATAAAGCTGATGTTCAAATAAAGGGTAATTGCTAACTTCAACTTCGTGATAAAATATATTTTCTACAAAATTTATTAAGCGGTGAGGCAATGCATAACTGATAAAATGAACTTCGTGTCCTAACTGGGCTAACTCTTTGCCGAGTTCTGTAGCAACAACACCGCTTCCGCCGTATGTTGGATAACAAGTAATTCCAATTTTCATATGTGATGTATTTCCTATAATTTTTCTTGTCTCAAATTAGTAAAATTTTCAGCTAATATTTTGCTTATCACAAAAGCTGATTAGAAAACTATAATTTAATTATATTTTCATTTAAGATTTATATTTCAAATTTAATATGAGTTTTATAATTGATTAAGAAAAGAATACTTGTCATTGGTTCTAATGGAATGTTGGGACAAAATGTTGTTTCACAGTTTAAACAAATAGATAAATACGAAGTTCAATTGGCATCTTTTGAGGAGGAGTCTTTCTTTAAAGAGCTCCCTTACGAAAAAATAAATATTGCAGAAAAAAAAGAAGTTAAAAAACTCTTGATGGATTTTTACCCTGATTTTGTGATTAATTTAGCTGCTTACACAAATGTTGATAAAAGTGAAACTGATCGTGAAGCATGTTGGAACGTTAATGTTAATGCTATTGAGTATTTAGCTAAATATTGTGTGCCTTCAAATGCGCACCTTATTCAAATATCATCAGATTATGTTTTTGACGGTAAAAATGGTCCTTATTCCGAAAAGGATCTACCAAATCCAATAAGCTATTACGGAAGAAGTAAGCTTGCCGGTGAAAATATCATTAAGAAATTTAATATACCATATACCATAATTAGAACAAATGTACTTTTTGGATATGCAGAATTTGGCAGACCAGATTTTGTTAAATGGGTTGTAAATTCTTTGAGAACTGAGAATCCTATTAGAATCGTAACTGATCAAATTAACAATCCGACTTTTCTAGATGATATTGCTGGCGCGATAAAAAATATTTGTGATCTTAAGAAAATAGGCATATACAATATTGGCGGTGCTGAATTATTAAATAGATATGAGTTTACGGAAAAAATAACAGAGTACTTTAATCTTGACTTAAGTTTAGTAACTCCAATTTTAACTGAAGAATTAAAACAACCGGCTCCCCGTCCGTTGAATTCAGGATTTATTAACTTGAAAGCCGAAACCGAACTTAATTACAAACCAAGACCTTTTAAGGAGTGCTTTTTAATAATGGATAATGCTTGGAGGAAAAGAAAGTAACCAATGCTAAATAAGTATGATGCCTTTATTTTTGATTTAGACGGAACTATCTATATAGATGATAAGCTTATAGCCAAAGCAAAAGAAGTAATAAATAAAATTAAGAAATTAAAAAAAAGTGTGGTTTTTATCTCAAATAAAACCACCGGATCGACAACTGATTATTACAACTTTCTTAAGTCCTGCGGATTAAAGATTACTTTCGATGAAATAATAAATGCTACAATAACTACAAAAAACTATCTAAATAAGAAGCATTCGGGGGAAAATTTTTTTGCAATTGGTGAAAAATCCTTCATTGGTGAATTAAAAGAATCTGGGCTTAATTTTGTTGCTGACCCTAATATAACCGATATTGTAATTATTACTTTAGATAGAACACTAAACTATTCTAAGCTAGAAATTGCAGCGACAGCATTAGATAAAGGTGCAAGATTTTATGCAGCAAATATAGATAATACTTGTCCAGTTGAAAAGGGTGAAATCCTCGATGCGGGTTCAACAATTTCAGCGCTCGAAAAAAGAACAAATCGTAAACTTGAAAAACATTTCGGGAAACCATCAAAGTATATGATGGATGAAATATTTAGTAGAGTAAGTATTAAACCAGAAAGTTGTTTAATTATTGGAGATCGGCTAGAAACAGATATTGCTATGGGCAATAAGTTTGGAATTGATACCGCATTAGTAATGACCGGTGTCAATAAAGGCCTCACTTTATCAAGTAGGTATAAGCCAACATATAAATTATCCTCAATCGCAGAATTAATTAAATAAATTATTTTTGCATTTACATAAAACTTTCGTAATTTTGTTATGAGCATATGCTCATAATGATTATGGCACGACCAAAAAAACATAGAAATGTAAATTGTAATCCAGGGGCCTATTATTTTAAGCCTCGGGGAATTCCTCTAAGAAATTTGGAAACTATTCAAATAGCTAAAGATGAATTGGAGGCAATAAAACTTGCTGATCACTTATCACTTTCTCATGAAGCAGCAGCTGAGAAGATGCAGATTTCCCGTGCAACTTTTGGCAGGATTATTAAATCAGCAAGGAGCCAAATAGCTGAATCAATATTATTAGGGAAAGCAATAGAAATTACCAATTAAAATTCGGAGTATAAAATGAAAGTAGCAGTTGCAACAGATGATTTTGCTAATGTAGCAGGGCACGTTGGAAGATGTAACGGGTTTTTAGTTTATGAAATTGAAGACGGAAAAGTGATAAATGTTGAGAATAGAGAAAATAATTTCACAAATCATAAAAGATCAGAACACCATTCTCATGAGCATGGACAAGAGCATTCACATGGTCATAGCCATTCAGCTTTGGTAGATGGTTTATCAGATTGTTCCCATTTAATTTGTACTGCCGCAGGATGGAGAATGCAGAATGACTTCAAAGCGGTTGGTAAAGAACTAATTTTTACAGATGAAAAAATTGCAGAAATTGCTGCACTTAAACTTGTAAAGGGGTCACTAGAAATTAATTCTGACGGTGCTTGTCATTCACATTAAAATGAATGATTGTGTAAAGTGTATTTATTATTAGTCAAAATTTTATTACTTTGATTTAACAATAAGTAGTTTCTAAAAGTTTTCAACTTAACATTTTGAAAAATTTTAATGCACTTCATATCTTATTTTTTTGTGCTTCCTTTTTTTTGTTTAGCTGTAGTGAAAAAACAGACAAAGAATCTGAATATCGACACGAAAATCAAGAGCTAAAAATCCTTCTCTCAGATCCAGTTGAAACGCTAGATCCCTTAAAAATTGTATACAGTTCTGACTGGGAAGTCGCGAATAATATTTTTGAGGGACTTGTTTCTATTAATTTTGATGGTCGGATTCAAAATGTATTAGTTGATTCAATAACTATTGCTAAAGATAACTTAACATATAAATTTAAACTAAAACCTAAGGTGTATTTTCACGATAGCCCTTGTTTCTTGAGTGGAAAAGGAAGAAAATTAAATTCATCTGATATTTATTATACATTTGAAAGACTCTCAAAAAGAAATTATAAATTTTCCAATTGGCATTTAATTAGTGATAAAATTACAGGTATTGAAGATTACCAGTCTGGACTGAATGATCAAATAAGTGGAATTAAAATATTAGACTCGTTACGATTCAATATAGCTTTAAATCAGCCATTTAGCTCTTTCCTAAAAATTCTAGCGAATCCAAATTTTTATATCGTTCCAAAAGAAGCAATTGAATATTTTGGAGAAAATTTTGATAAAAATCCTATTGGTACCGGTCCTTTCAGAATATCTGAATATAAGAGATATGAAAAAATCATACTTGTAAAAAATGAAAATTATCATCTATTAGATAAAAATGGGGATAGGTTCCCTTACTTAAACTCAATTGAGTTTAGAACAATAGACGAAACAGAAAATAGAATAAGTGAATTGGTAAGAAGAAGCATTAACTTTGCTAGTATTGGTTATGACGAGTTAATGAATTTATCAAAAGATAAGTTTTTCTTGAATGATTTTAATGTGAAAAAAGGTAACGAAGGTCTTGGGGTTAGATATTGGACATTTTATTTTGATAAGAAGGATAATGATCAATATCAAAACTTAAGAAAATCAATTATTTCAGAATTTAATTATTCATATTCAGAAAGAGATACCGTTTTGAATTCAAGGGCATATACCTTAGTCCCACCAAAATTATTATTGACAAATATTGAAAATTTAAGTAGTCTTCAATTTAATTTGCAAAGAACAGTTCCCAGGAATATCAACTACTCTGACACAGTTATTATTATGGCGAATATGGAGTACACAGAATTAATTGAGTTAGAAAATATATTTAGAAAACTTAATTTGCCATTCAAGCGAATAATTAAACCGGATAACTATTATGGTGAAATATCAAAAGTAAAACCAACATTATTTAGAATCAGTATGACGCCCTCTTTTCCAGATGCTATAGAATATTACTCACTTTTCTATTCCAGTAATATAAATGGTATTAATCTTGGAAATTTTTCAAACAGTGCTTACGATAAAATTTATGATGAACTATTATTAGAAAATGATTTTGGGAACCAGCAGACATTGTATAATAAGTTGGAGCAAATATTGAATGATGAAGCAGCGGCAATATATTTGAAGCATTATGGACCATCATATTATATCTATTCGAAAAATATTAAACAGCTAAAATTTAACTTTTGTATGCCCGATTACACAAATGCTTATTTTGAATAAATGATTAGAAGTAAAAAAAAAATAACCAATCAGCTTTTAATTTTTGTTTTTTCAACTTCCTTTTTACTCATTGTTGGAAGCTTCCTATATTTTTATTTTTCGGGAAAAGAATTTTTAGACGATTCTGCACAAAATGAAATCGAATTATTTAGAAATCATTTTGAAAAAGCTTGCCAAAACCAACTCAGAGAGCTTAATAATGAAGTAAATGGTTTCTTAGTTGGTTTCAATACAACTGAGACCTTTAACAATCTTGATCAATTGAAAGTTAAAGACTTTATAGAATTTAACGAGACGCTGATTGATGAAATTTACTTTATTAATTTTAACGACTCTTTAATCACAGCGGCTCTCCCAGTTAAGGTTTTTGGAGGTAAACAAATAGTCAATTTCAAACTAATTGAACTAAAAGAATTCACTCATTTGGACTCGCTAGCGGTTATTTACATTTTAAATGAAAATAGCAAGTTTGGCAATACTCTTGTAAAGAAAAGTAAAAATTATTATTTATCTAAAAATATGAAGGAATTTACGTTACTTTTAAGACTAAACGGATTAACCCTTTTTGAAAAATGTATTGATCAAATTTATTATCCTCCAAACATTCAATTTGCAATAGCCAATCAAGCGGAAATGATTGAGTATTCAACTAATAAATTCTGGATAAAACAAAAAATTGATAAATATTTCAATTTTGAAAAGATGCAGAATAATATGCAATCAAATGATAAAATAAACATAGTTTGTAATAAGTGGGAAAGTAAAATTTTAGGAACTTGGCTAATTATAACAAATGAGATTACAGCAGACTACAATAACTTTTATGATATAGTTTATAAGCTTTTGTTCTATTCAATTCTCATTTACCTTTTAATTGCCGGATTTACACTTTTTTATTCAAGGCGAATATCTAAAGATCTGAACAAAATCACTAAAGTTGCTACTGAAGTTGGTGATGGAAATTTTGAAAATAAAATAAATATTAACCGGGATGACGAATTTGGTTTACTGATAAACTCATTTAATCAGATGGTTGAGAATCTTAAACAAAGTTACTCTCAATTAAACGTAACAAATAAAGAACTTGAAAATAAAATTGAAGAATTAGTAAAAACTAAATCAGAGCTTACTAAACAGCAAAAACTGGCATTAATAGGTGAGACCATTTCAAAAATATCTCACGAAATGCAAAACAAAATAAGTGGTGTAAGTGTTTGGGTTCAAAATCTTGAAATGCAGTCTTCACTAAGTGAAAACAATTTGATTTATGTTGAAGAGATAAAAAAATCCCTAAATTCTTTTGTTGAAATGTTGTTAAACTTTAAGAAATTTTATCGAAAACCTTATCTTGAAAAATCTAATTTTGATTTCATAAAATTAATTGATCACACAATAAATATATTTCATTCCGATATTTCTGCAAAAGAACTTAATCTTGAAGTAACAACACAACTTAAAAACTTGGAAATATTTGCTGATAAGAGTTTACTTGAAGAATTACTTGTTAACCTTTTAGTAAATGCTATTTATTTTAGTCCACAAAAGGGTAAAATTATTATTGAAATTATTAGTAATGAAAGTGAGATAGAGTTCTCAATTGCTGACGAAGGTGTGGGAATTAAAGAAGATGTAATTGAAAATATTTTTAATCCTTTTTTTACAACTAAATCATCGGGCAGCGGACTTGGACTTGCAATATCTAAAAATATTGTTGAAGCACATAGTGGTGATATTGAAGTCTGCAGAAATGTAAAAGTTGGAGCAAAAATTATAGTTAAGTTACCCTCAAAATAAATAAGAAATAAAATGAAAATATTAGTCGTTGATGATGACAAAAATCTAAATTCTGGAATCTCTGCTTTTCTAAATTCAAATGATATCATTACTGTTTCAGCATCCGATGGAGAAGAGGGTTACAATAAAATTAGCGTTGAAAAATTTGATTTAGTTTTATCCGATTTACAAATGCCCAAAATGAATGGCATAGAATTATTAAAAAAGATGAAAGCACAAAATCCGGATTTGCCATTTATGATGATGACAGCTTTTGCATCAATAGAAAATGCTGTTGAAGCTATGAAAATGGGGGCAGAGGACTATCTAACTAAACCAATTAACTTAAAAGAACTGCTCATTAAAATTGAGAAGATTCAAAAAAGCATTGGATTGCTAAATGAAAATAAAGAGCTGAAAAAACGAGTTGCCAAATATGAAATCCCGAAAATTGTAGGTGAAAGTGAAGCTATTGAAGAATTAAAAAATATCCTTAGAAAAATATCAAGTGATCCAAATATTCCAGTTTCAATCTATGGTAAAAGCGGAACCGGCAAAGAATTAGTTGCGCGTAATATTCATTTTATGTCTGAAAGAAAAGAGAAACCTTTTCTGCCAATCAACTGCGCGGTTCTTTCTGATGATTTACTTGAGAGTGAATTATTTGGCTACGTAAAAGGTGCATTTACCGGTGCCTTACAGAATAAAATTGGATTACTAGTAAGCTGTGAAGGTGGTACTATATTTTTGGATGAAATAAGTGAAAT
>RCND010000597.1_pt1 | contig 20688 bp, 17 predicted proteins | sample 2041351 | NCBI WGS metagenome assembly RCND01 (sample SAMN09708230, study PRJNA481090) | Marine sediment metagenome, whole genome shotgun sequencing project. | biome: marine sediment; feature: ocean; material: sediment; isolation source: Sewage treatment plant 12B marine sediment (STP12B) ... | reverse complement strand
GTAAACAACCGAGTTAAAAGCGGTGTCGCTAAAAAAGGTAATGCCTGAGCTAAGCCTGTACCCAAAATTTGAGAGGACACATTTCTAGAAAACTCAGATTTCGAAAATTTAGACCAAATTTTTGACAACAAATTAATGTTTGATTTCTTTAATTTAGTAAGTAACCTTAATAAACTGTGCGCTACTGAGAACTTATTTAGCTAATGAATGATATTCGCCCTTTAAACCAATAGGTTTTGTATTTCGTATATCATGAACAATTTGAATCGCTGTTTTTGCTGCAGTTAAACCATAGCCTTTTCCATCTAGAATATCTTGATACACCATGGTATGAAGATCCTTAAACCCACCACTAAATTCTAGTTCTTCACCATCAATAGAGATTGATCTAAACGTAGTTTGCCCCTTTTCTTTGATTGCTTCTGGTAAGTATTCCGAATTTATAGACAAAAACCAACGAACACGTGCATTTTCAAATTCTAAATAGCCAGCTGCTCTATCTTCCTCATGAACATGAACGATATTTTCTTGAACGTCACCAAAAATCCATGACAACATATCATAAAAGTGAACGCCAATATTGGTTGCAATACCGCCTGATTTACTGTGATCCCCTTTCCAAGACGTATGATACCAATGACCTCGAGAGGTCAAATAGGTAAGGTCAACTTCAAATTTAGTGTCCTTTTTCGAATTCTTGACTTTTTCTTTCAAGGCGATTATACTAGGGTGTACTCTTAGTTGCAGAATATTATATACTTTTTTTCCCGTATTTTCTTCTACCCGTATCAACTTGTCAATATTCCATGGATTTAAAACTAAAGGCTTTTCGCAAATAGCATCAGCACCACTCCGTAAAGCAAATCGAATATGAGCATCGTGTAAGTAGTTCGGTGAGCAAATACTTACAAAATCAAGTAAGGTGTCTTTTTCATACTTCAGTTTCTCAATATGACGATCAAAACGTTCAAATTCAACAAAGAAATCAGCGCCAGGAAAATAGGAGTCTATTACTCCCACACTATCTCCCTTATCAAAGGCTGCCAGTAAATTATTATTTGTGTCTTTGATCGCTTTCATATGTCTTGGAGCGATGTAACCTGCTGCTCCTATCAATGCGAAGTTTTTCATTTAGAGTGATTTTATTAAATTTGTTGTTATATAGTCTATTTCTCGATCTTCCAATAATGGGTTCATAGGCAAACTCATGACTTGGTCTGCACATTTTTCGCTTATGGGGAAGTCTCCTTTCTTGTATCCTAAGTAACTAAAACATTCCTGTATATGCATAGGAATAGGATAGTGAACCGCAGTAGGGATTCCTACATCCTTAAGTTTAGACTGAAGGATATTTCTATCCTTTACTCGTATTGTATATTGGGCCCAAACAGAAGTCCTATTATTCTTGACCACTGGTGTAGGCAAATACGCTCCCAAACGTTGGGTATATTTTTTGGCCACTTTCTGTCTTCTTTGAATATCACTTTCATAATACTTCATTTTAACATTTAGAACGGCAGCTTGCAGGTTGTCTAGCCTGCCACCCATACCAATATACTTATGGGTATACCTTTCCACTTGCCCATGCACGCGCATGGCCTTCATCTTCTCGTATAACTCCGGATCTGTTGAAAAAACGGCTCCCCCATCCCCAAAACATCCTAAAGGTTTTGCGGGAAAGAAACTGGTACATCCAATAGTGGAGGCATTACAACTCCTTTTCCCTTTATAAATCGCACCAAAACTTTGTGCCGCGTCCTCGATTACGACCAATCCATGTTTTTCGGCAATGCGGTTTATTTCATCCATATCTGCCATTTGCCCATAGAGTGATACAGGCATTATAGCCTTTGTGTGTTCCGTTATAGCCGCCTCAATCAATGAAGTGTTTATATTAAATGTCTCTTCGTCTATATCCACAAATACAGGTTTCGCGCCCAAGCAGGCGATGGTTTCGGCCGTAGCAATAAAAGTAAAAGGGGTGGTAATGATTTCGTCACTTGAACGAATGCCTAAGGCCATTAAAGCTAATAACAAGGCATCTGTTCCAGAGGAACATCCTAAAGCGTAGGAAGAGCCTGTAAATTCTCGTAGTTTTTCTTCAAATTCATCTGTTTCCCTACCTAAAATATATCTAGCAGAAGACATTACCTCAAAGGTAGCTTCCTTAAATTCTTTCTCGTGCTCCTTAAAAACTTTATTAAGATTAGCAAAATCTATGTTCATATGCTAAGCGATTCTCGTTACTGTATTATTTTCTAGTCGATACTTTTGAGCGCTTTCTTCGCAAACGGCCTCATTTTGTTCATTAAATTTTAATCTATGACCATACTCACCCACCCAGCCTATTTGACGCGCTGGATTACCGACCATAAGTGCAAAGGCAGGAACACCTTTGGTCACTACTGCGCCGGCGCCTATAAAAGCATACTCACCAATATCATTTCCACAGACAATAGTTGCATTGGCTCCAATGGAAGCTCCTTTTTTAACCACCGTTTTTGCATACTCATCCCTCCTGTTTATAGCACTCCTTGGGTTTATTACATTTGTAAATACCATTGAGGGACCTAAAAAAACATCGTCCTCACAAATAACACCTGTATAAATCGATACGTTGTTCTGGATTTTTACATTATTCCCCAATACCACCTGAGGTGAAACTACCACATTCTGACCAATATTACATTTTTTACCTATAGAACAATTGGACATGACATGTGAAAAATGCCAAATTTTTGTGCCCTCGCCAATTTTGCACTTGTCGTCAATTATTGCCGTTTCGTGGGCCTGAAAATTTTGGGTCTGCATATTCTTTAAATCTTTAGGTTAAGTTTTTTTAAGACTCTAAAACAAAAGTACAATAATTCTAAACCCTAAAAAGTCTCTTTTACCCTAGCTCCTTATTTTGTTATAAAAGCTTTTGAAGACAATCTGAATTTTAATTATTTGATATTGCATGATACCTATACTGGCATATACAGTAAAATATTTGAGTTCCACCAATATTTGTGTTTTTAAATTAAAAGCAAGATTAGTATTGGGGCCCTAATATATTACAAGCAATCTATTGCAACCTCATCAAATACTCGCCATAACCGCTCTTTAAAAGTGGCCTAGCAAGTTTATGAAGTTGCTTCTTGTTAATATAACCCATGCCATAGGCAGTTTCCTCAATAGCTCCTATTTTTAAGCCTTGGCGATCCTCAATAACCTGTACAAATTGGGACGCCTGCATTAGGGAAGTGAAGGTGCCCGTGTCCAGCCAAGCTATGCCCTTATCCAAAACACTGACCTTTAAGTTTCCTGTATTTAAATATGCTTTATTTATGTCCGTGATTTCTAACTCTCCCCGAGTACTTGGCTTCATATTCTTTGCTATATCAACAACTAGATTGTCATAAAAATAGATTCCAGGAACAGCATAGTTAGACTTTGGCGAAAGTGGTTTCTCCTCTATTGAAGTTGCTTTACCATCGGTATCAAAATTAACTACGCCATATCTTTTTGGATCGTTTACATGATAAGCATAAATAATGCCACCTTCTGGATTATTATTTTCCCGCAATAAATCAGAAAGTCCGGAACCATAAAAAATATTATCTCCTAAAATAAGTGCTACCTTATCCTTGCCGATAAACTCTTCTCCTATTATAAAAGCCTCCGCTATGCCGTTGGGTTGGTCTTGTTCCGCGTAGATAAATGAACATCCTAATTGTGAACCGTCTCCAAGCAATTTCTGAAACAAAGGTCCATCCTTAAGCGTTGTAATAATTAAGATGTCCCTGATTCCTGCAGCCATTAAGGTAGATAATGGATAGTATATCATTGGCTTGTCATATACTGGCATCAACTGTTTGCTCATGGCCAATGTTAATGGTGCCAAGCGCGTTCCAGAACCTCCTGCCAAGACTATTCCCTTCATGTGTGTTTTTTATATTTTTATACCGTCTGTTTGATTTTAAGCTCTGCTGTATTTATCCAAATACCATACAACAGTTTTCATTAATCCAGAATCAAAGCTTTCCTTTGGCCTCCAACCGAGTTCTGCTTTGCTCTTTGATGCGTCTATGGCATATCTGAAATCGTGCCCCTTTCTATCGGTAACAAATGTAATTTGTTCGCTATAACTTCCTTTAAGTTTTGGTTTTATCTTATCCAAGATACTACAGATTTTTTCTGCAATACAAATATTCGTAAACTCATTAGTACCCCCTAATAGATAAGTATCTCCAGAATTACCCTTATGAAATACTGTGTTAACACCTTTACAATGGTCTACAACATACAACCAGTCCCGTATGTTTGTTCCGTTTCCGTAAATAGGTATGTCTTCAAAACTTATTGCCTTTCTAATGATGGTCGGTATTAACTTTTCATCGTGTTGTTTGGGGCCAAAATTATTGGAACAATTTGTGGTTACCACGTTTAAACCATACGTATGGTAATAGCTTCGTGCCAAAAAATCTGATGCCGCTTTAGAGGCACTATAAGGACTGTTAGGAGCATAAGGCGTATCCTCCGTGAATAACCCAAAATCTCCCAAACTACCATAAACCTCATCGGTTGATATATGATGAAATCGCTTGCTTTCACTGTTTTCTCCCCAACTATGCCTAGCGGCTTCAAGTAGGTTAAACGTGCCATTTACATTAGTTTTTATAAATTTTTCTGGAGCGGTAATGGAATTATCTACATGAGATTCGGCAGCAAAATGAATAACAGCATCAATGCTATATTCCCTAAATATGCTTTTTACAAGTTCTTTATCACAGATATCTCCTTTAATAAAATGATATCTTTTGAAGTTTTCTGACTCCCTAAGATTATTCAAATTTCCAGCGTAAGTCAAACTATCTAGGTTTATGACGCTATAATCCTCATTGTTATCTAAAAAAAAAGGAATGAAATTGCTTCCTATAAAGCCCGCACCACCAGTAACCAGAATCGTTTTTTGTTCCTTAATAAAATTCATTTATAGGGTTTCTAAAGCCTTCTTATTAAGGTATCTTAAAAATGAAGCTAAAAAGAACAGACCGATTAAACCTATAGGTATAATCACTATAGCCTTTCCAAAGAATGATTTCCGAACGGGTTGGGACTTGCCAAAGTTAATGACTTTTATAACCTCGGTGCGATCTTCTAATTCTATCTTTTTAGACTCAATATCCTGTATCAAACTATTTTTAAGATTGAACAAACCCGTTATGTTCACCGTTTCTTTATTGTCAAGCACAATCCGTTCATTTCCCAAAGGAGCATTGTCTGCTCTCATATTTTTGGCGTAATTGGAAATAATTTCATCTACTTGCTTTAAAAGCTCCTTGTTTTCTTCTATTCTTGAGGTCGCATTTGTTCTGTAGATAGTTATTAGTCCTTGAAAATAATTATTGCCGTTAATATACTTCATGACTTTTTCCGCAAAATCATGCCCCTGAACGGTGTCTTTGTATGAGAAGGTAATTCTATGGTTAAAGGAACTCTTGTTTTTGAGTTCTGCCCTAACAATATCGGAAATGGCCTCCGTGTTTTCAAAACTCTGCAGTAATTCCAAGTACCCGATATCACTTTCATCACTCCCATCAGACCTAACTTTGCTAATAGAAATCTCTAAGCCTTCAAAACTAATTTCATCTAAACCAATAGATATAAAAAAGGCGGTATCCTTAGCTTTTAAGTTTGCCTGTATTTCATTAATCACGTCATACAGGTAATTCTTACTATCCATCTGGGGCTTTACTATAACCTCCGTCTTCAATTTCTTAGAAATAATTTTACTTAGGCCATATCCTATTCCAGCACCAACCACTACTAACACAACTAGGATTATGGTATTTTTCTTCAGGTACAGAAATACCTTTAAAAAACCCCTGAACAGCTTGTTAAATCCGTTCCCAATCATTTGGAATAATTGCCCCAAATCTATCTCGTCCGAATTGTTTTGGGGGTTATTTGGTTGATTGTCTGCCATTATACTATGAATTAAAAATCTGTTTTAAAATCTTATCCGTAATCAAATATGTAGGTTTTACCCCTGTGGTGCCTAATCCTCCTGATGCTAATGTACTTCCTGTTTCCAAAGGATTATCAGAAGCATAATACGCATATCTCACCTTCACATCCTCGCGGATGCTTTTTCTAATTTTAGAAGCAGATTGTATTGCTTTTTGATAGTGCACCCCCTCCATTTCCAAACCTATAACACTCCATGTCGATTTATGAAAGAACCTTAGGATATCTTTATTTTGTAACGAAGTTCCCAAAACAGTCACCATGGTGCCCTCAAAAACTTCTAAGCCATTTCCTTTAAAGTCGTCTGCGCATAGTTCGTTCTTAAATGGGTAGTTATCCGCCGTACCCTCAAAAATATGTGCAGAAGGAATCATTAAATCACCTTTGCCTCCCTCTAATATTCCTGCTTTCCCCATAATGCTAAGCGATGCAACATTTAAGAAAACAGACTTTTTCTTTTTGCTTTCAAAAGGCTTCAATAATTCGTCAATGGTTTCATAAGCTTGCTCCCCAAAAGCATAATCCATTACAAATATAATCGGTTTTGATTCGTCGGGCTCATCCTTAACCTCATAACAGCATAAGCCTGGCCCAAAATTCGCAACATCAAAAATCTGCACATCTATATTGGTGCCCGAAGTGTCATCCAAAGAAATCATTCCGTTTTCTTCGGCTACTTTCTTTACCTTATTTCTTAGCTCGGCATTATCGGAACTGCTTAAGGCCTTATATATTTCAAGTGAATCCGTGTTGTCAAAGTCTGCTGCAAGCGCTTTTTTAGCGAACAAGGAATTCATAACGCTGTGCATATTTGCCGAAATAATATGTATGGGCCTACCTAAAAGTCCTTTTGATTTTAAGGTTTCCTTAATTTTATTTGCCCAACGTTCTCCGTGTATATGATGCCCTAACCTTTCTCGCAATAACGCGCTAAAAGTAATGGTGCGTTTTTCGCCTGTAATTTCTTCTTCTAAGGATAATTTGCCAAGCCAGTATATTATTTTAAGAAAGCGCTCCGGGTTTTCATCTGTTCTAAACTTTCCGTAAACCTCCAAGATTTCCTCAAAAGATCTTCCCAAAATATTTGCAGTATGTATCAAGGCTATTTCCCGTTCTTCTTGGGTTATCTCTTCCTTTTTAACTGTTGCTTCTAATTTAGACCAGTCCCTAATGGTCTTTTCCGTATCAGGAATTAAAATTCGTTTGCAAATTTTATCGGATTCTATGAACAAAAAGGTCAAGTGGGTAAGAATATCGTAGATATCAGATCTTCCACGAGTTATCTCAATGTTCATTTGTTCGTTATCTATCCTGTAGCAATTACGTCTTCTTTTGGGTGGAATAATGGGCTCAATATGTGAAAATCCAAATCCTTCGTCTGAAGTTAAATTAATGAACTTGCACTGTTCTATGCCGGCGGGTAGTCTTTCCAAAACATAAACAAGACCGTTAAGTTCTGCTTTTGTCTCTCCAACAGATCCATAAATTTCTGGTCGTAAAGCTAATAGTGCATTTTTTAACGCTTCACCTGAAACACCGTTTGGTTTATAAAAGCCGCGGTTGAAAAGATGCCGCATGGTAACATACATTCTTTCAATAGCATTTGTAGATTCCTGAGCTCGTGTTGTTGTTATTGTTTTTCCCATACAAGGATTTAGAACAAAATTACAATTAAAATTTAAGTTGCTAACACCTAGTTTTTAGCTGCGTTTGTACCTTAACAATTCTTCTGCCACCTTTCTATCGTTGGATAAGCGTTGCACCTTGTTTTGCCCGCCCAACTTACCAATAGATTTCATGTAAGACCTAAATCCACCTTTTTCTATTGATACAATTTTTAAGGTTTGTAATATTTTTCCAGATATTAAATCATCATAATAACTATTCTGATTCTGAAGGGATTTATCCAGCACCTGGGCAAAAAGAGCCATATCCTCAGGTTCTTTTTCAAACTCTATCAACCATTCATGATAGGGAAGCTCTTCGTTTTCTGGTGTAATTTGTGGTGCTACGCTAAACTCGTTAACGCTTGCTGAAGTTTTTTCAGTTGCTAGTAACATCGCCTCTTCTACCTCCTTTGCGATAACATGTTCCCCAAATGCGGATATAAAATGTTTGATTCTACCAGAGACAATTATTTTAAAAGGCGCTAATGAAGTAAACCGTATTGTATCTCCCAAATTATAGGCCCATAAACCTGCATTTGTGGAGATAATCATTACATAGTCTACGTCTTTGACCACATTATTTAATGTTATACGTATCCTATTTTCAGAGAAAAATTCATCAGATCTCACAAATTCGTAAAAGATTCCAGAATCTAAAAGCAATAACATGTCATTGTCCTTCTGTGAATTTTGGAAGGCAAAGAAGCCCTCGCTTGCGGGAAATAATTCTATACTTGCAACCCTTCTCCCTATTAGGGTTTCAAACTTTTTTCTGTATGGTTCGTAATTTACTCCGCCATAAATAAAAAGCTCGAAATTCTGGAAAAGGTCCCCAATATTCCGTTCGGTCTTTTCTTGTAGTTTCTCAAAGTACATCTGAACCCAAGAAGGTATTCCAGCAATAACAGTCATGTCTTCCCCCTTTGTCTCCTCCACTACTGCGTTTACCTTGGTTTCCCAATCGTCAATACAATTCGTTTCCCAACTAGGCAATCTGTTCTTTTGTAAATAGTTAGGGATATAATGGGCGGCTATTCCAGATAATCTACCCAGCTGAATGCCGTTCTTTTCATGTAGCTCTGGACTACCCTGCAAAAAAATCATTTTACCGTTTACAAAATCTGCTTTTCCGGACTCATGTATATAATGCAGCATAGCATTTCTAGAAGCATCAACTTGTTGTTTTATAGATTCCTTGGTTATAGGAATGTACTTTGCGCCTGATGTAGTTCCTGATGTTTTTGCAAAATATTTCGGTTTTCCCGGCCACAGGATATCACTTTTACCATCAACCACTTCTTGTACGTAGGATTTAAGCTCTTCATAATCCCTTATAGGGACCTGTTTTGCAAAATCTTCAAAAGACTTGATTTGGTTAAAAGCATGATCCCTTCCAAATTTGGTGCTAGCGCCTTTAGTTATTAAAGATGTAAAAACAGTTTCCTGTGTTTCTAGTGGGTTATTGGCCCATTTTAAAGTTTTTCTATAAATATGCTTGGCAAAAACTTTGGCAGCAAAGGTTTTTAGGGACATAATTCTTAATTAAAGTCGATGAAATCCAAAGGATTTACCGGATTTCCGTTATCCCACAACTCAAAATGCAAATGTGGCCCGGTGGTAAGTTCCCCAGTGTTTCCTACCGAGGCAATAACTTCCCCTCCGCGTACCACAGTACCTTGAAACTTGGCCAAGGAACCATTATGTTTGTAAACACTTAACAGTCCGTCTTCGTGTTCAAGAATGATAACATACCCAGTGTCTGCAGTCCATTCAGAAAAAATAACTGTTCCATTAGCTACTGCCTTTACAGGAGTATCTATAGGCGCAACTACATCAACTGCATAATGTCTCTGTTGTGCGTCAAAAGACATAGTAACAGTGCCGGTAATAGGTGGAAACAGCACCAAGTTTCTTTTGTCTAGGTTCCTTTCGAACAAATTATACTTGTCTTCAAGAGCCACTTCGGATCGTAATATGGAATCTTGTCTAGTTGGTGTTAAATCTATGGAAGTCGGATCTATTTTAAATTGTTGAAACAATGAGTCCCGATTTACTTCATTATTTTCTATATCTCCTTTTAATACCATTCGAATATTATCTAAATACCGATTAGTATAGTTTAGTGTTCGAACCAATGAATCAGTTTTATAAGTAAGCTCCGTCGCTTGTTTTTTTAACCTAGTAGAAGAATAACCTGGAATATATTCTCTAAGTGGTGTAAAAGCTATGAGCAGTATGGTAAGGGCTATTAGCCCAATCATAAATAAAGATCCAGTAACAAATACATTCAATCTACTAAGCTTAAAAGATATTTTTTCCTCGAAAGTACTTTCATTAAGTATCACTAATCGATACTTATGTAGCAGTTTACGTTTTATTTCCTTTCTTTTTTTTCCCTTCCTGGCCATTATAACAAAGATAAACTTAGTATTGAAACAACATTATATTACTTTTAAAAATATAACTTATTGGACCACTAGCAAGTGTAGATTTATAAAGATTTCAAAAAACTACAAACCTTTACGTACTTATATCTGATTACATACGTTAATATTTTAGTAACGTATTTTAGTTTTTGTTACATTTGTGGAAGTTTAAATAATATTGATATGACATATTCAACTATAATTTTGGCTATTGGACCATGGCAGATTGCTATCGTTGTTTTGGTAGTGCTATTGCTTTTTGGGGGAAAGAAAATCCCAGAGCTCATGCGTGGTTTAGGTAGCGGTATAAAAGAGTTTAAAGATGCTTCCAAAGAAGATGAGCAAATAGACGAAACAAAAAAGGATTAATTACATCTGTAATTTTTAATTATCTAAGCTGCAAGTTACACTTGTGGCTTTTTCTATGCTTTAAATATTCCACTGTCTCCACTGACTCTCCACCCTTTTCTATCCAAAATTTCGAATACGCTAGATGATTTTAAAAATATAGCTCCACATTCATAGGATTTTATAAATTTCAAAATAAATACCATTTGGTTTTTTATAAAAAACTACACTAATTATAAGTAATATTTAGCATTTGTAACATCACAGTACTTTTTCACAAATCATCTTTTCAATACTACACTACAAATTATAAGGCTTTCACAACAAAAAATAATCCTACACACACAATACCTGTAATTTTGTTGTTAAGTACATGTAGGAAGGCTTCAAATCCCTTCTGCTATCAACCAAATGGTTGTTTGCTCATTTTAACTTAGGCCTTACCCATGAAAACCCTTTTAAAAGCTTTTATCTTCCTTTACTGCTTTGTTACCATTGCACAGGACTTTAAAGAGATTACTTCTGTAAACCAAAATTTGGTTGCCCAAGTGTCTGATTTTTATCAGAAGAAAAACCAACAAGAGAACATTCAAGAGAACGATCAAGAGGCATTTATTAAAGCTGCTTCAGATAACAATATCCCACAACGCACCTTTACCAAACTCAGCAATGTGAAAAATGGGTTTTATTTAGTTTCAGGTGTTTTCAGTAAATCCAAGAACTTAGCCAAACAGGTAAGAAAGCTTTCTAAAAAGGGCTTTAGTTCTGGGTATTTTAAAAATCCTGAGACTAAACTTTATTATATCTATGTAAACCGCTACAACTCCTGGGAAACTGCAATCAAGAATTCCAACACCAAGTTTGATAATAAATTCAAAGAGGACGTCTGGTTGCTTCAGGTTGCCAATAGCCTTCCCCCAAATGATGAGCTTTCTGATAATGATACAGCAATCAAAAAAAATTCAAAAAAAGTAAAGCAAAAAAGTAACCCTACTCCGTCCAGTAAGCTTATCAAAAAGGCAGATGAGTATTTTAACAAAATGTGGTACGCAGAAGCGTCGAAACTTTATGAGGAAGCGTTAAAAGATAAAGACAATTACTCTTTTGAAGTCTTGCAAAAAGCTGGTGACGCGCACTACTTTAACACAAACATGGAACAAGCGTACAAATGGTATACAATTTTGTATGAAGATTATGAAGACGAAATGTCTGCAGATAACATCTTCAAATACGCACACTCCTTAAAAGGAACCGGTAAATATGCTAGATCTAAAAGATTAATGCGGCTTTACAATAAAAAGATGAAGAACGATAATAATGCATCTTCCGCTGCGGTACAAAACGAAATGGTCCTTGACGAAATATTGAATACTCCAAACAAATTCGAAATCAAAAACTTAAGCGTAAATTCTGAATATTCGGATTTTGCTCCCATGTTCCATAATGAAAAAGACGTCGTCTTTGCTTCTGCAAATGATTCTTCTTTCTTAAATACCAGAAGATATAAATGGGACAATCAACCGTATCTAGATCTTTACGTTGGCCAACTTAACGAAGAATCTTCTGATATTAAAAATGCCGTAAAATTCTCTAAAAAGGTAAATACCAAATATCATGAGGCAGCCGTTACTTTCTCTTCTGATAATAAAACGATGTATTTTACCAGAAATAATTATGGGAAGAAACTTAGGCGAGACAGCAAAGGCATAAACCACCTTAAAATATACCGCTCACTAAAAGTTGATGGGGAATGGACGGAGGCTACCGAAGTATCATTTAATAGCGACTCCTATTCTACCGGTCACCCAGCACTGAGCAAGGATGGCAAAAAACTATACTTTGTTTCCGATATGCCGGGTAGCATTGGTGAAACAGATATCTTCGTAGTAGATATTCTTGAAGGTGGCGAGTTTTCCTCTCCAAAAAACCTTGGACCTGAAGTAAATACGGAACAAAAAGAAATGTTCCCCTTTATTAACAAAGATAAACTATACTTCTCCTCTAACGGACATACTGGTCTTGGCGGATTGGATATTTACGAAGCTGTTTTGAATGAAGAAATTGGATTAACAGAAGTTAAAAACCTTGGGAAACCTATTAACAGTAATAAAGATGATTTCTCCTATATCGTAAACGAAGAAACAAAAAAAGGCTTTTTTGCTTCCAATCGCGAAGGAGGAAAAGGCTTTGATGATATTTATTCCTTTAAACACTTAATGGTAGAGGAGGTTCCTGAAAACATAAACGCTATTGCAGGGGTCATAACAGAACTTGTAACTGGAGATTTAATGCCCAAAGCAATGGTAGCGCTTTTGGACGAAAATAATGTTAAGCTAAAAGAAATGTGGACAGCCGAAGATGGCAGCTTTATATTTGAAGATTTAGACACAGATACCAGATATATTCTAAAAACCAATAAGGATACTTATTTTGTGGATGAGCGAGAGGTAACTACAGCGGTGAAAGACACAATTAACGTGTCTATAGCCATGAAAAAACTTGAAGGAATGATTGCTGTAGAAAATGGCATAAGAAAGCTTAAAACAGAAATGATTCATTTTGATTTTGACAAATCCTACATTAGAAAAGATGCTAGTAAGGAATTAGACAAGTTAGTAGAGGTAATGACGGAGCATCCTAACATGGTCATTAAAATTGAATCACATACAGATTCCAGGGGTACTGCGGTATACAACAATTATCTTTCGGATAAAAGAGCAAAATCTACAAGGGAATATCTCATTTCCAAAGGTATTGATGCAAACCGTATAGAAAGTGCCATTGGTTACGGGGAACAACAACTATTAAACGAATGTGACGGCAGCGTTAGATGTAGTGAACAACAACACTATTTAAACCGTAGGTCAGAATTCATTATCGTAAATATGTAAAACCATTCCTACCCATATAAGTTGAAACCGTTGATTAAAAATCAACGGTTTTTTCATTTTTATTCTTATCGATCCTACGATTAGTAAATTCATCTCCTGAAAACCACCTTAGATTTAGCACACTACCCTATCCATCTATGCCATAGCATTTCTGTAAGCCAAAGAAATGAGTAACCCATGGTTATTTCATCGAATAAAATAGTAGTTCACGGATTCTTCAAAATAAGGCCTGCGTTTCAAAGGGAAAATAAGGGTTTGGACTAATCTATTCATGGATTGGCTTAAATAAATGAATATTTGTCCTGTACGAACACTAAAACCCCAAACTATGGAAAAATTTCTACTTGTAAAATCAATTTATTCTGAAGCTTTTAGAAACTGGAAGCATCTGCTTATAAAAAATTATTTTAAGGTTTTTTCCGTTATATGTTTCACGTTAATTGCTATAACTATTTACGCATTTATATTCAGAGTCTCTACAGGGTATGCCTTTGGCAATCTGTAGACCTATTCATTATATAAAACAAAACAAGCCTTAGGTAAACCTAAGGCTTGTTTTGTTTTAATTTTTTATATCTACTAAGGGGCTGGTGTTTGAAACTTTAAGGTCTTCATTATGGCCTCTAGTTCGAACATATAATCCCTTTTTTTCGTAGCGGGAGCAAAAGTAAACCCTTCCAAAACCAATTTCCTGTTGTTGGGTTTATCGTTAATTATATAGGTGATAAAGGGTCCTGCCATAGGATATCCTGACATTTCCCATATTCCTCTTATCTCAGCAGATTTTCTACCCGAAACTTCTGCAGGGAAGACATAAGGAGAAAATGCCTTCTCGGTTATCATATAATTTTCCTTCCCAGGAATATCCTCTCCGGGAATGAATAGTTTACCTATAGAATCTCGCATCTTTATAATATCCTGTACAAAGGTGCTGTCATTTTCAAATGTATCCCAAGGCACACTATAGGCAATAATATTCATGGTGCCCTTTTGTATCTGTCTATCAATCCAAACAAAATTATCCTCTTCTCTTCCTACCTTAAATGCTGAAGGAACGTTCAAGGTAATGCCTAGTTGCTCCTCTAGTGCCTTTTCTTTATTCAAAGATTTCAAAAATCGTCGTTGTGCTTCCTTTATTTCTTGTTCCTTAAAAATTTTGGCAAATTCCGGGGCTTTTTCGTTAAGGTTCTTTATAATTTCAGCCTTGTTCCTTCCTTTAATTACACCTACCTTCTGTGGTTTGGCATACATGTTGGACTTCATATGCGCTATATCCAAGGAATCTTCCATAACGTATAGCACATTCCTTGTGTTTCTTACGGCTCCAGAAAAAACTTGTGGTGGTACTTGGGTAATACTGAATAAAGCCTCATCCCAAGTAAGTCCCAATGCTGGGGCTGCAAAATTTTCACGAATTCTGTCCCCAACTTCACTTTTCCAAAGCTCATTATCTATCACGATAGTAAGTGTATTATAAGCTCCAATAGAATTAGGAAGATAGCTTTCCTTTTTTTCCTCTTTACAGGAACTTAAAAAAAGTATGGCCAAAACAGATAGTGTTGCTAATTTTTTCATTTTTGGATTTCTGGTTTAAGATGAACAATCACACAATTTTAATTTTGTGCCTGGTTTTAGATTGTTACCACTAATACCGTTCCATTTTCGTAAATTTTCAATACTAATTCCAGGATATTTTCTAGAGATGGTCCAAAGAGAATCCCCACTGCGTACTTCATGTACCTTAGTATTGCTAGCAACAGCTGTTCTGGACGGGACACTTTTAGGCTTTACGGAAGCTGTCGCATTTTTTTTCGGGTAGATGGTCAATCGTTGACCAATACGTAAATTATTGCTTCTTAATCCGTTCCAACGTTTTATCTGGCTAACACCTACGCCATAACGTTCCGCTATTTTTCCAAGGAAATCTCCACTTCGCACCCTGTATCGTATTCTATTTTCCTCTGCCTGTTTAACCAGCTCTGGAAGTGGGCTTTCTTTGCTTTTAAGCTGTTTTTCCACATGCGCATAAATAGCTTCTTCATTGGCAACAAACTTGCCCATAGCATCCCAAGGTAAGCGTAAGGCGTGTATTTCCCCCTCCACAAAGGGTATGACATTCAACTTGTAGGAAGGATTTAAAACAACAAGTTCTTCTTTATTGACCCCTGTTAATTCAGATATTTGATCGAAGGTAATAAGGCTCTTAACATGTACGGTATCTGTTTCAAAATAATTTCGTTCTGGAATTTTTCCTGTTATACCATACTCCTCTGCATATTCAAAAATATACATAGTGGCTAAAAATGCCGGGACATACCCTGCTGTTTCCCTAGGCAAATAACTTCTTAAGTTCCAGTAATTCTTGTGTCCTCCAGATCTTCTTATCGCCTTGTTTACGTTACCGGGGCCAGAGTTATAGGCCGCCAGTGCCAAATCCCAGTCCTCATAAATACTATATAACCTATTCAAATATTTACAAGCAGCCTCCGTAGATTTGATAGGATCGCTACGTTCATCTACGTAACTATTGATCTTAAGTTTCATTTCGCGGCCCGTACCATACATAAACTGCCATAGACCTGTGGCACCTACACGCGACCTTGCTTTGGGGTTTAAGGCCGATTCTACAATGGCCAAATATTTCATTTCCAAAGGAATATCATGATTATCAAGTTCCTGCTCAAAAAGTGGGAAGTAAAACTGACTTACCGTCATCATGCGCTCCATAAGACCCCGCCTTCTGGTTAAGAAAGATTTAATGACCCTTTCCAATGAAGGATTATAAGTCACGTTGAAGGGTGTTTTCTTATTTAATCTTTCCAGACGTAGCTTTAGGGTATCTGTGTTGAAATCTATTGGAGGAACAGCGGTCGTATCAAGATTAACCACTTCATCATACATTTCTCCAAAAAGGGCGTTGCTTTCAATCAGTTCTTTCATCCAAAGACTGTCAAACTTAGCAGCAGTCTCATGGTCTTTTAAATCGTAGTGTTTGGATTCCTTTGTTTTAAAAAGTGTTAATGGGGCATCTGGCAGATTAGTGATATCCAGCTCCTCCATTTGAAGCGTCAACTCCTTTTGAGAAAGACTGTCCATTGTAATCTCTGGGACAATTCCCTTTGGTTTATTATCAACAATAGAATCCTTTTGTTGTGCACTGGTATAAAGGGAAATCGAAAATAAACCTAATAGAAATACTCTTTTTAGCGTAAGGTTGTTCATAGTAAACTAAATTTTCTTAGCGGGGCTAACGAAAATCGTACATTTTTTTGTTAGAATAAAATATATACTCTTAAAAATATAACTAATTTAAGGAAGCCCCGTTTATCGATAACGTGCTTACTACGCTAATATTGCAGCTATACCTGGTAAGGTTTTTCCCTCCAAACTTTCTAACATTGCGCCGCCGCCTGTAGACACATAACTTACCTTGTTTTCAAAACCAAACTGTTTCACAGCAGCTACCGAGTCGCCTCCTCCTACTAGGGAGAATGCACCGTTTTCAGTGGCTTCAGCGATAGCGTTCCCTACAGCAATAGTGCCATTTGCAAAACTTTCCATTTCAAAGACACCAACAGGTCCGTTCCAAAGTATGGTCTTGGAACCTAAAATGACATTTTTGAAGTTTTCCAAAGTCTTTGGACCCGCATCTAAGCCTTGCCAACCTTCAGGAATTTTATCTACATCTACTATTTTGGTATTTGCATCATTGTTAAAATCGTCTGCAGCTACTACGTCTACCGGAATATGAACGTTTACCCCTTTTTCCTTTGCCTGTTTTAGAATTTCCATAGCCAAGTCCATCTTATCGTCCTCGCATATAGAATTGCCTACTTGGCCGCCTTGTGCCTTCACAAAAGTATAGGTCATTCCACCACCAATGATCAGGTCGTCCACTTTATCTAATATATTTTCTATTATGGTGATTTTTGAGGACACCTTAGCGCCACCCAAAATGGCTAGCACGGGTTTTTCACCTGTTCGCATCACTTTCTCTATGGCCTGGATTTCTTTGGCTAACAAATATCCAAAGCATTTGGCATCAGGAAAGTACTTTGCTATAACCGTGGTAGAGGCATGCGCCCTATGTGCCGTTCCAAAAGCATCGTTCACATAAATATCACCTAATTTTGATAATTGTTCCGCAAAGGCTTCATCTCCCCTTTCCTCTTCTGAGTGGTATCTCAAATTTTCCAACAACAATACCTCTCCGTTTTTGAGTTCGGCCACGGCTTTCTCCGCTTCCTCTCCTGCACAATCTTCAACAAATTTTACGGTAACTCCAATAACATCAGAAACCGTTGCGCAAATATGCTTTAAAGATAAATCTGGATTTCTTTCACCTTTAGGTCTTCCCAAATGACTCATAAGCACAGCACTTCCGCCATCTTCCAAAACCTTTATGATAGTTGGTTTGGCAGCTTCTATCCTATTTATATCGGCAACTTCAAAATTTTCGTTCAAAGGAACGTTAAAGTCTACGCGTATTAATGCTTTTTTATTTTCAAAATTGTAGTTGTCCAATACGTTCATGAGATTCTGCTTTTAAATAAGTGGTAAATGTAAAGATTAATAGAATGGGTATAAAACTCTCTTAATATAAATTTACAGGATAAATCTTAATTATATACTGCCCTAAAAACGCCTATATTTGAAATCATGTTATTTAAGGACGTTTTAGGACTTTCCCATATTAAGAACCACTTAGCTAAGAGTGCCGATGCCGGAAGAATTCCGCATGCACAATTGTTCGTAGGGCAAGAGGGCTCTGGTCTTTTACCCATGGCTTTGGCGTATGCGCAATATATCATTTGTAACAACTCTGACAGTGAAAATGAAGGAGGAGATGCAGCCTGTAACTTAAAATTCGGTTCCTTGTCCCATCCAGATATGCATTTTACGTTCCCCGTTGCTAACTCGGACAAGGTAAAGGCACATGCAGTTAGCGACCACTATATTCAGGAATGGCGAAAATTTATAACCGAACAGCCTTATGGAAATCTGTTTGATTGGTACCGCCTATTGGAAATAGAAAAAAAACAAGGACAAATTGGGGTGGACGAAGCCCAAGAAATTGTAAAGAAACTTTCTTTAAAAGCTTATGAAGGCGGATACAAAGTGATGATTATTTGGATGGCGGAACGCATGAATACCCAAGCCGCAAATAAATTATTAAAACTTATAGAGGAACCACCAAACAAAACAATTTTTCTGCTCCTTTGCCAAGATGAGGAACAAATTATCCAAACGATTAAATCCCGTTGTCAAATTTTGCATTTTCCTCCTTTAGCAGAAGAGGCAATTATGAGCGCTTTACTTGACAAAGGCGCGACCAATGAGGAAGCCATGAGGATTGCACACGAAGCTAATGGTAATTTCAATAAGGCCTTGGATCTATTTAATAACGACTCGGAAGACTTAGTGTTTGAAAAGTGGTTTGTGCAATGGGTGCGCAGTGCGTTTAAAGCAAAAGGGAATAAAGCGGCAATTCATGAACTAATTCTTTGGAGTGAAGAATTGGCAAAAACAGGCAGGGAAACACAAAAAAATTTCTTAGGTTTTTGTATCACGATTATGCGGCAGGCTATGCTGATTAATTATGGCGCAGAAGAACTTGCCTATATGAAGATACATGTCGATGGTTTCCAATTAAAAAAATTTTCCCCTTTCGTGCATGAAAATAATATTCTTCTCCTAGTAGAAGAATTAGAAAAAGCAATATATCACATAGAAAGAAATGGCAATGCTAAAATAATCTTTACAGATTTGTCCATTAAACTAACAAGGCTGCTGCATAAAAAACCTAGCCCTTTACAGCCGAACAACTAAATAAGATTTACCTAATTTTCATTTCAAAAATTATTAATTTATTATGGATGCTCTTCTAAACAATGCTACAGAAATCTTGTTACTACTATTTTTGATTATAACATTCTTACAAAGTGGAATCGATAAGATAACTGACTGGAAAGGCAATCTAGGATGGCTAAAAGGACATTTTGCCGAAACCCCTTTAAAGAATTTGGTTCCCTTACTCTTGGGGACTGTTCTTGTTACCGAAGTCATCGCCGGAGTGCTTTGTCTTCTGGGAATAGTTCAGCTTTTAGTTTCAGGAAGTACATCCATGGCCTTCTATGGTGCAATACTATCCTGTTTAGCTTTACTAATGCTTTTATTTGGCCAACGGATTGCCAAAGATTACGAAGGTGCAAGAACGATAGCGGTATATTTTATACCCGCTATTTTCTTGGTCTTTCTGCTGCAGATGTAATACGATACCAATCGAAAGAAGCCGAATAAAAACATCTTTGCGAGCATAGCTAAGTAATCTACCCTAAACTGTCTAAAAAGTGACAGGTTGCTTCATATCTCCTAATGAATGAAAAAACAAAAAACCCTCCAAAAGGAAGGGTTTTTTTGAGGCATCGAACGGATTCGAACCGTTGTACAAGCTTTTGCAGAGCTGCGCCTAGCCACTCGGCCACGATGCCATAATTAAAGCGTAAAGGTAATGCCTTATTTCAATGTATCAAAAAGATATAATCACGTTCTTTTCGATTTTAGAACAATCGTTACTTTTTCTACATCACCATTAATTGGAGGGTTGATTTTTGAGACTGCTACTTTTGATTTTTTTACCGTTGGAATCTCGGAGAAAATCCTATCACTAATCCTTTTGGCCACATGTTCCAAAAGCTTAGATGGTATAGCCATCTCCTCTTCTACAATCTTGTTGATATGGACATAGTCCACCGTATCGGCTAATTTATCTGACTTGGAAGCTTTGGAAAGATTTGTTTTGACCAGGACATTTACGAGATAATCACTTCCTATAATCGTTTCTTCAGTAAGACAGCCATGATTGGCGTATACCTTAATATTTTCAACACGTACAGTTCCCATGAATGAATCTAAATTTTGGCAAAGCTAAAGTAAAGAAACCAAAATCTAATAAGTACACCTACAATTACTAATACCTTGGAATAGATCCACACCTAAGGTGACCACGTGTGTTCCACTACTATAACCTAAAATTTCGTTTAGGATTACCTGATATGAGTACCCAAAATAAAAATTATTCTTCTTGAGTCCTACAATTGGTGCAATGTATAAGGGGTCTCCAATCTGATCGTTCAAAAAACGGTATGTGAGACCTGCATAATAATAGTCTTCAAAATCGTACCATCTAAACTTTACGTTCAAATCCGTTACTGATCTTCCATCACTTTCAAAAAGCTGAAAGAAAATAGACGGCTCTATCTCTAGGTTGCTATTTTTACTTTTACTGTATCTATACCCTGTATATAGATAATAATTACGCAAAGTATTGGGCTCAAAGATTGG
>RCND010000596.1_pt1 | contig 20698 bp, 17 predicted proteins | sample 2041351 | NCBI WGS metagenome assembly RCND01 (sample SAMN09708230, study PRJNA481090) | Marine sediment metagenome, whole genome shotgun sequencing project. | biome: marine sediment; feature: ocean; material: sediment; isolation source: Sewage treatment plant 12B marine sediment (STP12B) ... | reverse complement strand
TCACCGCTGGTACGTATCAACAAATCTACATCCGGCAAATTTCGCGTGTAAAGATGATTATTAATAACCGATTCGTCAATAGCATCGCGCGAAATTAGGTTATTTTTAACTTTAAGGCTAATCTCTTTAACTGTTTTTATTAATTCTTCTCTTGAACCATAACTTAACGCCAATGTCAAGGTCATATTAGTATTGCCCTTGGTGCTGTGAATAACCTCGTGTAGTTCTTTATAGACTTTCTTTGGCAACGCGTCTAGGTTGCCAATGGCTATTAGCTTAATATCATTATCTTGAAGAGTTTTAATCTCTTTTTTTAAAGATGAAACCAAAAGTTTCATGAGTAATTCTACCTCTCTTTTAGGACGATTCCAGTTTTCCGTAGAAAATGCATATAATGTTAAAAACGGAATGTTTAATTCAGCACAAGCTTCTACTACTGCTCTCACAGATTTAGTGCCATTTTCATGGCCAATAGCTCTTAAAAGTCCCTTTTGCTTGGCCCAACGCCCATTGCCGTCCATTATTATAGCCAAATGACTAGGGAGTTTGATTTTGTCTAATTGGTTTTGAAGATCCATTGTTCTTTAGAAATTACAGTAACAAGGTTTTCTTCCAAAAGTAAAGTTTATATATACAGTTGTAAAAACATACCAGTCATTATTATTAAGGTTACCAAATTTATATCTTTCATTATTCTGACTGCCTTCGGAGGTAGTGTTGCTTCCATCTAGGTCATCTGCAAAGGTATAACGAGCGCCTATCTCAATCCCCATCACAAATTTAGGTGCAATCATAGCTTTGTAACCTATGGCCATTGGGATTGAAAAGGACTGGCCGCCATCATATCTAACGGCTACTTTAGAGCGATTAGGGAAAAATGCAAGATCGTATAAAAAATAATTAATACCTGTGAATAAATATGGCGTTGAAACAGTACGACCGCTATACGTATCAAATTCCCAAAAAGAATACTCTAAGCCAGCAGATATTTCTGTTATATTATTATCAAAAGAGTATCCTCTTTCTACTCTTCTCGTTTCATGTGAGTTTGCATCGTTTCCCTTTATCTGCGCATGAATGACAGAAAAACGAAACGAATGTCTTGAACTTCTATTCCATTTTCCGATTACCCCAAAAGCTAAGGTGTTTGGTGATATATAGGTCGTTGATCCAACATCCCCAATTACATTAGCCCCACCCAGTATAGCGCCAACTTCATACGTTTGAGAAAGCCCAATAAAAGAGGTGAATATAATTAATACAATGCTTGCGAAATGCTTCATACACACTAAAAGTTTGCAAATATAAAAATAAACTTGGCTTATTGATGAGATAAGCAAAATTGTCTCAGTTGATTAACAAAAATTAGGAGGTTTTATTGTTTAATTTCGTTTGTCTTCGCCCCATAGAAGTTTTTTTCGAAGTGTTTTAATAAAACTGTCACCTTCCAATTGTACGAGTTTAATAGTGAATGGTGCTTTTTTAATAATTAAGGTGGTTTCGTTTTTTAATGTTGCGATACGGGAATCCATCGATACTAGATATGTTTTCTCTCTACCGCTAACTTTCAAAGTAACAGTGCTACTATCAGGGATAACAAATGGCCTAGCATTCAAGTTATGTGGAGCAATAGGAGTCAGTACCATACTGTCTGTGCTTGGATCTATAATAGGTCCGCCGCAGCTAAGTGAATATCCTGTAGAACCAGTTGGTGTGGCAACAATCAATCCGTCAGACCAGTAAGAGGTTAGGTATTTGTCATTTACCATGGTCTCTACCTTAATCATGGAAGTTGTATTTTTTCGATTTACTGCGATTTCATTTAAGGCAAAGTTTAGCGGCGATATTTCATTATTAGATGGAGAAGTTTGGATAGTAAGTACGCTTCTTTCGGAAATTACAAATTTTTCGGCTAAAATTTGACTTATACTCTCAGTGATTTTTTCTTTCTGAATTGTTGCTAAGAACCCTAATCTTCCAGTATTAATACCTACTATTGGTATTCCTAAATCTCTCACATATGTAATAGATTTTAGAATAGTACCATCACCCCCAATGCTAAAAAAAAGGTCATAAGAAGGATCCAGGCTAGTAAAAGTATCAACTTCAGAGAACTTCAAGGAGACATCCTGATGCATGCTAAGGATGCTAAGAAATTTTTTTTCGATAACAATTTCTACTTTGTTGTTCTGAAGCGCATTCAGTATAAGCTGAATATATGATTCGGAATTCTCGTGGTAAAATTGTCCATAAATACCTATTTTCATGACTTACATATTTAAGTATTTATCCAAATAATCGGAGCGTTGTTTTAAGCCATCTATAAATATGTCTTCCTCATGATGAGAAACAACATTATAATTATATCTTCGAAAAGTCTGTACTATAGCATTCATGCCCGTATGCCCTATTTTAACGGTAATTTGAATTGTTTCGGTTCCCATTTTAGAAATAAAAACGCCCAGAACCTTAGCGTCATTGGACTCAACGATTTGGCAAATTTCACTAAAAGAGTACTCTCTTATACCTTTCTCAACTACAATAATTCCACCCGCTTCATTTAAAAATGGCGTATCGTTAAATAAATTCATGATATCGCTCAATTCATAATATCCCAAGTATTTATTAGACAGATTTAAAACAGGCATTATATTACATTGGTTTAAAGCAAATGCTTCAAGAATATCTAGCCAGTTCGTGTTTTCACGGACAAAAAATGGTTCTAAGGCATATTGAAAATCACTTAAAAGTTGAGCGCTTTCAAAACAATGTGCATCAGTTTCAGAAATGCAACCCACGTACACCTCATCTTTTGTTACTGGAATATGAGTATAGGTAAGTTGATTAAAGGCAACTTGAACATCTTTTATTTCAGAAGAAATAGCAAAAGCCTTAATGTCATTAATAATTAATTGTTGGGTTTTCAAAATCTCAATTTTAATGCAAATTACTTAAAATAAAGATTTAAAACCGCACCGAAGCTTTGTATTTTTGTACTTTTTAAAGGAAAACGATGACAAAATTAAGTGTGAACATTAATAAAATTGCGACAATCCGCAATGCTAGAGGCGGAAACACTCCAAATTTGGCGCAAGTTGCTATTGATATTCAAAAATTTGGAGGGCAAGGCATTACTATCCATCCAAGGCCAGATGAAAGACATATCAGGTATAAAGATGCCTATGATCTGAAGCCAATTGTGTCAACCGAATATAACATTGAAGGAAACCCTCAGGATAAATTTCTAGAGTTAGTCTTGGATTTAAAACCAAACCAAGTAACATTGGTTCCTGATTCGATCAATGCGATAACCTCTAATGCAGGCTGGGATACTATTAAACATAAAGACTATCTAACAGAAATTATTGCCGAATGTAAGCGAAACGGAATACGCACTTCAATATTTGTCGATCCATCACTTAAAATGATTGAAGGGGCTGCAAGAATAGGAACTGATAGAATTGAATTGTACACAGAAGAATATGCTAAGCAATACGCTCTAGGTAACAAAAGAGCTGTTGAACCTTATACAGAATGTGCCGTTTTGGCGAATACATTGGGACTCGGAATAAATGCAGGACATGACTTATCATTAGACAATATAAGTTTTTTTAAGGAAAATATTCCTGGATTATTGGAAGTCTCGATTGGGCACGCTCTTATTTCGGAGGCTTTATATGACGGACTTGAATCTGTAATTAAAAAATATCTTGAGAGACTTGCCTAACCCAATATTACATTCTCGAATTATTGGCGACAAAATCCCTTTGGTGATTCTTCATGGGTTTCTTGGGTCTGGTGATAACTGGAAATCTCTAGGTAATAGGTTTGCTGCGAATGGATGCCAAGTTCATTTAGTAGACCAAAGAAATCATGGGCGTAGTTTTCATAGCGAGGCATTTAGTTATGAATTAATCGTAGATGATTTAAAAAAATATTGTGACTATCACAAACTTGACGAATTCATTTTGTTAGGGCATTCAATGGGAGGGAAAGCGGCTATGTTGTTTGCAGTTGCCTATCCAGACCTTGTTAGAAAATTAATAATAGCGGATATAGGACCGAAATTTTATCCTCAACATCATCAAGATATTCTAAAAGCGTTGTCTCTACTGAATTTTCAAGAGATTAGAACAAGGAATGAGGCGGAAGAAGTTCTTTCAAAATATATTAAGGAAGCTGGAATCCAGCAATTTCTGTTGAAGAATCTATATTGGGCGCAAAAAGGCGAGCTTGGATTACGGATAAATCTTAAGGCATTAACAGATAATGTCGAAGAGGTAGGTAAGGCCTTGCCAGTTGGAGCTAGATTTTCCAAAGCGACACTTTTTTTAAGAGGATCAAATTCAGGTTACATTTTAGAAACTGACGAGGTCTTGATAAAAATTCATTTTCCAATGGCTAAAATCCGAAGTGTTTCGAATGCCGGACATTGGCTTCATGCCGAAAACCCTACAGATTTTTATAATTTTATTATGGAGTTTATGTCTTTGTAAATCGACGTTCGTTGATTTTTTTCTAAAAATGTGTTAGAGAATTAAAGTCTGGCTAAATAAATATCTTCGATAATCGTGACAATCTAATCAGTTATTTATCACATTACACAATTATTTTACTATGTATGCATAATAAATTACATGTTTATCAACTATAATGTGTAATTTTGGCGAATTACATAAGAAAACAACCTTTTTAATCTAACTTAATTTATTATGAAGAAAATAATACTTCTAGCTGTGATTTTCCTAGCCACAGCAGTAACCTATGCTGGAGGATACCGTGTAGCCTTGCAGGGACAAAAAGCCTTAGCTATGGGGCATGCGGGAGTTGCTGTAGTAAACAGCAGTGAACTTGTATTTTTTAACCCCGCAGGACTAGTATATCTAGAAAATAAGTTGAGCATATCTGCTGGAGTAAGTGGTGTATTCTCAAATGTGTCTTATCAAAATGAGGCGACTGGTGCAAATGCTGTAACAAATAGCCCAACATCAACTCCCCTCTACTTTTATGCCTCCTACAAAGCAACCGATTGGTTGGCAGTAGGTGTTGGTGTTTATACCCCTTATGGGAGTAGTGTAGTTTATGAAGACGATTGGGAAGGATCGCACTTGGTTAATAATATTGATTTACAAGCAATTTATATTCAACCTACCGTGTCAGTTAAAGTAAATGATAAATTAAGTTTTGGAGGAGGATTTATTTTTGTGAGTGGTTCTGTAGGATTTAATAGAAACTTGAATAGAACACTTTCAGATTTAGACGGTAATCGTTCAGAAATAACAGTAGATGCTTCGGGCGTGAGTGCAACCGGTTGGACCTTTAGTACTATGTTTAATCCAACGGAGAATTTGAGAATTGGAGCTACCTATCGTTCCGAAATAATCGTAGAAGCTAGAGGTGGTGATGCAACATTCGAGAATATTCCAAATTCACCATTAACACCATTTCCAAGCTCAACTAGCTTTGACGCCGACTTGCCTTTGCCTGCGGAAATGACTGTTGGATTGTCTTATGAGTTCTGTGAAAAATGGCTATTTGCTTTTGATTTTAATACTGCGTTCTGGGATGTATATGAGTCGCTGGATCTTAGTTTTGAAGATCCAAATGTACCGGATTCTGTTAACCCTCGTAATTATAAAAATGCTTCAACATATCGTTTTGGATTACAATACGACGCAACAGAAATGTTTACTTTAAGAGCCGGTTATTATTTCGACGAGTCTCCTGTTCAGGATGGTTACTTTGCTCCCGAAACTCCGCGTAACGATAGTAATGGGTATACAGCTGGTTTAACTTTTAACGTTGGAGAACGTTTTGAAATTGATGCGTCATTCTTATACTTACACTTTAAAGAGGTCGATGCATCTTATGATTATTACTTTGAAAATGATCAAGCTGTTCCATTTGGAGGGAAATATAAATCTAATGCCTTTATACCTGGCTTAGGAGTTACTTACAAAATGTAAAAAAATAAACAAATGAAAAACATTATAAAATTATTTATAGGTGTAGTAGCTATCGGGTTCGTAAGTTGTGATGCCGATTTTGAGAATCCAGTAACTGATAGTGGATTCTATACTAGCGGAACTGCCGACTTATCTAAATACGTTTCGGTTGGAAATTCATTAACAGCAGGATATGCCGATGGGGCATTGTACATTACAGGACAGAATAATTCATATCCTAATATTATGGCAGAACAATTTGCCTTAGCAGGTGGAGGTGAATTTACGCAACCATTGATGGCTGACAATATTGGAGGCTTACTTCTAGGAGGAGCGCAAATTGCGGCGAATAGATTTGTTTTGGCGGTAGATGCCAATGGAAATCCAGGGCCGGTTCGTTTGGAAGGTACGCCGACAACAGATGTTGCGACAAGCGTTGCTGGACCCTATAACAACATGGGAGTTCCTGGAGCTAAAAGTTTTCATTTGAATGCTCCTGGTTATGGAAATTCGGCTGGAATTGCATCAGGTGCTGCTAACCCATATTATGCAAGGATAGCAACGAGTTCAAGTTCAACTGTAATAGCAGATGCTGCTTCAATTGGTGCAAGCTTTTTTAGTCTATGGATTGGGAACAATGATATCTTGTCTTATGCAACCTCTGGTGGTTCTGGAGTTGATCAAACTGGAAATTTAGATCCTTCTTCATATGGTCCCAATGATATAACAGATCCAAGCGTATTTGGAGCATCTTATAGTGCTCAGGTAGGTGCTTTAGCTGGAGGTGGAGCAAAAGGTGTTTTAATTAACATCGCAGACGTGACCTCTATTCCTTATTTCACGACAGTTCCTGGACCAGCTATCCCTTTGGATGCTGCAACAGCGGGTGCTGTGAATGCTCAATTTGCATTATATAATACGCAGGTCTTACCAGGTCTTACCGGTCTAGGAGTTATTACTCCTGATGAAGCTGCTTCAAGAATGATAAATTTTACAGCAGGACAAAATTACCCTATTATTACTGACAATGATTTAACGGATATTAGTGCAATTTTACAAGGACCTCCTTTCAATTTGCCAGCTCAAACGGCAGGTTTGTTAGGTCAATTACGTCAGGAAAATGCTGGTGATTTGACGCTACTCACAGCCGCTTCAATTCTTGGAACTACTCCAGATCCAACTAATCCTCAAGGAGTTGTTGGTGTTTCTATTCCAGTAAGCAATGAATTTATATTAACTGCTGCAGAACAAGAACGAGTTGCTACTGCTGCTGCTGCTTACAATGTTACAATTAGCGCCTTGGCATCTGCCAATGATTTGGGTTATGTAGATATAAAAACAGGATTGGCTGAAGTTGCCGATATGGGAGTCTCATACGATGGAGGGGTTCTCACATCTCAATTCGTAACAGGTGGTGCATTTTCTCTAGACGGTGTTCATCCAACGCCCAGGGGATATGCTTATACAGCAAACTATATCATTGATGTGATCAATAGAAAATACGAAGCTACCATTCCTAAAGTGGCAATCGGTAACTATGGTACCGTGACACTTACGAACAATGGTGGGTAGATAAAGAGCTATTATAAATATAAAAAATCGTCTTTTAGTAAGCTAAAAGACGATTTTTTTTTATCTTTAAATTTCAAAATTAACTAAATGAATCTCATCCTTAGATTGTTGCTATCAGCAGTTGCTGTATTAATATTGGCTTATGTTTTACCTGGTGTGGAAGTAGCTGGGTATAGCTCGGCGATCATTGTTGCCGTTGTTGTGGCCTTACTACGTCTCACTGTGAAACCTGTTTTGGTGATTTTAACCTTGCCAGTAACCATAGTGACCTTAGGACTGTTTTTACTGGTAATAAATGCTATTATCATTTTATTAGCCGGTTATTTTGTAGATGGATTTACTGTTCGAAATATTTGGTGGGCTTTGCTTTTTAGCTTGCTGCTATCCTTTCTTCAATCTGTGTTGTTCTCATTTCTCAATAAAGACGAATAAATACCTGAATTACGGTATCTTAATGTTTGTCGAGTAGCTTAAAAAAGCATACTTTTGCAACCCAATTTTGACATTGAAAATTTTTCAGAAAAATGAATATTACAAAAAAAGACATTGATAGTTTAAATGCTGTCGTTACAGTAGATATCGCGAAGGAAGACTATTCAGAGAAAGTAAGTTCGGTACTTAATAATTATCGTAAAACTGCCAATATACCTGGTTTTAGAAAAGGTCATGTTCCTATGGGCATGGTTCAAAAGCAATATGGTAAATCTGTTTTGGTAGAGGAAGTAAATAAATTATTACAAGATAGTTTGAATACCTTTTTAACTGAAGAAAAACTGGATGTTCTTGGAAATCCACTTCCAAAAAATGAAGCAGAGATCAATTGGGAAACGGAGGACTTTTCATTTGAGTTTGAATTGGGTCTTGCACCTCAATTTAAGGTTGATGTAAAAGGCAAGTCTGTAACAAATTATAAAATCGTGGCAGACGATAAAATGCTCAACAATCAGATAAAAACGATTCGTAAGCAATACGGGAAATTAATTTCAAAAAGTGTAGTCGAAAAGGAAGACGAGATTACAGGTACCTTTAATGCTGCGGAAAAGGATATAGACAATAAAGCAACATTCAGTACGGATGTTATAAAAGGAAAGAAGCAACTGTCGGCATTGGTAGGTGCTAAAGTTGGTGATGTTGTTACATTGAAGACTAAGGGCATGTTTAAAGATGATCACGACAATGAAAAATATCTTGGAGTGGCTCATGAAGAGGCTCACGGATTGGACATTGAAGTTTCTTTGAAAATAGAAGAAGTGAATACTCGTGAAATGACAGATTTAAATCAGGAGCTTTTCGATAAGCTGTTTGGTGAAGGTGTGGTATCTTCGGAAAAAGAATTAAAAGCAAAAATAAAAGAGGATGCTGAAAAGCAATTTGAACAGCAAAGCGATCAAAAACTTTTGAATGATGTTGTTGAATCATTAATTGACAATACTAAGTTTGATTTACCAAATGCTTTTTTACAGAGATGGATTCAAATATCCGGGGAAACACCATTGACTGAAGAAGAAGCCAAGGCTGAATATGAAAGGAGTGAAAAAGGTTTGCGTTATCAGTTAATTGAAGGGAAGCTTCGAGCAGAAAACAATCTTCAAGTTTCTTTCGATGAGTTAAAAGAACATAGTAGGGGAATGATTAAGGGGCAAATGGCACAGTTTGGCCAATTAGATCCTTCGGAAGAGGAAATAGACGGAATTGTGGCACGTGTTTTAGGAAACCAAGATGAAGTAAAACGTCTAAGCGAGCAGTTAAATACAAATAAATTGCTTCAGTATTTTAAGGAAAATGCAAAGTTGAAGACTAAGGAAATTTCCTATGAAAAGTTCATTAAGGACGCTTACCAATAATTCAACAATAAAATAGTTATATTTAGGTATTGAATTTAATAAATTTAACGCCTTTATTATTTCAAAAAACGATTAGAAAAAAAATATGAACTACGAAAAAGAGTTTAAAAAGTTTGCCATAAAGGATCAAGGGATTAGCAGTATGTATTATGATCAGATTATGAGTAGTATGTATCCCACGAATTTAACTCCTAATATTATTGAAGAAAGGCAAATGAACATCGCAATATTTGATGTGTTTTCTCGCCTTATGATGGATAGAATTATTTTTTTGGGGACAGGGATTAGTGATCAGGTTGCAAATATAGTTCAGGCCCAATTATTATTTTTAGAAAGTACAGATGCTTCTAAGGATATTCAAATTTATATTAATTCGCCAGGAGGAAGTGTCTATGCAGGACTCGGTATCTATGATACTATGCAGTTTATCAAACCCAATGTAGCTACTATCTGTACTGGAATGGCGGCTTCTATGGCTGCTGTTTTGTTGTGTGCGGGTGAAAAAGGTAAACGCAGCGGTTTAACACATTCTCGGGTTATGATTCACCAGCCAATGGGCGGGGCTCAAGGTCAGGCAAGTGACATAGAAATTACTGCTAAGGAAATAATTACGTTGAAGCAGGAGTTATATAATATAATTTCGAAGCACAGTGGTCAATCATATGATAAAGTTTATGAGGATAGTGATCGTGATTTTTGGATGAAATCTGATAAGGCTTTGGAATATGGAATGATAGACGAAATATTAACAAGAGGATAGAAGTCTTTTATTACAAGTTTAATCTTGACAAAAAAAATTATGTCGAAAGAAGATTTAGAGTGTTCGTTTTGCGGTCGTAAAAAAGCTGAAACCAATTTGCTTATTGCAGGTTTGGATGCTCATATATGTGATCGTTGTATTGAGCAGGCACATGGAATTGTTATAGAAGAAGCACTTCACTCTACAAGTGGCGAACTGTCTAAGGAGCTTATGCTAAAGAAGCCAAAATCTATAAAGGCATTTTTAGATGATTATGTTATTGGTCAAAATCAGACAAAAAAAATAATGTCTGTAGCTGTATATAATCATTACAAAAGATTATTACAGCCAGTCACTGATGATGATATTGAAATTCAAAAAAGTAATATTATCATTGTTGGACAGACGGGTACTGGGAAAACCTTAGTAGCAAAAACGATAGCACGTATGTTGAATGTGCCATTGGCAATAGTTGATGCAACGGTCCTAACAGAAGCAGGTTATGTTGGAGAAGATGTGGAAAGTATCTTAACAAGATTATTGCAGGCCGCAGATTATGATTTGGAAAAGGCTCAAAATGGGATTGTTTTTATTGATGAGATTGATAAAATAGCCAGAAAGAGTGATAATCCTTCTATAACTCGAGATGTGAGTGGAGAGGGCGTACAACAGGCTTTACTGAAGTTATTAGAGGGTACTGTAGTAAATGTTCCACCAAAAGGAGGACGTAAACACCCTGATCAAAAATTTATTGAAGTTGATACTGAAAATATATTATTTATTGCCGGTGGAGCTTTTGATGGAATAGAGCGTCATATTTCTAAAAGATTGAATATGCAAGCAGTTGGATTCAGTGCTTCAAAAGATGAAGGTAGAATGGATCGTGGAGATATGCTGAAGTATATTATTCCTAAGGATTTAAAAGATTATGGCTTAATTCCTGAAATTATTGGACGTTTACCAGTCTTGGCCTATATGAATCCATTAGACAAAGGAACTCTTAGATCTATTCTAACGGAACCAAAAAATGCGATCATCAAACAATATAAGAAGTTGTTCGAAATGGACGATATTGAGATGGTAATAACTGAAGAGGCCCTAGACTTTATTGTTGATCAGGCTATTGAGTATAAACTTGGTGCAAGAGGATTGCGATCACTATGTGAAGCCGTTCTAACGGATGCTATGTTTGAATTGCCAGGAACAGATCAGAAAGAGCTTCATGTAAATGAAGAATATGTAGCCGATAAGCTAAATAAAGCAACCATTAAAAAGCTGAAAGCTGTATCATAAATATATTATTGAGATATCATAAATAAAAAATCCCCGAACAATTCAGTTCGGGGATTTTTTATTCTATTAAATATATTGTGATTACGGTAATGCAATTATTGTCTTATTTTTTTTGTTTAAAACTTTTTGCTGCATCAATTCTTTTTTATTTTTAAGCGTATATCCAGCAACGTCATTTTCACTTTTTTGAATAGTTGCAACAGATCCGCAAGAGGAAACCGACGCGGTGAAAATTAAAGCAATTCCGAAGTAAATTATATTCTTCATAATACAAGAGCTGAGATATTAATTACAATACAAACTTAACCCGTAAGAAAAGGACTACCAAAACTTTTAGTTGAAGTGGATTACAAATTCGTTGAAATGCACACGTTCCGATAATATTCGATTAAGTGACCTAAATACCTGTTTTACCGCACCTTGTTCATCGGATAAATCGTGTTCTTAATCGATTATAGTCTTTGGCTATTGATTTAAACGAAGTAATTCCTCTAAAAAATCGCGCGTATTGGATAGTCTTGGAATTTTATGTTGCCCGCCTATCTTGTCCTTCATCTTAAGCCAATCATAAAACAACTTCTCTTTAGCGCAATGAATTATGGGTATCTTGAGGGTAATATTATTAGATCTTTTTGCTTCGTAATCACTATTAACATCTTGAAGAGCCTTGTCCAATAATTCCGAAAATTTAATAAGATCTAATGGAGGTTTTTTAAATTCTATAATCCATTCATGTGCCCCTTTCTCTTTCCCTTCCATAAATATAGGTGCCACTGTATAATCTACAATTTCACTTTGTGTCTGAGCAGAAACTCTCTTTAAAGCTGCTTCGGCATTTTCGATTATCAATTCTTCGCCAAATACATTAATATGATGTTTAGTTCGCCCCGTGACTTTTATTCGATGAGGAGTAATCGATGTAAAACGTATTGTATCTCCTATTTTATATCGCCAAAGTCCGGCATTGGTAGTTATAATAATTGCGTAATTTTTATCAATTTCAACTTCGCTCAATGGAATTACTTTTTCTTCAGAAGTCCCATATTCTCCCATAGGAATGAATTCATAAAAGATTCCGTAGTCAAGCATCAATAGCAAATCCTTCTCATTATTCCGGTCTTGAATAGCAAAAAAGCCTTCAGAGGCATTATAAGTTTCGTAATATTTAAAACTCGATTGTGGTAATAACTTTTTATACTGCTCTACATATGGATCGAAGCTTACACCTCCATGAAAGTACACCTCAAGATTTGGCCATACCTCTAGCAAATTCGACTTGCCTGTTGTTTCAGCTACATTATTTAATAATACAAGCATCCAAGAAGGGACTCCTGCCAAACTAGTTACATTTTCTTGTATTGTTTCATTTACTATGGCCTGCATCTTCACTTCCCAATCTGCCATTAAAGACACTTCACTTCCAGGAGTACTGCTAAATTCTGCCCAAAACGGCATATTATCAATTAGTATTGCCGAAAGATCACCAAAGGCGGTTCCATTTTCCTGATATAATTCTTTACTTCCGCCAAGTTTAAGGTTTTTGCCAACGAATAATTGAGAATCAGGATTGTTATTGAGGTACATACAGAGTAAATCCTTACTCGCCGCATAATGACAGTCTTCTAAAGAATCTATACTTACAGGGATGAATTTACTTTTTGAGTTGGTCGTCCCGCTGGATTTCGCGAACCATTTTATTGGTGTAGGCCAAAAGATATTTGTTTCTCCTCTTCGAGTACGCTCAATTTGGTTCTCGTTGTCTTCATAGGTGGTAACGGGGATTCTATCTGCAAATTCTCGGTAGGAATAAATACTTTCAAAATCATACTTTTTTCCAATTTCAGTATTCTTTGCCTTGATAATTAAACCGTGCAATAGCTCCTCTTGAACCTCTATTGGGTATTTGACAAATAATTCAATTTGATGAAACCGCTTCTTTAAAAACCATGAAACAATAGAATTTACAATCGGGAATGGCATATTTTGAACTATCTTTAAGGTATAAAAATAGCGATTTTCTTTTTATGAATTACGAAGGAGTATTAACTAAAATGCAGACCGAAAACGGTTCGCCAATTCAATATTATTTAGTTTTTGAAAATGACTTTTTAAATGTCAATCAATTGCTAAATAAAAAAGTGTCAATTTCATTTGTTAAGTTTCAGTGTCTTAATTGCAGTTTGGATAAAAAAATATACAGACAGGGATATTGTTATGATTGTTTTTATGAAATTCCTCAGGCAGCCGACTGGATTATACGTCCCGAATTGAGCAAAGCACATCTCGATAAAGAGGATCGGGATTTGGAATATGAGAAGCGAGTTCAACTGCAACCACATATTGTTTATCTGGCAAATAGCAGCAATGTGAAAGTTGGAGTGACAAAGAAAACACAAGTTCCAACGCGTTGGATTGATCAGGGCGCCCATGAAGCTATCGAAATCGTGGAGGTGCCTAATAGATATTTGGCTGGAATTACCGAGGTAGCTCTAAAGGACTATGTAGGAGATAAAACGAATTGGCGTACGATGCTAAAAAATGAGATTAAAGATGAAAACTTAATCGAATGGAGAGATAAGCTTAAAAAATATATTCCTGATGAAGCCAGATCTTATTTTTTAGAAAACAAAACTGAAACGAACCTAGAGTTTCCTGTTCTTCGGTATCCAGAAAAGCCTAAAAGTCTGAACCTATCCAAAACTCCTACTTATGAAGGCGTTTTAAAAGGTATCAAAGGACAGTACCTCATATTTGAAGACAACACAGTTTTTAATGTCCGAAGTAATGAAGGCTATGTTGTAGCTATTTCAATTAGTTAAATAGAAATTTCACGCCTTGTAGAAAGATGGAACTCCTTACAATCTAATTCCCGCTTTTTATAGTATCTTTTTTCTTATTTTTCTTTCCGAACAAGCCCCCAAGTATATCTGTGACCACTTCCGAGGTTTGTTGGGTCGAAGTATTTGTACCCGTTGAAATTGAATCGTTCGGTTTACTTCCCCCAGAAATTAAATCACTTAAGATATCAGTGCCTTGATTGAGTAGTTCCTCTTTTTGTTTAGCCACCAGTGTTTGAGTGAGTGAATTTATCGCCGCTTTAGTATTGACCGAGACTTGTGGATTCGTAAAACTTCCTTTCAATCCAACAGGGAGAGATATCATCATTGACTTCGCTTCCTCTGGATCTAATTTTGCTAATAAATTAGTCACTTCAGTACCTAAATATTTTGCGGGAACATCCATATCAAGATTATAATCAATGCTTTTATCTAATCCATGACTTCCTCCTGCCGTTATTTTTATATCTTCTATGTTAAAGTCAAACGGTTTTACTACAATCTTTCCATCGCTAAAGTCAAGTGCAGTCGTCACATCCTTCAGCATCAATTTGTCCTTATCTATAAAGCTAAGGTTCTCGCCTAATGCTGCAAGAAGCGGTGTGCTGTTTGTATTGATCTCTGCGGATAAAATATTAGCAACAAGATCTCCTGCGAGCGTTGCAAGATTTGGAGTGAGATCTCCATTGAGCTCACCATTTAGTTTTATAATGGTATTGATGTTTCCGTTCAACGCTTTTGAAATAGGCGCGATGTATTTTAAAAAATCTAATTGTTGGAAAGATTCTCCAATATCAACTTTCTGTAAATCCAGATTCATCCCAAAAGTAGGAACCGATTTTTTTGTATCAACATCCCCTGAAAAAGCAATGTTTCCACCAAATATTTTGGAGGTCACATTACTTAAACTAGCTGCTTCATCTCTTATAGTCACTCTCCCTTTGGTGTCCTCTAAAACGACATTATCATAAAACACTTTTTTTGCTGTAAAATCTATTGTTGCATCAAGGAAATCGGGTATTTTCACAGATGCTTCTTCAGAATTACCGCCAGGGGTTGTTGAATTTCCACTTCCTGTATCTTTTTCTTCGGAAGACATAAAATCATTGACATTGAATGTGTTCGAATTAACTAGAAAATTACCTTTCAAATCCTGTTTCTCCATAATCCAGGGGATGAGGTTTCTAATTGTTCCAGTCGCATTAATGTCTGTTTGCCCTGAAGTCGCTTCAAAATTATTCAGCCTTATATTCCCAGGGATCATTTTAATAGCTGCTGAAGAAATACTGATCGGATTGTTAAAAGCTTCATCTGAATAATTAAAATCGGTTAGGCTTAAGGTTCCACTGTTCTTAATATTCTGATATTGTTCTTTTTCAACGGATCGCATATCAAAAGAAGTATTAACATCTGCTTTAATAATCCCAGTTAATTCCTGTTCTAATTCCACAGGTAATACTTTTTCAATATTCGCTAGATTGAGCGTTCCTTTAACTACAAGATTTACGAATGCATTTTCAGTGAAATTTTTAATGCTACCACTGAGGCTAAATAGTTCATCGTCAATTTTAAATGTCATACCGCCAATGTTTAAATAAGTGTCTTTTACAAGACCAGTGTCATTTTTCAATTCAGCATTCATAGAAATATTGCGAACGGCTTTAGGTAGGTCTGGATATTTAAATGAAGCGTTATCACTGGCTATTTTAATATCCATTCTTGGGATATGTGTTTCGTCGATAGTGCCCTTAAGCGCCCCATCAATCGAGAAGTTCCCAGTTGTTGTTACCCCATCTAATTCTTTAACATAGGTCTTCGGAATTACGGCCAAGAAGTTTTTAAAATCTGATGAAGGAGTCTTAAAGCTAATATCTAATTCGCTATTTGTTTCATTGATTTTAATAAAACCATCAAAGGTTAATGGCAACTCATTGATTTTAGCAACGTTTTCTAGAAACGAATATTTTTGATTTTCGAGGTCCAATTCAAAATCGGCATCCAGTATAATACTAGTTTTATTCAAGTATTCTGTCTTGTCAATTTGAAAAGTGGCATTGGCTTCAGTATTAGTTTCAAGCTGTGATATGGCTTTAGAAAGATCTCCTTTTCCGATATGATTTACATCAGTTAGTATTAAAAATGTTTTGGAAGATTCATCTAAATAATTAATACGAGAATCCTTTATTTCATAATTTTTCAGTGCAAAACTAAAACTGCCTTCATCCGCACTAGTTGGTTCTGAAGCATTTCCTTCCTTTTTCACTGCGATATCATAATTCGCATTTCCGAGGGAATCAACTTTAATATTTACTAAAGATTCCTTGAGGAATAATCCATCGACTTGTATTGCTTCGTTACTTTTTTTAAATAATTGAGTAATACCCATATTTAACTTTAAGGACTTTCCGCTTACTAAGGTATCGCCTTCAAAGGGTGCATTATTGATAACGCTAAAGTTGCTTATGGTAAGTGCGGCATCTGGAAAACTTTTGATAAGACTTAAGTCTAACCCTTCCCAAGCAACAGTAGCATTCAGATTTTCGTTAATTGTGCGTTTCACTATTTTTTCTAAACTCCCCTTGAAAAGAAAAGGAGCGGCTGCAAGAAGCACGATTGTTAAAAGGACTACGATTCCAGTAATTTTGAAAAATTTTTTCATGATAAATTGAGAATGGCTAAAAGTTGTTTTATCTTAAATTCTAACGTTTAAAAGTGAAAATACATTGTTATGATTCACTTGATATAGTGTGCGTTTCAGTTTTTGGAGATGCGTAATAATCTATCTCTTCGCCCATTTTTAATCCAAATCTTTTTCTGAAAGCAAAAACAGCTGCATATAAAAATGGGGTGTCCAAGGCTGCCACTATCACTTTAAAAAGAAAACCGCTTAATAGTAATCCACTAAATAAGGACCAGCTAATTTTTCCAAAACTACACAACAATAATAAAACCGTGAAGGTATCAACAAATTGAGATAAAAAGGTAGAAAAGTTATTTCTAAGCCAGAGATGTTTACCCTTTGTAAGGCGTTTCCAGAAATGAAATATTTGGATGTCAATATATTGAGCGAGTAAATAAGCCATCATAGATGCAAGCACCGCAATTGCAGTTGCACCAAATACTTTTGAAAATAAGGTGTTGTCTATCGGGCTCCAGTCGGTTGCGGGAACGGCATCTGAAACAAAAACAATTAGTAATGAGAAAAATGAAGCGAAAATACCAGCAGTAACAACCTCATTAGCCTTTTGTTTTCCGTAAATTTCACTAATAATGTCGGTGATGAGAAATGTGATAGGGTAGGGAAGAATACCTACCGAAATTTCAAATGTATATATTCCAAAAAAGTCCCAATAGAAAAATTTTTGAAAAATCAAGTTGGAAACTACAAGAGAGGCAATAAACAAGGCTCCTAAAATAAGGTAGACTCTTTGCGCTACTAGTTTGTCATTCATTGAAAGTACTGCCACATGTATTTTTTGAAAGGTAAAGATAATTGGAAGTCTTATTCTTTTCCTTAATTTCGTCCTAAATTCAAGAGTCCATATTTTAACCACACAGGCTAAGATTCAGGAAACTATAACCTTCTTAAAATCAGTTCTATTAAACCATTACAAGACATATATCTTTCCTTAGGAAGCAATCAAGGCAATAAGTTTGAATTTTTGCAAAAGGCAGTCAATTCAATATTTAATCAAATTGGCAGTATTGTAAAAATATCGTCGGTTTATAAAACCCCTGCTATTGGTTTTGACGGTGATGATTTTCTAAATTGTGTGCTCTTGGTGCGGAGTAATATGTCACCTGGAAAAGTTTTGGAAACAATACTAAAAATTGAAAAGGTATTAGGGAGAGTGCGAAGTGAAGCCGGCGGATATGTTTCTAGAACCATCGATATTGATATTTTGTTGATCGGAGATTTGGTGAAAAATTCTATTAAATTAAAAATCCCACATCCAGAAATTCAAAATAGGAAGTTTGTCTTGCAGCCTTTGGCTGATGTAAATTCGAGTATAGTGCACCCTTTACTCTCCAAAGACGTCATCAAATTATTAGCGGAAACTGGAGACGATAGTATCATTGAAAAGCAATCCAAATGGCTTAGAAATCCAAGAAAGGATTACGACTTATCAAGATTCAATTACATAGCGATTGAAGGAAATATTGGAGCTGGTAAAACCAGTCTTGTAACACAGTTGGCTCAGGATTTTAATGCTAAAATTATCTTGGAGCGGTTTAAGGACAATCCGTTTTTACCAAAGTTCTATAAAAACCCACAGCGATATGCATTTCCATTAGAAATGTCGTTTTTAGCAGATCGTTATCAACAATTAATAGATGATATCACTCAATTCGATTTGTTTAAGGATTGTATAATAGCTGACTATGATGCTCACAAGTCTATCATTTTTGCGAATGTGACTTTACAGGATGAGGAATTTAATTTATATAAAAAATTATTCCAACTAATGCATAAAGAATTGCCCAAGCCCGATGTGTATGTTTATCTGTATCAAAATACAGAGCGTTTGTTAGAAAATATTAAAAAACGCGGCCGAACATACGAACAGAAAATTGAGCCAGAGTATCTTCAAAAAATTAATGACGGCTATCTTGAATTTATTAAATCTCAACCTCAGGATAATATTAAAATGATTGATATTTCAGATAGAGATTTTGTAAAAAACAGGAAAGACTATTTGTATATTCTTGCTAAAATTTCACAATAATGTAATATTGCTTTATTACAATTAAAGACCGTATTTAAAGAGCTAAAGCTTGCAGAATATGTCCCAGATTACAATACCCACCGTAACTGAAATGTTTAAGGAATGTTTTGTTCCATGCTGCGGAATTTCGATCACTATGTCACTTTCTGAAACTACCTCTTGAGAAACACCCTTCACCTCATTTCCGAAAATTACAGCATAGGTAGTTTCTTTCCGAAGAAAAAAATCATCTAAGTCAGTTGTGTGTTCTGCCTGTTCAATTGAGGCAATATAAACACCTTCACTTTTAAGTTTACTAACCACGTCCATAGTGTTTTCTACATATTCCCATGAAACATTGTCAGTAGCACCTAGAGCCGTTTTTTGAATATCCTTATGTGGCGGTATTGCCGTTATTCCGCAGAGATAAATCTTTTCAATTAGAAAGGCATCTGCCGTTCGAAACACGGACCCAATATTATTCAAACTTCTAATATTGTCAAGAATAATTATAAGCGGTGTTTTTTTTGAAGCTATGAACTGAGCTGTCGTTTTTCGTTCAAGTTCACTGTTTTTTAATTTACGGTGTTTCATTATTATAAAAGTAAACTTTTTCCAAAGAAGAATATGACTTTTATAATAATGAGGTTTTTGTGAAAAACTTTCGATAACTATGATAATTATCTATTTAGCAAACATGGAATTATAAGTACCTTAGCTTTTCCGATTTTGAAAGCAGCATCTATGGCAAAGAAGGAAACACCATTAATGAAACAATACAATACCATTAAGGCCAAATATCCTGATGCCCTATTGTTATTTCGTGTGGGTGATTTTTATGAAACATTTGGAGAGGATGCTATTCGAGCAGCTGGAATTTTAAATATTACCCTCACGGCCCGGAATAATGGAGGAGAACATGTAGAATTGGCTGGTTTTCCTCATCATTCTTTAAACACCTATTTACCAAAATTAGTAATGGCCGGCTGTCGTGTTGCAATCTGTGATCAGCTTGAAGACCCAAAGCAAACCAAGAATATTGTTAAAAGGGGAGTAACGGAACTTGTAACCCCAGGGGTAGCATTAAACGATGATATTTTAAAGTCCAAATCGAATAATTTCTTGGCGGCTATTCACTTTAGTTCCCGCGAAGGCAGGAATCTTAAGAAGAATACTAAAATTGGGGTTAGTTTTCTAGATATCTCGACAGGCGAGTTTTTAACTGCGGAAGGTTCTGCGGAATACATAGATAAATTACTTCAAAACTTTAGGCCTTCAGAAGTGCTTTTTAGCAAGCAAAAGAGGAAAGTTTTTTCAGAAATATTCGGTGATAATTTTCATGTTTTTCATTTAGAAGATTGGGTGTTTCAGAGTGATTATGCAAATGAAACTCTCCAGAAACATTTTGATACTAAGAACTTAAAAGGGTTTGGGATTGATCATCTCGAAGAAGGTGTTATCGCAGCTGGTGCGGCTTTGCATTATTTAGGTGAAACACGCCATAATAAATTGCAACATATAGCACGAATTTCGCGTATTGCCGAAGACGAATATGTCTGGATGGATCGTTTTACGATTCGCAATCTGGAGCTGTACCATTCCAATCAAGAAAATGCGGTAACCTTATTGGATGTAATAGATAAAACGATCTCTCCTATGGGAGGGCGGCTTTTGAAACGATGGATGGCGCTTCCGTTAAAAAACATTGAGAGAATAACGAGTCGTCATGAAGTAGTATCCTATTTATTAGAGAATGGTACAG
>RCND010000594.1_pt1 | contig 20749 bp, 21 predicted proteins | sample 2041351 | NCBI WGS metagenome assembly RCND01 (sample SAMN09708230, study PRJNA481090) | Marine sediment metagenome, whole genome shotgun sequencing project. | biome: marine sediment; feature: ocean; material: sediment; isolation source: Sewage treatment plant 12B marine sediment (STP12B) ... | reverse complement strand
ATCTTTCCAGTAATTGCAGGAATTACACCTAGAAAATCACTCAATCTGACTGTTGTTTTATCCGCACCAGAAATCAAGGCCCTTCGCTCCGCCGTGCTTAACAGGTTTTCAAATGCAGTAATACTCGTCCTAGCACTTACGCCACTTTTGGTGTCAACATACTCACTATTACGGGCTTCAAAACTAATCTGTTCCAGCAAATCTTTAGCAATTTCCGGAACATATACGGCATCTGTTTGACGATCATCCAAATTGGATTCTTGCTCCGTAATTTTCCGTGCAGTAGGGATGTCATCGGGATAGTGTGTTAATATCTGTGACCCAATTCTATCTTTTAAAGGGGTAACTATACTGCCACGATTCGTATAATCCTCTGGATTAGCAGTAAACACAAACTGCAAATCTAATGGCAACCTAAGTTTGAATCCCCTAATTTGGATATCGCCTTCTTCCAAAATATTAAAAAGCGAAACTTGTATTCTCGATTGAAGATCTGGCAATTCGTTAATCACGAAAATACAACGATTAGCCCTCGGGATCATTCCAAAATGAATTACCCGATCGTCAGCATAAGAAAGCTTAAGATTTGCAGCTTTTATAGGATCTACATCACCAATTAAGTCAGCCACGGTAACATCTGGTGTAGCTAATTTTTCATAAAATCGGTCATTTCGATGAAGCCAGCCTATGGGCGTTTTATCGCCCTGTTCTTTTATCAATTCTTTAGCATAACGGGATATAGGTTTTAATGGGTCATCATTGATTTCAGAACCTAAAACAAAAGGTATCCATTCGTCCAGTAAGTTCACCATTAAACGGGCCAATCTAGTTTTTGCTTGCCCTCGAAGCCCCAATAAATTAATATTATGCCTAGAAAGAATAGCCCTTTCCAATTCAGGTATCACCGAATTCTCATAACCCCAAACCCCTTGGAAGGACTCCTCCCCCTTTTTGATTTTCTTACGGAGGTTATCGCGAAGTTCGTCCTTAATGCTTTTACTTTCGTAGCCTGACTTTTTCAAGTCGGCCAGTGTTTTAATTTCTTTATGATTCATTTTCTTTTCCAGTATATTCCCGCTTTACTGAAATATTTTCAGCATAAATCGCGGGAATGATATATTTTTTTTATCCTCTTAATCTTTTTCTTCTGTTAGCTTCATAATCCTCGAAAATCATTTCGCCCAAACCAGTCAACCCTGTAAAGAAAGCCTTGCCTTTATTGGCCTCTGTAAAATGTCGAATAAACTGTTTTAAATAGGGGTCTTGCGCAATCATAAAGGTAGTAATTGGAATATGAAGTTTTCTCGCTTGACTCGCCATATTATAACACTTCTCCACTATGTAATCATCAAGACCAACACTGTTTTTGTAATAGGTGCCGTCTGGCAATCTTAAACAACTAGGTTTACCATCGGTTATCATAAATATCTGTTTGTTGGTATTTCGCTTTCTTCGAAGCATATCCATGGCCAATTGTAATCCGGCGACGGTATTTGTATGGTAAGGTCCCACTTTTAAATAAGGAAGATCTTTTATGGGAATTGGCCAAGCGTCATTTCCAAAAACCAAAATATCCAAAGTATCTTTTGGGTACCTTGTAGTAATTAGTTCAGCTAAGGCCATTGCCACTTTCTTAGCCGGTGTAATACGGTCTTCACCATATAGAATCATACTATGGCTAATATCAATCATTAGAACCGTACTCATCTGTGCTTTAAAATGAGTATCTTCTACAACTAGATCATCCTCTGTTAATGAGAAATCCTCAATGCCATTATTGATTTGAGCATTCTTTAAACTCTCGGTCATTGAAATGTGTTCCAAACCATCGCCGTAGCGATACTCACGGAAATCACCGGTATGCTCATCCCCCTGACCTGCTTTGTTCGTTCTATGATTGCCAGCCCCACTCCGCTTTAATTTACCAAAAATTTGATCTAGAGCTCTTTGTCTTATGATTCGCTCCATCTTAGCTGTAATCGATAAATTACTTCCACCTTCTTCACCCTCGCCATCTCCACCTCCATCTTCAAACTCTTCCTTTAAGAATCCTTTTGCCTTTAAATCTTCAATAAAATCATCTATGGTATAATTCTCATCGGTAAGTTCATATTCTTTATCTAATTCCCGGAGCCAATCAATGGCCTCATCAAAATCACCCGAAGTATGCGTAATGAGTTCTTGAAAAATATCGAAAAGTTTATCAAAAGGAGATTGCTCGGACGCCTCGTAAGCAGAAAAACGAAACCCCTTTCTTAAATTCATAGCCATGCTATAAAAATAAGGTATTTAGAACGATGGAAAATTGTTTTTAGAAAAACTTAACGGATAAAACCAAATTAGCATAACTTGATCCCTTGGCCATTTTCATCAATAAATAACCATACAACGATTAGTTTTTCTTTTCGTCCCTACAAGAGACCATAAAAACAATATAAGAAAGTTTGGTCCGTTTTCCTTAGAGCAAATCTTAATCTAAATTTACAATGAACAACTTATATATTATCATCATTTCCGTACTATCTTTTATGCCATCCAATAACGAAAACGACTGTTCTGTTGTTTATAATATAGCTACTTACGCCCTGTTACATTCCAAAAAGGCATTAAAGTCCAATAATTTTGATCATCAACTTTATTATTCGGGCAAAACTTTGGAATCGTACAAAAAAATAGCAGATGGTATGAAAAATTGTGACTGCAAAAATGCGACAGAATTGATTATGGATATTACTAATGATGCTGAAAAAGCAGCGGATCCAGTAGATTGGGATAGAGGGCGTTATTATAGTAAAAAAGTGTATCTAAATACACAAGAGTTAATCACTGTTTTGGATATGTGGACTGCATCTAACCCACAAATTGAAACTCTTGGGGAGCAGGACCAATAACCGTATTGAATTTTAATGCCTTTGCTCAAGGACTTGGACAATATCATTGAGTTTATAACCCTTCGCTTGAAGCAATATTAAATAATGGAATAGGAGATCGGCACTTTCGTTTAAAAACAAATCGTCATTATCATCTTTGGCCTCTATGACAACTTCCACAGCTTCCTCCCCTACTTTCTGTGCTACTTTATTAATCCCACTTCGAAAGAGGGATGAAACATAGCTTTTGGAATTATCCTGGTTTTCTTTACGATCGGTGATAACTGCTTCCAATTCGGACAAAAAACCATATCCCTGTTTGTTTTCTTCATTCCAACAAGTATCACTTCCCTTATGGCAAGTTGGTCCTGAAGGGCTTACAGTTATCAACAACGTATCATTATCACAATCGTTTTTAATTTCAACGAGATTCAAAAAATTACCACTTTCCTCTCCTTTTGTCCATAATCGCTGTTTGGTCCTACTAAAAAACGTGACTTTTTTTGTTTCCACTGTTTTTTGATACGCTTCCTCGTTCATATAACCCAACATCAAAACATTCTTTGTATTTGTGTCTTGGATTATTGCGGGTATGAGTCTGTCTGTGTTTTTATCAAAGTCTATGTTCATTTGAAAAGTACTAGTTGGTTATTTCATTTTCAGTTATGGCAAATTCCACCGCCGCTTTAGCGTGAATTGCGGTCGTGTCAATAACAGGAATATCACAATCATCTTGCTGAATGAGTAATGGTATTTCTGTACATCCTAGAATAACAGCTTCTACGCCCTCAGCTTCAGATTTTTTAATGATTTCTAGATATTGCTTTTTTGAATTTTTAGAAATGATTCCATTAGCAAGTTCGGAATAAATAACCTCGTGCACTATCTCTCTGTCTTCTTCAGCTGGGATAACCACATCTATTCCGTATTGGTTTTTCAAAATGTCTTTATAAAAATCCAATTCCATGGTATATTTTGTTCCTAGGAGCAATACCTTTTTACAATCTTTCCTTTTTATTTCCTCCCCACAAACTTCGGCGATATGTAATAATGGAATGCTTACTTTTTCTTTGATAGCATCGGCACAAAGGTGCATGGTATTGGCGCAGACCAAAATAATATCCGCACCTGCCTGCTCTAACCTCATGGCAATTTCGGCAAAATCTTCATTAAGCATATCCCATTGCCCCTTAGCCTGCTTTGTTGAAATATCAGCAAAATCTACTGATTCAATCAAACACTTAGAAGAATGCTTGCTACCAAGGGCTTTTGCTGTCCCTTCATTTAAATATTGATAGTACAGTAACGTTGACTGCCATGTTATCCCTCCTATCAAGCCTATTTTTTTCATCTTTTAAATTCTCAATTCTACATCCTAACGGGAATGTCGTTATTTTTTAATTCCTTTTTTAAATCCATTATTTCTATTTCCTTAAAATGGAAAACACTTGCTGCCAAAGCTGCATCAGCCTTACCATCAACAAATGTATCAACAAAATGTTGCACATTCCCTGCTCCACCTGAAGCAATAATCGGAATATTCAATTCTGAAGATAATTTGGCGAGCGCCTCATTTGCAAATCCGTTTTTAGTACCATCATGGTTCATTGAGGTGAATAATATTTCGCCAGCACCACGTTTTTCAACCTCTTTGGCCCAATCGAAAAGTTTGAGATCCGTAGGCACTTTCCCTCCTACTAAATGCACAATCCACTCCCCATCGATTTCTTTGGCATCTATCGCAACAATGATACATTGTGAACCAAATTTAGCTACCAAATCATTTATCAATTGTGGATTTTTCACGGCTGATGAATTGATAGAAACCTTATCCGCACCGTTGTGCAGCAACACATCAACATCTTCGACCGATGAAATTCCGCCCCCAACCGTAAATGGTATATTCACTTTTTCGGCGACATGATAAACCAGCTCTGCTAGCGTCTTTCTTTTTTGTTCTGTAGCGGAAATATCCAAAAACACCAGCTCATCGGCTCCCTCCCTACTATATATTTCGGCCAGCTCCACCGGGTCTCCAGCATCGCGTAAGTCAACGAAATTGACTCCCTTTACGGTGCGGCCATCTTTTATGTCCAAACATGGAATGATTCGTTTTGCAAGCATCAATCTTTGTTTTTAATGTTTAAGTCAGTCCCTTCATAAAATCCCAAATCCCTATTTTTTAACTGTTTTACCCAAAAAGCAATTTGTCCCGTATGGTATGAATAATGTTCAACAGCATGCATAACAATTCCTATTCCAGAGAAATTAAAACCCTGAACTACTCGTTTTTTCAACCATTCTTTAGGAGTGGCATTTTCGATTACCTTCTTAGCTTTGTTCACCGTATCGTTGAGTTTCTTAAGTAATTCGGCTTTGTTCAAACCAGATTGGGTTTCGAACTCAATATCCCTTTCCCTGATATCCTCGGTTTCACCCAAAGAAGAAATGACGTATTGTGTTATATTGCCACATAGATGTAAAATTAAATTACCCATACTATTTGAGGCTTCATTTGAACGTTTCCAAACCTCTTGCTCTTCAAGTTGCATAAATGCAACCGCAATCATACGAGTACTTTGATCCAAACGATACAAAGCATTTTCAATAAACTCACTTATTACTTTATCCTCGTTATTCATGTTTGTAAGATAAAATTTTCCAATTGCTTTAAACTGATTCTATTTTCATATATGGCCTTTCCAATAATGGTTCCTTCGCAACCCATTTGTGCCAGTTTCGGCAGTTCATCAAACTCAGATATTCCACCACTAGCTATTAATTTGATACCAGGGGTTTCAATGTCCTCAACACCACTAAGTCCAATTGCAGTTTGCGTCTTTGAAGTTTTGGAAATTATCTTTTGATACAACCTAAAAGAAGGTCCTTCGAGCATGCCATCCTTACTTATATCGGTACAAATCACATAATCAATTCCATTTTTTTGATACGATTGAATAAATGGAACCAAATCCTCATCAGATTCTTCCAACCAACCTGAAACAGCAACCTTCTCATTCATGGCATCTGCTCCCAATATTATTTTATCTGCACCATATTTAACTAGCCAACCTAAAAAAACTTCCTTGTTTTTTACGGCAATACTTCCTCCTGTAATCTGATTGGCGCCACTTTCAAAGGCTATACGCAAGTCATTATCACTTTTTAATCCACCACCAAAATCTATCTTTAAGCCTGTTTTAGTGGCAATTTGTTCCAATATTTTTTGATTAACTATTTGATGTGATTTTGCACCGTCCAAGTCAACTAAATGCAGATATTGAATACCATGGGCTTCGAATTCCCTGGCCACTTCCAGAGGGCTTTCATTATAAATCTTCTTGGTGTCATAATCGCCTCTTGAAAGCCGAACACATTTACCCTCGATAATATCTATTGCTGGAATTATTCTCATTTTTTTATGTACCAAGTATTAAGTAAAATGTATCAAGTATCATATCTATTTTAAACTTTTTTGAAGAGAAAAATTCATGTTCTTTATTTCTTTGCATTGCGCCATGGCTTCTTTAATTTTCACCTCAGGAACTAAATCTAAACGTTCTATTAATAACAGCTGAGTCTTTAATTCTGTTGTTGAACCATTTGCAATACTTAAAAAGTGTACAAATTCTTTTTTTGAATTTCTTCCAGCTCCTTCTGCAATATTTGAAGGAATGGAAATGCTACATCTTTTAATCTGAGATGTTAAACCATATTTTTCATCATCTGGTAATTGTTTGGCTAGACCGTAAACAAATTCTACCAAATTCATTCCCTTTTCCCAAATTTTCAAACTTCTATAATCATTCATCAGATGTATCTTACTATTGTACTTTTTACCTATTACTTAATACTGAGAAAATTTAAAAGAATTTTCTCTCCAACCAAACTACTCTTTTCAGGATGAAACTGTACCCCATAAAAATTATTCTTAGCCAATGCAGCACTATATGAAAGTCCGTAATCGGAAGTTGCTATGGTTTCCTTACTTAATGGAGCATAAAAACTATGCACCAAGTAAATGTGCTCTTTTTCTGATATACCTTTGAACAAATCTGTTTTCAAATTTGAAATCTCATTCCATCCAATTTGCGGAACCTTGACTTCTTTAGAAAATTTGACCACATCGGTATCGAAAATGCCAAGTCCTTCAGTGGTACCTTCTTCTGAAGAATGACACATTAACTGCATACCCAGACAAATGCCTAAAACCGGCTGTTTTAATTGAGGAATCAAGGTGTTCAATCCGCTTTGTCTTAGCATTTTCATTGCACTGCTAGCTTCCCCTACACCCGGGAATATAACCTTGTCCGCATTTTTTATTTCATTTTCATCATGGGTTAAAATAGCCTCATAACCCAATCTTTGAAAAGCGAATTTTATACTTTGAATGTTTCCCGCACCATAATTTATTATGACAATCTTCATTAGAAAAGATAAGAGGTTAAAAATACAAGGTTAAAGGTTTTAGCTTTTATCATTTAGATGGTAATCTTTACTATTTTTTATTGTTTTTTCTTGAGGTATTTATTGATGATACAATAATCGCCAATAACTCTTTCGCCTCTTTATGCAATTTCGTTAGTTGTTGGCAATCTTCTTCATTCACTTCCATAAACAACTCTAACCAATAGGCGACTCATCAACTTCTTCTTCAACTATTTTAAGTTTATTGATAAAATCGGCAGTTGATTTTGCCCTTTGCGAAGCTCGATAATTCGCCCCAACTGAACTTGAACTACGTATCAATTGTCTCACCCAAGCGTCAATCTCTCTTGATCTGGGAACTTCCTTACAAAACTTCCAGCAATCAATTGCAAAAATTTTAGTTCTTAGTTTTAAATCTTGCATACTTTGTATCTTTAACCTTTCATTTCCAACTTTATAGTATTCCTTTTGTGGATGGTAAGACCATTTTTTCAACATCCCTTTTTACAGCCATTTTTATTGCCTTTGCAAATGCTTTGAAAATAGCCTCAATCTTATGATGCTCATTGGCGCCCTCTGCTTTTATATTCAGATTTGCCTTTGCACCATCTGTAAAAGACTTAAAAAAGTGATTGAACATCTCTGTTGGCATCTTACCAATCATCTCTCGTTTGAATTCAGTTTCCCATACCAACCAATTACGACCCCCAAAATCAATCGCAACTTGGGCCAAACAGTCATCCATTGGTAGACAAAAACCGTATCTTTCTATCCCTAATTTACTGCCCAATGCCTTATGAAACACTTCTCCCAAGGCTATTGCTGTATCTTCAATGGTATGATGTTCATCAACTTCCAAATCACCTTTCACCTTAATGTCCAAATCCATTTGTCCATGTCTGGCCAATTGATCTAACATATGGTCGAAAAATGATAATCCAGTATCAATATTGCCAATTCCGGTGCCATCAAGATTTAATTTGATATAAATATCAGTTTCATTGGTGTTTCGGGTAATCTCAGCAACTCTATTTTTTAATTTCAAGAATTCATAAATATTTTCCCAATCATTGTTTTCCAAATCAATAACATCATTCAACGCTGCTCTTTTTACGGTTATTTCATCTGTTCCCAAATTAGTGTTATCATTTATAAAAATACCTTTAGAGCCCAAGTTTTTGGCCAACTCCATATCAGTTAATCGATCCCCAATGACGAAGGAATTTGCAAGGTCATAATCCTTAGAAAAATATGCTGTCAGCAATCCCGTTCCAGGTTTACGGGTATCAGCATTTTCATGTGGAAAGGTCCTGTCCAAAAAGACTTTATCAAAAACAACACCTTCATTCTCAAAAGATTTTAGAATAAAATTCTGCACAGGCCAAAAAGTCTCCTCTGGGAACGAATCAGTACCTAACCCGTCCTGGTTGGTGATCATGACCAATTCATAATCCAACTCCTTTGCTATTTTACCCAAAAAAGTAAACGCTTTAGGATAAAACACCATTTTCTCAAAGGCGTCTATCTGTTCATCAGCAGTTTCCTTGATAATTGTTCCGTCTCGATCAATAAATAATACTTTTTTCATGTTACGCTATTACTTTTAAGGCGCTTATTAGTTTCAAGTTCTCCTCTTTGGTCCCAATTGTAAATCTCAATGTATTCTTACACAGCAGCTGGGTTGTTCTATTTCTAATAACGATCCCTTTTTCTAAAAGTTGACTATATCTTTTGTTCGCATTATCAACTTTCACCAAAACAAAATTAGCATCTGAAAGATATATTTTCTGAATGAAATTTATGTCATTTAAAGCTTTAAGTAAAGTAGCCTTTTGTTTCAATATTTCAGTCACTTCCAATTTTAAGGATTCTATATTAGATACTTGCTCCAAAGCTCTTTTTTGCGAAAGCTCATTCACATTATATGGAGGCTTGATCTTATTCAATATGGCAATGATTTCTTGTGAAGCAAAACAAAGCCCCAATCGAATCCCGGCCATTCCATAAGCTTTTGATAAGGTTTGTGTAATTATCAAATTCGGGAATTCGCCTAATCTTTTTAACCAACTTTCTTTGGCTGAAAAATCAATGTAAGCTTCGTCGATTACAATCAATCCAGCAAATTCATTCAAAAGTCTCAAAATAGCCATTTCATCAAAGCTATTCCCTGTGGGATTGTTCGGTGAGCAAATGAATATAATCTTGCTGTTTTTATCAACGGTGCCTAGAATACCTTCAACATCAAGTTCAAAATCCTTTGTCAGCTGCACTTCCCTATTTTCCACCGCATTAATACCTGATAAAACCTTATACATTCCATATGTCGGTGGCAAGGAAATGATATTATCCTTGTTTGGTTCACAAAAGGCGCGGAATATCAAATCCAACACTTCATCACTACCATTTCCGAGGAGAATATTATTGACACTAACTCCTTTTTGTTCAGATAAAACCGCCTTAAGGCCTCTTTGTTGAGGATCAGGATACCGATTAACCCCATTCTCAAACGGGTTTTCATTGGCGTCCAAGAAAATCATTTGGGTACCATCTGAAACATATTCATCGCGGGCAGATGAATAGGGTTTTAATCCCTTCACATTTTCCCTAATTATGTTATTTATGTTGAATTCTGACATTCTCTTTATTATCAATTAAAATAGGTCTCGACGGAGCCTGTCTTGAGTACCTCGACTACGCTCGGCACAGGCTATGTCGAAAGGCTCGACCCGAAAGTAATCATCGTTTTAAACTTTTTAATCTTAGTGTTACTGCATTCTTATGGGCCTGCAGTCCTTCTGCTTCTGCCATTAATTCAATGGTCTCACCTATTTCAAGAATACCTTCAGAAGATATTTTTTGAAAGGTCATACTTTTCATAAAACTATCGAGGTTCACGCCGCTATATTGTTTTGCATACCCATTGGTTGGCAACGTATGATTTGTTCCTGACGCATAATCCCCTGCACTTTCAGGGGTATAATTACCAATGAAAATAGAACCCGCATTTATAAGTTGAGCAAGATATTCATCCTCATTTCCAACACATAGAATATAATGTTCAGGGCCATATTCATTGATTAAGTCAATTGCTGCTTGAGTTTCCTCAAAAAATATCAACCTGCTATTGGCAATTGCTTTTTCGGCAATATTTTTTCTCGGAAGCTGGGTTATCTGTTTCTCAATTTCCATTTCAACTTCATTTATCATATCCTTTGAGGTAGAAACTAATATTACCTGACTGTCAGCACCATGCTCAGCCTGGCTTAACAAATCCGATGCAACGAATGAAGCATTGGCACTGTCATCGGCCATAACCAAAAGCTCACTGGGTCCAGCTGGCATATCTATAGCCACGCCATGTTTCGTTGCAATTTGTTTTGCTACAGTTACATATTGATTTCCTGGTCCAAAAATTTTATATACTTTCGGAACACTCTCAGTACCAAAAGTCATTCCTGCAATAGCTTGAATCCCCCCTACCTTGAAAATTTGGGTAACACCACACAAATTTGCGGTATACAATATGGCTGGATGTATTTTTCCTTCATGGTTAGGAGGTGTACATAAAACTATTTCTTGACAACCCGCAATATTAGCAGGTACGGTCAACATTAAAATGGTTGAAAACAAAGGGGCTGAGCCTCCAGGAATATATAATCCTACTTTTTGAATGGGTCTTTTTTCTTGCCAGCACAAAACTCCAGGAGCTGTTTCAACTTCTACTTTTGTTGTTTTTTGCGCGCTATGAAATGCTTCAATATTTTGCTTTGCTGAAGTAATCGCATTTTTCAATTCCGTACTAACCAAAGAAGAAGCCTCCCTAATTTCACTTTCAGAAACCTGTAAAGCATCCAAAGCAACTCCATCAAATTTTTCAGTGTACTTCTTTAAAATAGAATCCCCTAGGCCTTGAACCTCCGTAAATATTTTATTTACAGTGCTTTCAATATCTGATACCGTTTGGGTAGGCCGTTTTAATATGGCCTCCCAATCTTCTCTTTTAGGGTTATATATTTTTTTCATTCTTCTTCTATTGGATTCCTACTTTACTGAAACAAGTTCAGCACAAGGCGCAGGAATGACAAAAAATTATAGTACCATTTTTTCTATTGGGCAAACCAAAATTCCCTCAGCTCCAGCTTGCTTTAATTCATCAATCACTTCCCAAAATTTATCTTTATTAATTACCGTGTGAACTGAACTCCAACCAACTTCTGCCAAAGGCAAGACCGTTGGGCTACGCATTCCAGGCAATAACCTTAGAATATCATCCAATCTATCATTTGGGGCATTCAACAATACATATTTAGACTGTCTAGCTTGCAGTACGGATTTGATTCGAAATTGTAATTTGCTTAGGATAGCTCTCCTATCGGTTGTGATTTTTTTGGAAACCGCCAAAACAGCTTCACTCTTCAACATTACTTCCACTTCCTTAAGATTATTCTTGAAAAGTGTGCTACCGCTAGAAACGATATCGCAGATAGCATCTGCTAGACCAATATTAGGGGCTATTTCCACAGACCCATTAATAATATGTAAATCCGCTTCAACTCCTTTTTCCTTCAAGTATTCCCTAACCGTATTAGGATAAGAGGTTGCAATTCTTTTTCCCTGAAAATCATTGACAGAATTATATTTTACGGATTTTGGAACAGCAAGGGAAACCCGACATCTAGAAAACCCCAATTTTTCAACAATATCGATATCGCCACCCTTTTCAATCAATACATTTTCGCCTATAATCGCAATATCTACCACTCCGTCTCTTAAATACTGCGGTATATCCCCATTACGTAAATAAAACACCTCCATGGGGAAATTCCTTGCAGAAGCCTTTAACTGGTCTTTACCATTATCAATTGAAACGCCACAATTTTTAAGGATTTGCAACGACTCCTCATTTAAACGTCCCGATTTCTGTATGGCAATTCTTAGTTTAGTCATTATTATTTATTGTTTCATTATTGTAATATGATATCCCGCTAAAGAGCGGGATTAATAAAACTAATGCCATTGTGTGTGACCTGTGGTCTTCACAATGCCATGTTTTAATAAAAAAACCCGTTTGATTTCTCAAACGGGTCAGCAATATGTTGTAAATACTACAATACATTTCTACCTCGCTTGAGAGCAAGTATAAAAATGATGATGTGTATTTTGGTTTCTCATTACGTTTGTAAAATTAGAACTTATTTTCAAATCTCAAAAACAATTGTTGAAAATTGAACAATTCTTATCTAGCCAGGTACTTTAACAAACAAAACTTAGTTGTTTCCTAAAATCAATGGTAATCCAGAATCACCGGAACCAACAATAACCACTTTAGAATTAGGTGATTTTGCAAGCTCTAATGTAGCATCAATTCCTTTATCCTGAAGGATCTTATCAGTTAAGGATGCACTCAGAATTCTATTCGCGTCAGCCTTACCTTGTGCCTCAATGGTCACCTTTTCGGCTTCTTTCTTTGCGGTTACCAAACGGAATTCATATTCCAATGACTCTTGTTCTTGCTTTAATTTTCGCTCAATGGCCTCTTTTATTGTAGCGGGTAAGGTAACATCCCGAATTAATATTTGATTAAGTTGAATATATTGCTCGTCAACAATTTTTCGTGTTTCATCATAAATCTCTACCTGTATTGCATCCCTTTTACTGGAGTACAATTGTTCAGGTGTATATCTGCCGACTACACTTCTTGCTGCAGATCTAATTGTAGGCAACAAAACCCTTTGGACATAGGCCTCACCTTTTTCTTGATGAAGTTTTCCTAGGAATTCACGTTTGGGTTCAAACCAAGCGGAAGCCTCCAATTTAATTTCCAGTCCGTTAGAAGACAACACCTGCATTTTTTCCAATACTTCTTGTTGTCTAACCTCATAAACATAAACTTTGTTCCAAGGTGCTACAATATGAAAACCTTCTCCCATAGGTGGTTCGTCAATTACAACACCACCTCCAAAAGTTTTATAAAGAACTCCAGCTTCACCGGAACCAATTGTGATCGCTGATTTTGTAATTAATATCACCGCAAGGATCAATATGAAAATTGCGGGTAATGCTATTTTAGGTAATTTATCCATTTTAAAAAAATTTTAAGTTAATCCGTTATATTTTCTAATAAACCATTCTATAGACAACGCACTTATTATTATTGCCAATAGAAATTTAAAATCAAGCAAAGATACGACATTTTGATGGCTTTTCTGGATGGGTTTAAAATTGTTCTCAACCATTAAATCAGTAATTAAATCATTGGTTTGTGCGGGAAAATATATGTCCGCACCAGTACTTGCTGCAAGCCTGTCCAGTTTTTTATAATTACTTGATGTGAATTGCTGTTCTACATCGAAATCCAATATATTAAAACTGCCTGATTTGGAAATATTCTCATTTGCAACCTTAACCGTAAAGGTATATTCTCCAGGAGGCATGTTGCTCAAATCCGCTTCATAATAACTACCTTTCAAAAGCATTGGAAATTCTTGAATACCACGCTCTCCTTTTTGCTTAAGCTGTAATGAAATTTCAGCATCCGAATCAAAAGAGAAAGATTCGTCAAAATAATTCGCAGCTATTTTTGCTTCACTATTGCCTTCGTAGAACGACTCATAATTCAACACTAACCTACTTCTAGATTCATTGGAAGAAAGGTAGAGTACAATCTTACCGACCAATTCATCAAAATTATTGAAATTTTGGTGTTCGCGAAAATTTTGAACTCTCCATTTCCAAAGGTTTTCTCCAAATAATATCGCTTCGCGGTCCATACCGTTTTCTGCTAAAACCAATAAGGGTTCACCAATATCAGCACCTTTTATTCTCTGCCTAAGCAATATCTCATGGCCTTTATTGATAATAACTTCTCCTAAATTCGTTTCTAAAGGTGGATAATCATCCATTACTAAATTTGAAATGTCAAATTTCGAAAAACCTTTGTTAAGCAATGGGGTAACTTCTTCAGATTGGCCATAACTATTCTTAGTAAATGAACTTTGGGCATTATTGAGAAAATTCCAGTTTGTTTTAGGCCCACTGATAATAAAGGAATTCACGTTACCTTTTTTCAAATAATCATATATCCTACTGAAAGAAAATGTTGGTTGGTAAAGAATTAAAAGGTCAATATCACTTAGGCTTTTTAAATCAACCGTTGGCTTTACAATGGTAACTGATCGTTGTTCATTACTTTCAATAGATTTTTTAAGTGCCCCGATGTCAGGATGCAGTAATTCCGAGACTATCGCAACATTGGTTTTCTCATCTATTACTTCTATTGCAACAGTTTTCAAGTTGTTACGGGTATTTTTTTCATTAATCAATGGCTCCAGATTTATTCGCATTGTTTTTAAACCAACAGATGCAGCATTCACATTTATGGTTACCACTTTAGAATTGATGTCTTTGGTTAATTCCAATTTTCGGGAATGTACATTCTTACCATTCAATGCTACATTTAATTCTGTTCTTATATTCTCATTGCCATCATATGAAACGAATATTTCAACTGGGAACCTATTTTTCAAGAATACATATTTATTGGTATTCACTTGAGTGATTCTCAAATCATCATATCTAGTCGTATCTCCCAAAACAATTGGATAAATTGGAAATTTCTGATTTTCACCATAATACTCGTAATCCTCTCCTAAAGTACTATTGCCATCTGTTAAAAGCACGACCACACTCGATGCATTTCCGTATATAGTATTTAGTGTTTTTAATGCTTTGACAATATTCGTCGCCTTATCTGAGAAAGTAAGGCTATCCGAAACTCCTATAGTTTTACCAAAATGATATTGCTCTAATTTAAATTTATCGGACAACTCATTTGAAGAAATTAACCTTTGTAGTATAGAATCAACCTGCTCTTTAGCACCAATGTTCTTAATTGATGAAGAATTATCAGTCAGAACCAATAGGTTGGCCTTTTCCAAAGAAAATATTTTCTTAGTAAGTTTTGGATTTACCAATAACAAAAACACGCTAAATAGAGCAATAAAACGCAAAAAGGAAAGCAACAAGCGTTGCCTTCCTTTGGTCTTTGATTTGTAAAAATATTGAAAGAGTACGATTAGCAATGCCACCACAGCGGCCAAAATGATTAAAAGTACTGTTGTCGTTTGCATTTATTCTATTGCTAGTACATGTTGAATAGATAATATTTGACGAATATCCAAAGGATAGCGTAGCCCATTGTACCTAAAAAGAAATTATGTCAACATTCCACCGCCAACGTTCAATACCTGCCCTGTGACATAAGACGACAAATCCGATGCGAAAAACAAACATGCATTAGCAATATCTTCAGGAGTACCTCCTCTTTTTAGCGGAATAGCATCTCGCCAACTTTGTACTACTTTCTCATCAAGCTTCCCGGTCATTTCAGTTTCTATAAACCCTGGAGCAATGGCATTACATCTTATATTTCTTGAGCCCAACTCCAAAGCTACAGATTTAGTAAACCCAATCATACCAGCTTTGGAAGCAGCGTAATTGGTCTGCCCTGCATTGCCTTTTACCCCTACAACGCTACTCATATTAATAATTGAACCGTGACGTTGTTTCAACAAAGTACGCTGTACAGCTTTGGTCATATTAAAGACTGATTTCAAGTTCGTATCGATGACTTTATCAAAGTCTTCCTCGCTCATTCTAATTAGAAGGTTGTCTTTTGTAATCCCTGCATTATTGATTAAGACATCAATTCCACCAAAATCTTCTAAAACCTGAGCCGCCAATTTTTCTGATTCCTCAAAACTTGCTGCATTACTTTTATATGCTTTTGCCTTAACGCCTTTGCTCGAAAGTTCTTTCTCCAATTCTAAAGCAGGGCCTTCACTTGCGCTATATGTAAAAGCTACGTTGGCACCGTTATCAGCAAATACCTTTGCGATACCTTTACCTATTCCTCTACTAGCTCCCGTGATTACAACATTTTTCCCTTCTAACAGTTTCATTTGTTTTCTTCTTTATTCGGTTGAATATCAAATATAGTTTATGTTTATTCAAAGTCGAAAAAAAACCCGATTATCCTGAACAAAAAACAGAACCATCGGGAAATACTTTATTAATTTTTTAAATAGGAAATTATCCCATTACCTCTTTTACCTTAAGACCTATTTCAGCGGGAGAATCTACTACGTAAATTCCGCAATCCTTCATAATTTTCTTCTTAGCTTGCGCAGTATCGTCGCTACCACCTACAATTGCGCCCGCATGCCCCATGGTCCTACCAGCTGGTGCAGTTTCACCGGCGATGAAACCTACGATTGGTTTTTTACTACCACTCTCTTTATACCATTTCGCGGCATCAGCCTCTAATTGCCCCCCAATCTCACCAATCATGACAACACATTCGGTCTCAGGATCATTGATTAAAAGTTCAACGGCTTGTTTTGTAGTGGTTCCGATAATCGGGTCACCACCTATTCCAATTGCAGTTGTTATACCCAATCCTTGGCGTACTACTTGATCTGCAGCCTCATAAGTTAAAGTTCCTGATTTTGATACTATACCAACATTCCCTTTTTTGAATACAAAACCTGGCATAATACCTACTTTGGCCTCGCCAGGTGTAATAACGCCTGGACAATTTGGACCTACCAATCGGCAATCCTTATCTTTAATATATTGCGAAACCTTTACCATATCGGCAATAGGAATCCCTTCCGTTATTGTGATAATTACTTTTATTCCGGCACTAGCTGCTTCCATAATAGCATCTGCCGCAAAGGCGGGTGGCACAAAAATAATAGTAGTATCAGCACCAACTTTTTCAACAGCATCCTCAACTGTATTAAAAACAGGCTTTCCTAAGTGTTCTTGTCCCCCTTTACCGGGAGTTACACCACCAACAACATTGGTACCATATTCAATCATTTGCCCTGCATGAAAAGTTCCTTCGCTTCCCGTAAATCCTTGAACTATTATTTTGGAGTTTTTATTGACTAGAACGCTCATATATGAATAGATTTAATTTTTGCTGCACAAAAATATGCGATTACTAATGATAACAAAAGATATCTCGAAGTTATTCTTCTAATTTTTTTAAGATTGACGGAATTTTTTTCACATAGGCCAATTGCTTCAATTTTTCCCTGGATTCCTCTACCGGTGTTCCAAAATAACTTTTCCCACCTTCCACGGATTTGGTGACCCCGGTTTGGCCCATTATTATGGCCTTTTTACCTATTCTTATTCCGCTATTCGTACCAACTTGTCCCCAAATAGTAACTTCATCTTCGATTACCACACAACCAGAGATTCCGACCTGTGAAGCAATCAAACATTTTTCACCAATAACCGTATCATGACCAACATGTACTTGGTTATCAATTTTAGTACCCTTTTTAATAGTGGTATCTCCGGTCACTCCTTTGTCTATTGTGCACAAAGAACCAATCTCAACATTATCTTCTAACACCACCCTTCCACAGGAAATCAACTTATCAAAACCTTCTGGCCTGTTCTTATAATAAAAAGCATCAGCCCCTAAAACAGAACCGGCATGAATGATAACATTATCACCTATTACGCAATTATCATAAATGGAAACATTGGAATGAATAAAACAGTCACTACCTATTGACACATTATTGCCGACAAACACATTAGGCTGAATAACAGTGTTTTGACCTATTTTAGCTGAACTTGAAATTAAAGTATCACATTTTTCGAAAGGTCGAAAGAATTTGGAAATTTTATTGAAATCCCTAAAAGGGTCATCAGAGATAAGTAAGGCCTTACCTTCTGGACATGCTACATCTTTATTGATCAAAATAACCGAAGCATTCGAATTCAGAGCCTTATCATAATATTTAGGGTGGTCAACAAAAACAATTTCCCCTTTTTGCACCACGTGAATCTCATTCATTCCCAAAATCGGAAAGTCATTAGACCCAACATAGGAGCAGCCAATAATTGTGGCTATTTGTTCTAAGGTATATGGGTTAGGAAATCTCATAGTTACAAAAGGAATTCTAGGGACTAGTAATGTTAACCTTTTACTCTTTCCATATAATTGCCCTTCTCAGTATCAATCTTTATTTTATCACCCTCATTAATAAATAGGGGAACATTGACCCTAGCCCCAGTCTCAACGGTAGCTGGTTTAGTCGCATTGGTGGCGGTATTGCCCTTAACCCCAGGTTCTGCGTGGGTAACTTCCAACACAACGCTAGCTGGCATATCAACTGACAAAGGCATACTATCCTCGGTATTGAATAAAATAGTGACAATTTCACCTTCCCTCAATAAATCAGGACTGTCCAATGAGCTTTTTTGTAATGATATCTGATTGTAATCATCAGTATTCATAAAGTGAAATGTATCAACTTCTGCATAGAGGAATTGATATGATCGGGTTTCAACGCGAACATCTTCAATCTTATGGCCAGATGAAAAGGTATTGTCTATAACTTTACCTGTGGTGACGCTTTTAAGCTTAGTCCTCACAAACGCTGGGCCTTTACCTGGCTTTACATGTAAAAACTCTATTATTTTAAATATATCATGATTGTACTTGATGCACAATCCTTTTCTAATATCTGATGTGGATGCCATATTTTAAATTAATTAGTACTAAAATAGCCTTTCATAATACCACGCTGCGAATCCCTTATAAATTGAAGGATTTCATCTCTTTCAGGTGTTGCTTCCATTTCGGCTTCAATAATTTGTACTGCCTGGGTATTATTATAGTTTTTCTGATAAAGTATGCGGTAAATATTTTGTATCTCACGGATTTTATCCGAACTATACCCTCTTCTTCTTAATCCTACTGAATTGATACCCACATAAGACAATGGTTCACGTGCTGCTTTAACGTATGGCGGAACATCTTTACGTACCAAAGAACCTCCGGTTACAAAAGCATGACTCCCAATGGATACAAATTGATGTACGGCAACCAATCCTGCCAAAATAACATTGTCCCCAATGGTTACGTGGCCCGCTAAGGTTGAGTTATTCGAAAATATACAATTATTCCCTACATGGCAATCATGGGCTATGTGGCAATAAGCCATAATGAGACAATTTTTACCAATTACCGTTTTCATACGGTCATGGGTGCCCTTATGTATGGTGGCACATTCACGGATTGTGGTATTATTCCCAATTTCTACAGTAGTTTCTTCGCCTTCATATTTCAAATCCTGTGGTGGTGCAGAGATAACGGCACCTGGGTAAATATTGCAGTTCTTTCCAATTCGTGCACCTTCCATAATGGTTACACTAGAGCCAATCCAGGTGCCATCGCCAATTATAACATTATTATGTATTGTAGTAAAAGGCTCTACAACTACATTCTTGGCAATTTTTGCTCCAGGGTGTATATACGCAAGCGGTTGATTCATACTAGGTTCTTTTTACGATTTGTGCCATCATTTCGGCCTCGCTCACCAATTTATCATTTGCATAAGCATACGCCTGCATATGGCATATGCCCCTACGAATAGGAGTTATTAGGCTACAATGAAAAATCAAAGTGTCGCCGGGCAATACATTTTGCCTAAATTTCACTTTATCAATTTTCATGAATAAAGTCAAGTAGTTTTCTGGATCCGGAACGGTACTCAACACCAATATTCCACCGGTTTGAGCCATAGCTTCAACCTGTAAAACACCGGGCATCACAGGAGCTCCTGGAAAGTGACCTACAAAAAATGGCTCGTTCATAGTTACATTCTTCATGCCAACCACATGCTTCTCGGAAATCTCAATGATTCTGTCTATCATTAAAAAAGGAGGCCTGTGCGGTAACATAGCCATAATTTGATGAATATCCATCAAAGGTGGCTGACTAAGGTCATATTTAGGAATGTTGTTCTTTTTTTCTAACTTAATGATCTTGGCCAATTTTTTCGCAAACTGCGTATTTATAAAATGTCCAGGTTTGTTTGCAATTACCTTACCTCGTATTCGTGTACCTGTCAACGCTAAATCGCCAATAACGTCCAATAACTTGTGCCTTGCGGCTTCATTCGGCTGATGCAATGTCAGATTATCAAGAATTCCGTTAGGTTTTACTGAAAGCTTCTTCTTATGAAAAGCCTTCTCTAATCTTCTCATTGTTTCCTCAGAGATTTCCTTATCTACGTATACGATGGCATTGTTCAAGTCACCTCCTTTAATCAATCCATTTTCCAACAACATTTCCAATTCGTGCAAAAAACTAAACGTACGGGCATCAGCAATCTCGGTTTTAAAATCTGATATTTTCTCCAATGTCGCATTTTGCGTGCCTAAAACCTTTGTTCCAAAATCTACCATCGAAGTTATTTGATATGTATCAGAAGGAATTACGGTGATCTCACTACCCGTTGCATCATCCTTATAGGAAATAACATCCTTGACAATATATTCTTCGCGCTCAACATCCTGCTCAACGATTCCCGCTTCTTCAAGAGCTTCAACAAAAAATTTGGATGACCCGTCCATAATTGGTG
>RCND010000593.1_pt1 | contig 20765 bp, 17 predicted proteins | sample 2041351 | NCBI WGS metagenome assembly RCND01 (sample SAMN09708230, study PRJNA481090) | Marine sediment metagenome, whole genome shotgun sequencing project. | biome: marine sediment; feature: ocean; material: sediment; isolation source: Sewage treatment plant 12B marine sediment (STP12B) ... | reverse complement strand
TGGAGCAATGGAATCAAGCTATTGAACAAGCTCAAAATCAATAGTCAAATCTTGTTGATATAAAAAAAGCGACCCCGAAATTTCGGGGTCGCTTTTTTTATATATGCAAGATTTGACTATTGATTTTGAGCTTGTTCAATAGCTTGATTCCATTGCTCCATGATTTGGTCCCAACCTACTGTATAGATATTGTAAATAGAATATACAAGATATAGCACATTAATTATCAAAACTACTAATGCGACTATTTTTGCGGTGTTCATACCTTCCATTCCTTCATAGCTCTCAGGGTCTGCTGCCGCTTTTTGAAGTTGGCTATTGGCCATAAAATAAGCAATACCAGACGGTATGAAACCAACGCCACCAATACAGCAACATAAAAATCCTAATACAGATAAGATATAGACTACCGTAGGATTAAGTTTTTGTTTTTCCATTTTTAATATTTTAATTGATTAGTTTAACGATAAAATTAATAATAATAATTGCAATACTAATAATTGCAAGGGAGCTAATTAATTTGCCAGCATATTTAAACTTAAAAAAAGTATTAACCAAAAACACCGTAAAAAGTGGGATTAAGGTATAGATGGCCGGATACATATGAAATGCCTGTACAAATTCACCTTGAAAAAGAAGTACCACTGATCGTTGTAATCCACAGCCGAAGCAGTCAATACCCAACAATTTCTTGCTTAAACATGGAATCATATAGTCTTCTGGAGAACTTAATATAGCGTAAAAGCTCATCCAACAAATTTATGAATTCTTATGGTTATTGAAATGTAAAATGTGTGTAATTTCACTAAACTTGCACAATAAATTATTTGTTCATGAAATTTCTTAACAAGATCCTTAATTATATTTTCATCGCTGTTGGTGCTATTGTGGCAATCTATGCACAAGCTGAGGAACAACAAAATACAATCGTACTGGTATTGGGAATCGTTTTGTTAATGATAGGCATATATCGAATATCCAAAAGAATCGGAGACAAGCCAAAAGGTCCGGACGGGTTTGTTAAAACAGAAGAAGATGATGTTTAAGATCGGTGATCGTGTGTCTGTTCTGGATGATGATATTAATGGTGTCATTGCTAAAATTGAAGGTCAAGATATTACTATTGAAACGAATGAGGGTTTCGAAATGATCTATGCACCAAAAGAACTCATAATTACAGAATCATCAGTCCTTAGTAGTAATATGTTTTCAGCTACTTCGATTTCTGAGGTGCTATCAGAAAAAGAAACCCCAAAAAGAAAACAATCAGCTCAATCTCGAAAAAAAGAAAGGGAAATTCCAGCCATGGAAGTTGATTTGCATATTCATCAATTAATTGATTCTACCAAAGGAATGTCTAATCATGATATGTTGACACTTCAATTAGATACCGCTAGACGTCAGTTGGAATTTGCAATCAAGAAACGAATTCCAAGAATTGTTTTTATTCATGGCGTTGGTGAAGGGGTCTTAAAACTGGAATTGGATTATTTGTTTGGGAGATATAGCAATGTGGCCTTCTACGAAGCCAATTACCAAAAGTATGGCTTAGGTGCTACAGAAGTCAAGATTTTCCAGAATCCGGCGAGAAATTGAGTTGGTCGATATGCTTAATTAAAATCTGGTGTAATATTATAGGAATCGATCGTACCATTATCAGAAGATGGCACCAAGGTGCCAAAATCAAAGCTAGTTTGAATTAAGTTTGATAACACCAAATCCTCAACTACGCATTTAATTGTATAGGTTTGATTTATTGTGTGTTGTCTGTAAGCCGTGGCAGGAACACTCATTGAAAACATATCATTCAAATAATCTGGGCCTATTGAAGCATTATCAATATCATTTGTTGGGTTTTGGTCCTGCGAATTAAATTCTTCATCTCTCGTTAACGCACCGTCTCCATCGTCATCAGTGTCTAAATAATCTGGAATACCATCCATATCCGTATCCTGGGCGTCACTTAGATCATTATCATTGTTTGGGTCGGGATTTTCATTTCTTGTAAGAACATTATCACCATCATCATCTATATCAAGATAATTTGGCAAGCCATCACCGTCGGTATCATCATTATCTAGATCACCATCACCATCAATGTCTTCCAGATCAGCTCGAATTCCGTCATTGTCATCCTCAATTAATGATGTTGTCATGACAGCCTTACCATCATCACTTTGGTCATCAGTTATAATTGTGACCGATGATAGTGGAATGTCATTACAAAAATAATCACTTGGTAAATTTGCATTATACGTTCTGTAATTAAAAACAACGCTACTGCCATTCAAAGATCTTTCAACAATCGGCATATCGTTAGTAAAGGATGTTATTAATTGGGTTATTGACCTATCTATTTTCAATGTCAATGATTCAGAAGGATCATCATTTGTTTTATAGAAAACGGTACTACCGCAGTCATCAAATGTATCCTCAAAATCCAGTTCAATGGTAATAATATCTCCATCGCTACAAGCTATCATTCCAAGACAAAAAGATATAATAAGTGATTTACGCATGATCATTCTTAATTTAGGGCAAAAGTAAGGCAATTGTCAAATTATAACGGTAGGTCAGGTAAATAATTTTATTTCACTTATTTTTGCAATTCAAGATCCCTTATTCCATTTAATGAAAACAGTATATTTTGATAGCGCCGCAACCACTCAACTCAGAGAAGAAGTAATTGATAGGATGACGGATGTCATGAGAGAATCCTATGGCAATGCATCGTCTACGCATGGATTTGGTCGTTCTGCAAAGGCCATTGTTGAAAATGCGAGAAAAAACGTTGCCAAGTATTTAAATGTTTCTGCTTCAGAAATTATTTTCACTTCTGGCGGAACTGAAGCTGATAATTTGGCCATTCGTTCTGCTGTTAGGGATCTTGGTGTTAAGAAAATAATCACCTCTAGAATAGAACATCACGCGGTACTGCATACGGTAGAGCAGATGGAAAAGGAATATGGGGTATCCGTTAAATTTGTTGATCTGGATGATGATGGGCATGTTGATTATGATCATTTACAGGAATTATTAAAATCTCCAAAAAAGAAATTAGTGAGCCTAATGCATGTCAATAATGAAGTAGGTAATTTATTGGACATTGAACGCGTCGGGAAAATGTGCAAAGAAGCACACGCACTTTTTCACAGTGATACAGTACAATCCGTCGGACATTACGAATTGGATCTCCAAAAAATACATATTGATTTTATGGCGGTAAGTGCCCATAAATTTCATGGACCAAAAGGTGTGGGATTTGCCTTCGTCAGAAAAAATTCTGGACTTAAACCATTGATATTTGGAGGTGAGCAGGAGAGAGGCTATCGTGCAGGAACCGAAGCAATACATAATATTGCAGGCTTGGAAGAGGCTCTTAAATTGGCATACGACAATCTTCCTGAGGAAAAAAAATATGTACTAGGCATTAAAACCTATTTTATAAAAAGGTTGAAAGAAGAATACCCATCAGTAATTTTCAATGGTTCTTCAGATAACTTTGAAAAGAGTACGTACACACTTTTAAATGTGTGTTTGCCCATAGCTCCTGAAAAGGCACCAATACTCTTGTTTCAATTGGATTTGAAGGGGATTGCATGTTCTAAAGGAAGTGCTTGTCAGAGTGGTGCAGCGAAAGCTTCTCATGTATTATCCCAAATTTTGTGTTATGAAGATATGCAGAAACCATCTTTAAGATTTTCATTTTGCAAGTATAACACTAAGGATGAGGTCGATTATGTGGTTGAAGTTTTGAAGGAGTTTGTAGACGAAGAATAAATCAGTTCTTCGGTTCGATAATCAAATACACCGAAGTCGTTTCTCCAACGTTAATGACTTCATGAACCGAGAACTCGGTCTTGTTCCAAGTTGTTCCATCTTTTACCTCGATTACTTTGGTTTCCTTGTTGTCTGTGATCCTGAAGGTTCCACCTTTTAAAGCATACCCAAAATGCGGCGCATGATAATGCTTTTCATGACCAACACCTGGGGAAAAGGTGCATTTCAATAGTCGTTGGCTTTCATCCTCTTTTAATACTTCACATACATTTTTGCCTTTCCAACCTGCTTTTAATGGATCAGGAAGATCAGGTTTTTCAATTGAGTTTGAAATAGTTTTCGTGATAATGGATTCCATAATCGCATATCCTTTTGCATTTGGGTGTACACCATCACTGCCCAAATCTGCTTTGAGTCCTTTATTGTCATCAACCATGGCTGAATAATAATCGACGTAGTTGATGTTGTGCCTTTCCGAATACTCTTTAATCAAGAAATTCAAGGCTAGCACTTTGTCTGCGGGTTTAATGTCTTTTCGCCATGGAAAATTATTCGCTGGCAAAACAGAACAAAGTATTACTTCAATATTATTTGTTCTTGCTAGTTCAACCATTGAAATAATATTATCGGCAATCATTTTAACCGTTGAAGGACCCGTATTATGCGCAATATCATTGATGCCTGCAAGAATAACCACAGCTTTAGGGGTTAAATCAATAACATCTTGGCGAAATCTTAGAAGCATTTGTGGTGTAGTCTGACCACTAATACCGCGATTAATATATGATTGATTAGCTATAAAAAAATCCGAACGCCAATATTCTGTTATACTATTGCCCATAAAGACGACTCTATTGATATTTTCAGATTGAGCAATGACTGAAATATTATCTTCTTGAAATCTTTTCAGATTAGCCCAATCTTGTGCGCTAATACTTAGGGAAGAAAAAAGAATTACACAAAGTAGTAATTTGTACATATGCGAAGAATATTACCGTTTAATGATCTTAAATTTTCTATTATCTGAGAGACCAATAATATATACTCCATAGGCATAACCAGATAAATCTATAATGGCGCCTCTGCCTTGTGAAACGACTTGGCCAAGGCTATTGGCTATGGTCCAATCTACAACTTCAGATAGATTCAATATACCTGTTGTTGGGTTAGGGTAATAGGTGAAAGGCACATCAATTAAAACATCACATGTTGTTATACAACCATTTGCATCGGTAATATCTACAGAATGTGAACCCATCGTTAGGTTAGTCGCGGTTTGAGAAGTTTCCATAGTATCCCATAAATAGGAGTATGGAGCCGTTCCTCCATTTGGAGTGACCGTAGCGCTTGGAATACCGCTTTCCTGTTCTATTGAGCAGGAAAGTTCTGCTGGCTCATTTATAGTGATGGAATCCGTAAGTATACAATCATTAGAATCCGTGATTGTAAATGTATAAACTCCAGCTGTAAGAGAATTTAAATCTTCAGATGTCATGGTATTAGACCAAGAATAGCTATAAGGAGGAAAGCCACCACTAATAGTTAGGTCAATTGAACCTGTCGATTCACCGAAACAAAGTACATCCTCCTTTGTAAATATGGATGATAATGCATTTGCTGGACCAGTGATGATAATACTGCAATTGGTAGTGGTGCCATTTGCATCTGTGACGGTCACCGTATGTGAACCAGTGGTGAGCGCTACAGCAGTTTGAGTAGTTTCAGAATTGTCCCATGAATAGGAATATGGCTCAATTCCACCACTTGGTGTGACCGAAGCTTGACCATTACTGTCTCCAAAACACAACACACCACTTTCCTGATTTATGTTACAAATCAATGTGCCAGGTTCACCAATAGTTACTGTACATGTTGTTATACAACCATTGGCATCAGTAACATCTACCGAGTGATCTCCAGCAGTAAGTACTGCAGCAGTTTGTGTGGTTTCAGAATTGTCCCATAAATAAGTATATGGAGCAATACCCCCATTAGGGGTGACTGTAGCAACGCCATCATTACCTCCAGAAGTGCTAACAGGACTATCTTGCGTTACAGAACAGGTAAGATCAGCAGGCTGGTCTATTGAAACACTATCAGTTAACATGCAACCATTTGCATCCGTGACCGTGACCGTATAAGTGCCGGCATTTAGATTATTAATATCCTCTGTTGCTAAACCATTGGACCAATCAAAACTGTAAGGTAGCGTACCACCATTAATAGTAAGGTCTATTGAACCTGTGGACTCACCGAAACATAGCACATCTATTTGATTGGTTGTCGATGATAAGACTGCACTTGGTTCAGAAATAGTTATACTATATGTTGTTGTCCAGCTATTGGCATCGGTTATCACAACATCATAAGTGCCAGACGGAAGACCACTTTGATCTTCTGCTGTTACATCCAGGCCACTGCCATCACTTGTCGACCATACATAGCTATATGGAGTAGCATTGCCGGTAACAGCTAAATCTATAGACCCAGTGGACTCTCCGAAACATAATACATTAATAAATGAAGATGAGATTGATGGCAAATCTTCAGAAATCCAAATGGCAGTATTGCTTGCATTAATAGCACCAGCCGTTAAGAAATTCCCACCTGTATAAATTTTATAGAAACTATCTTCATCTTTGGCAAATTGCATAGCATTTAATTTTGTATCAACTCCAACTTGAGTATTGGTGCCCATAGCTTGCCAACCATCTGTTTCGTTCCATCTTGCTATATTATTTACGATATAGTCATCATTAGTATCGAACACGATGTCGAAAACACCACCAGCAAATAAGTGTGTACCATCATGTAATAATGCATTCACATTATTATTAACGCCATTGCCTATAGTAGACCAGTTTGTTGTGTTCTTATTCCAACGTGCAATCCGATTAACGGTCATTCCGCCAGCAATGGCAAAATTCCCACCCACATATATGTCTGAACCATTACTAGTAATGGCTTGAACGAATCCACTAGTTCCAGAACCTAGCGTTCCCCAATTGGTGCCATTCCATGTGGCTATTCTGTTCGCAGTATTTCCTCCGGCTTCATCGAAATTTCCACCAACATATAATATTCCTTCGTCGTCAAAAGCTAAAGATCTAATTTCATTATTTGTTCCCGCTACTGCAGTATTGCCATCAGTGAGTGATGACCATTGAGAGCCATTCCAAGAGGCTATGTTCCTAACACTCGTTCCTCCGATTGTTTCAAAGATACCAGACGCTAAAATATCACCTCCTGCGTCCACTAAAATCGCAAACACTGAGCCATTGATACCAGTGCCTAGTGCAGACCAATTAGCACCATCCCAAAGGGCAATACCGTTGGTTGTAACACCACCAATTTCCGTAAAAGACCCTCCAGCTACTACATTACCATTTGGTAATATTTGTATAGCGTTTATTGGACCATTAGAGCCACTTCCTAAAGGTGACCAAGTAGTGCCATCCCAAACAGCAATATTGTTTGCATTGATATTACCTGCTTGGCTAAATGCCCCTCCATTATAAATATTACCATTTGGACTTGTAGCAACGGCATTGACTTCACCATTGGGTATTCCTTGGCCCAAAGGTTCCCAGGTCCCAAAACCATTTACTACGGTTCCTTCTCCATTCGTGATGCCATCATCCAATTTGTAAATTTGAGCGTTTGCACCATAATCGCTAAAATAGAGCTCTCCATTTTCATCTAATCCAAAACTAGAGACGAATTGTCCATTGGTTTGAAATAAAAGCGTGCTACTCGCATCACCAGTGGTCTCATTATAGTCTAAAGCCCAAACCCTTCCACTCACATAATCGCCAAATATATATTTACCATTTATATCAGGGCTAGTGGTAGTAATATCAGAACCTCTGTACACATAGCCACCTGTAATGGATATATCTCCTTGTGACCTATCGTAGAAAAAGACTGGAAATGTGGTTGGTTCATTAATCGTCACGTCGCTATTGGCAACATCATTAGCTTCGAATCGACTCCATCCATAATTCTCACCATTTTCGATAAGATTGATTTCTTCAAAGGCATTCTGCCCAACATCAGCTCCCCATAGCCTATTTGTTGGAAAATCGAATGAAAATTTCCATGTATTCCTAATACCATACGCATAGATTTCATCTAAACCAGGTTGTCCATTAAAAGGATTATCACTTGGTATCTCATAGTTGCCATCAGGTAGAATAGGATTAGTTTCTACTGGGTTGTTTCCATCAACATCAATATCTATGCGGCAAATACTTCCGAAAACCGTGTTTGTATTTTGTCCATTTCCTTGTGGATCATTACCACCTCCACCATCTCCAAAGGAAATATAGAGATAGCCGTCTGGACCAAATGCTATCTTACCGCCATTATGATTACTGTTGTTCTGATTTTTATCAAATTGAAAAATAACTAGTTCGCTATTTGGGTCGGCTAGATTGCTATCAGTAGCATCAACTGAGAATCGTGAGAGTACCATTCTTACCGAAATTCCGGAAACTGGACTATCTGCTGTGTAATAGACATAAAAATAGCCGTTAGTATTATAGTCAGGGTGAAAAGCTAGGCCTAGAAGCCCAATTTCTTGCCCAGAGGAATACCTTACACGATCTGTAATATCGAGAAATGTATTGACGTCACCGGGAATTGTATTGACATTATTTGGGAATACTTTTATTCTTCCAGGCTGTTCTACCACGAACATCCGATTAGAAGCATCCGTAGAAGACTGAATCTCAACTGGAAATTCGAAATCTATGTTAGGAAAAGCAGGGTCGTAGGTTATTTGCGCTTCAATTTGTAAAGAAAGTAGTGATATGGCAAAAAGGAGTAGGAGCTTATTTGGAGTTTGCATAGTGAGCTTTTAATATCCCTTAAAAGTAAATAAATTCTTAAAACACTACCCTAAAACTTGTGTTAAATGCTATTGATCATGAGCTATTTTCTTGGTCTGGAGATTAACGCTTAATGAAATAGTAAGGAAATACAGCTACTGTTTGATTATTTTAATGGTGCTTTTATTTTTTATTTTCAAGAAGTAAATACCTTTACTGTAATTATATAAATTTACCGAATTGCTTTGCCCGGTAACTATGATTTGTCCATATGTATTGGATAAAGTCCAATCATAAGTTTCGGATAGATACAACATACCATTAGTGGGGTTTGGATAAAATGCTAGATCTTTATATGTTTCAAAATCAGTATCTGTCAAAAGATTATCTGATAACCATGATGCCGCATTACTGGTGTTTAAATTCCCTGCAATAGAGAAATTTCCTCCAACAAAAATCTCATCTATTCCATTTGAACCTAATGAAAAGGCCATATCGTTAACCATTATGTCAACACCAACTTGAATATCTGGCCCAAGTGCTTCCCAATTATTAGTGGTACTGTATCTGGCAATATTGTTTACAATAACAGTATTACTTCCAGTAAATGCTAAGTCAAAAGTTCCAGCCGCATATAAATATGTCCCATCATGTAGTAGAGTATTTATATTATTACTAACTCCATTACCAAGGCTATTCCAGTTTGATGATGCTTTATTCCATCTTGCAATTCGATTGACGGTTTGCCCTCCTGCGGTGGCAAAATTCCCTCCAATATAAATTTCAGTTGGAGTGCTACAGATTGCCTGAACAAAACCACTTGTGCCTGAACCTAAAGTCCCCCAATTGGCTCCATCCCAAGTAGCTATTCTATTTGCAGAATTCCCGCCAGCTTCATCAAAATTCCCACCAACATACAGAATTCCCGTATCATCGATATCTAAAGATCTGATTTCATTGTTTGTTCCAGGTACAGAATTTGAAGTATCTGTTAAGGCTGACCATGTTAATCCATCCCATAGTACAATGTTTCTAGATGTTATCCCACTAGCTATCTCAAAAACCCCAGCCGCGTATAGATTATCGCTAGAATCGATTTCTAGCGCCAATACTGAACCATCGATACCTGCTCCAAGTGCCGACCATGTTGTTCCATTCCATAAAGCAATATTTTTTGCTGATACACCATCAATTTCTGTAAATGATCCTCCAGCATATAAATTCCCATTGGAAGCTATTTTTAAATCATTTATTGAGCCATTCGAACCAGCTCCTAGAGTGTCCCACCCAGTTATTTCATTCCATACCGCAATATTATTTGCTGTTATCGTCCCTACCTGATTAAATGCGCCTGCATGATAGATATTTCCATCTGCACGAGTTGCTATTGCTTGTACTTGACCATTTATAACGCCTTCATCCAAAGAGCGCCATATTCCAACGCCATTTATTGCAGTGCCGCCTGGAGAAGTAGTACCATCTACTAACTTAAAAATCTTGGCATTAGTACCATAATCGCTAAAGTAAATTTCTCCATCTTGATCCAAACCAAAAGATGAAATGAACTCACCGTTAGTTTGAAAAAGCAATTCGCTAGTGGCCGTTCCTGTAGAACCATTGTAATTTAAAGCCCAAACTCTACCAGTAATGAAATCACCATATATGTATTTGGAATTTATGTCGGGACTCAAACTAGTTATTCCTGCACCTCTATATACATAACCCCCGGTAATCGACTTATCTCCTTGAAGATGATCATAGAAGAAAATGGGAAAAGTTGTAGTTTCAGTGATAATGACATCGCTGTTGACAATAGTAGTCGCTTCGAAACGACTCCAGCCATAGTTCTTTCCGTTTTCTATTAAATTTATTTCTTCAAAGTCGAGTTGTCCAACGTCTGCACCCCATAGGCGACCAGTAGGATTGTCGAAGCAGAATTTCCAAGTATTTCGTAAACCATAAGCGAAGATTTCATCGAGGCCATCAACACCAACAAATGGATTGTCGCTTGGAATTTCATAATTACCATCCGGCAATATAGGGTTTGTTTCTATTGGATTGCTTCCATCAATATCTACATCTATTCGACAAATGCTGCTAAAGACAGTTTCTTTATTTTGTCCATTCCCTTGTGGGTCATTTCCACCTCCACCGTCACCAAAAGAAATATAAAGATATCCATCAGGTCCAAAGGCTATTTTTCCACCATTATGGTTACTACTATCATAGTTCTTGTCGAACTGGAATAGTATCAACTCACTCATTGGGTCAGCCAAGTTACTATTTCCTGTATCTACAGTGAACCTCGACAGAACCATACGTGTTGATATTCCAGGAATAGGACTAATGGCTGTATAATAAACATAGAGATAATCATTATTTACGAAATCTGGATGAAAAGCTAATCCAAGCAGCCCGATTTCTTGACCCACTGAATAATATACACGATCTGTGATGTCTAGAAAAGTATTTACTATTGAGACATCTGGGTCCCTTAGAAATACTTTTATTCGACCAGGTTGCTCTACAACAAACATTCTATCTGTTCCATCTTCAGGCGTTTGTATTTCTAATGGAAATTCAAATTCTAGATTTGGGAAAGCCTCCTCGTAGGTGATTTGTGCATTTGTTTGGGAAAAGAAAAAAAGTAGTAATATTAGTGTATAAATTCTACGAAATATTTTCATAACGAGGGTTTTTTCAAATCCCTACAAAAATAAGGAAATTATTAAAAACGCATTCCCAATCTCACATTAAAGACACGTGGTGTCAAATAATTTGGAATGGCATATTGACGCTTAGAATACACATCTCTTACCCATGTATTGGTGATAGAATTTTGAACATCAAACATATTGAAGATCTCTATGCCTAATGTCAATTCCTTGAATTTGCTTTTCCATCCGGTGTCATAAGCTTTCTTGCTATCCACAAGAACATAGGATATGCCTAGATCAGCTCGTTTATAGTCTGGTAATCGACTTTGATAGTCATAGGGATCGGCATAACTAGGAGAGCCACCAGGAACTCCAGTATTGTATACCAAATTTAAATACATTTTTAGGTCTGGTATGTTAGGTACATAGTCTTGGAAAAGAACACCGAATTTGAGCCTTTGATCTGTTGGGCGTGCAATATAACCTCGATTGTCAATATTTTCTTCAGTTTTAAGATAACCGAAACTAAACCATGATTCTGTGCCGGGAACAAATTCACCATTAAGGCGCAAATCCAAACCGTATGCATACGCATCTGCATTATTTTCCGCTCTATACCGAATTCGCACATTTTCAATAGTGTACGGATTCACATCTGAAAGATTCTTATAATAGGCTTCGGAAACCAACTTAAAAGGTCTGTCCCACATTTTGAAACTGTATTCATTGCCCAATACCAAGTGTATTGATTTCTGAGCTTTCACATCAGGTTGCACCGTACCATTTTGATCCCTTAATTCACGGTAAAAAGGGGGTTGATAGTAGAACCCACCTGCAACTCTAAAGAGCATTTCCTTATCCCAATCCGGTTTAATGGCAAATTGGGCTCTTGGACTAAAAACTGTCTGAGTATTGCTTTCAATACCTTCACCACTTACTGTCCAATTATGCACTCGAATGCCAGCATTATAAAAAACTTCATTATTATTTAATTCTCCTCGTTTGCTCCATTGAGCATAACCTGAAAATCTATCAATTTGAACACTATTTGTTGCCCTAACATTATTGAACGGCACCAAAGGACCCTCATAAGGCTCGTAGGGTTGATTATTGAAATTATCTATTGTTGGCGGATTGACAGAAAATCCAGCTGAATCGATAACTTCCCATTCAATGATGCGGTCACGTATGTCTTCATGTGTATATTTTACCGACCATTCAATTGTATTATCATCGATCGTGTAATCTCCCTTGTGTTCAACATTGGTTATTAGGGCATCCAAATCATTTCTTGCATGACTTAATTGACCACCAATACCTTCAGAGAATTCTACTTCACCTAAACTTTCATCGCCTATACTACTGTTTACTTCTCCCAAACGATATTGCGCCAGAATATCAAAATACTCTTCCTCGATTGTGTGATAAGTGGATGCTATTAGCTTAAGCGTCAAGTCATCATTAACGAAGTAATTAGCTTTAAAGGCTCCAAAATATGTGTTGTACTGGTCACGTTCTTGTCCCTCATAAAATACTAAAAGTGCCAACGGATTTTCAAGTGTTCCAAAATTAGTCTGTCGTGTTTGTGGTTCGTAATTGTATTTATTTATCGAGACATTCCCCAGAAAGCTTAAATGGAATTTATCCGTGAACCTATAAGTCAAATACGTCTGGGCATCTGCAAATTTCGGATCATAATTGGTCTCAGTTTCTTTTGCATTTACCAATAAACTATTATCTCGATAACGCAAACCAAGGATTCCAGAAAACTTTGAATCTTTACTAACTGTCTCTGTTGATATACTTCCACCCAACAGACTCAAATCAGCGCTTGCACCAAATTTTATTGGATTGCGATAGGTTATGTCCAATACCGACGATAATTTATCTCCATATTTGGCCTGAAAACCACCGGCAGAAAAATCGACGTTTTGTACTAGATCCGTATTCACAAAACTCAATCCTTCTTGTTGGCCAGAACGCACTAAAAATGGTCTATAAACTTCAATTTCATTGACATATACAAGGTTTTCGTCAAAATTACCTCCGCGAACCGTATACTGCGTGCTAAGTTCGTTGGTAATATTTACGCCTGGTAGTGTTTTTAGTATGTTTTCGACACCAGGTTGTGCGCCTTTAATGGTTCTTAATAATTCTGGTGTAATGGTCACAATACCTTCTACCGCTTTTCTTTGATTTCCGGAAATTATGACGGTTGCGATCTGTTCTATTTCTAGCTTCATTACCGGATTGAATTCATATTCTTCACCATTTTTTAAATTGAATCTGATGCTGACTCTTTCGTGAGAGATATGAGTGAATTCAATGGATATATCTTGATTGGCAGGAATCTTCAAGAGGAAGAAGCCATTCTCATTGGTTTGAGTGCCAGAATCGGATGTCGCTATATTTACACCTTCTATCGGGTTGTTCGATTCGTCAAGGATTATTCCTCTGATGGTGGCAGATTGAGAAACAACGATCAATGGAATAAACAGCAAGAAGAATGAGAAAAAGGTTGATTTTAGTTTCAAGCGATACAATTTATTTTCTATAGAATATTGCTTCAAATGTAGAACTATTTCCAACATTATCAGTAACAATTATCTTTAGGTTGTTCTTAGTGTCAGTAACGACATTATCATTAAAATCGTGTACTAGAATTTCTTTTTTGGCATCGTATTCCATCAATATCCATTTCCCGTTAACTGTGGCCCTATAGTTTCTTATCCCAGAAGTCTTGTCTTTTAATCTCAATTTAAGATATCGATACTTGCTCAACCATTTTCCATCACTGAAATTTATTGGTTTTATAGTGGGGTTATCTGTATCACTAGCAAGTGTATATTTACCAAGGTTTTTAGTTTTGGTAGATAAGGTATTTCCTTTTTTTCTTGTTGAAGAATACGATACATATTGGTTTTTATAACCCGCCAATCTCGCAATGAACAATTTGTTTTTATCTGCTTCCGAGTAATTACTAATGTCGTAAGAAATGGTAAAACTTTTTTTAACTGGGATAGTCGCCTCATGCAAATTCAATGTGTCATTCTTAACACTGAAGTCCATATAAAAATCATCGTAAAATGTGTTTTGAGGAATCGACACGGCAAAGTTTCCTTCATCTAAGGTGATACTTTGATCAGATTTAATATAATGATCCGTGATTTGCGTTGTTCTTGGTACTACATCATTGAAGAAATCACCTTCAATAGGTATGGTTAGCCAAGTATCATTGCCTTTATAATCTTTTATTCTCAGTTTATATACCGAACTAGTACTATCTTCTATAAATACATAACCGTCATTATCCAAATTCTTATAAAGAGTCAATGGGTTATTCGATTCCTTATAAAGCTTAGTGATCCTACTTTTGGTTTTCTTGAAATGTGCATAGTCTATAAAGCGATTAATATGCCCCGTTTCACCAAAAGAAAATTTTGTAAAATCAATTTCAAGATTCTTGTTACCGTTGAAGAATGTTTGTATGTTACTTACACCATTTTTATTCGCTGCAAGATCTTGACGATCCCAGGTCACCACTCCAAACCCAATTTTACCAAAAGCTTTGACCTTCTCGGCAATATAGTCTCCATTTTTTTGAGGAATAAGTCTTAGTTCCACTTGATTATTGGACTGATTTACATGAGATATAGGATTTTCAGGGTACGCAAATACACTAATGATCGTAGGTTTTTTAGTATCTATAACATCTACCCCGAATAACATTGGATTCATTGGTCTTTCATTATTGTCTCGAATCTCAAAGTGGAGGTGTGGGCCTCCAGAACCACCTGTATTGCCTGAAAAAGCGACTATTTCATCCGGTGATATCGGTAATTCTTCAGCACCAGGAAAAAGTTCAATTGTAAAGGATTCTTTTTCATACTGCCTTTTCCTAATATATGCTTCGATTTTTGGTGAGAATTTTTGCAAATGTGCATAAACACTCGTATAACCATTTGGATGTTTGATATAAAGTGCTTTGCCGTAACCCCAGGGAGAAATTTTTATTCTACTTACAGAGCCTTCAGCCGTTGCATATACTTTCAATCCTTCTCTTTGTTGTGTCTTAATATCCAATCCAGAATGAAAATGATTAGACCTTAATTCTGCGAAAGTACCAGACAATACTAAAGGAATATCTAATGGATGCCTAAAATAATCCTGAGGATATTTACTTTGAGCAAAATTTAAGTTGCCTATTAAAACAATAAAAAGAATTATAAATCGCATACACATTTTCTATTTGCTAAAGTATCAATTTGTGGATAATATGCAAAGGATGTACCAAAAGCATAACACGCATATTATTAACACTAAACAGGCAATTATTTAAAATAGTTCTTAAACAATTGTGTTTTTGATTTGCGTTGATTAACTTTGTGTAATCAGTATTGAATTTTGTAAATGAGTAAGATTGAAGATATCGTTGACTCGTTAGAGAATAGGATTAGTAAAATGCTTCACAAATTAGAAGTTCTGAAGCAAACTAATGTAAGACTCAGTGAAGAGTTATCGAAGTCTGAAAACAATATTTCGAATCAAGAACGTGAATTAGTTTCTTGGCAGGAAAAATACGAGTCTCTTAAGCTTACAAATTCTATATTGGGCAGTGACGAACATAAAAGAGAAACAAAGCTCAAGATAAACACATTAATCAGGGAGATTGATCATTGTATCACTCAATTAGCTGAATGATGTCATTAGTAATTCAATGTCAGAAAAGCTTAAAATAAAGCTATCCATAGCTAATAGAGTATATCCTTTGACCATTCCACCTGAACAGGAAGAAGGATTGCGCAAAGCGGCAAAGAAGATTGAAGACCTGATAAAACAATTTGAGCAGAGTTATTCCGTTAGAGACAAGCAAGATGTTTTGGCCATGTGCGCCTTGCAATTTGCCTCTCAATCGGAACAAAAAACAATAGATAAGATAGTTGTGAATGAAAAAGTTGAGAATAAGCTAGAAGCTTTGGATCAATTACTTCAATCACATTTAAATTCTTAAAAACGTTCTTTAAATAAAATAAAGGTTACTGCCTGCATTAGTTATTTTTTTTGATAAACTCAACGTTAATTCTTTAAAAAGGGTGAGTTGAAGTTGTAAAAGCGTGCTGCCTTGAGCAGATACTTGATCAGCTTGTTAGCCCTAAACTTGTTTTTAAGGAGTTTATACAAAAACCAAAACTTGTGCAGGCTTTTTTTTTAAAACTAACTAAACATGGATAACACAATTTTATTGATTGTAGTAGGTATAATAAGTGCTATTGTAGGTTTTATTATTGCAAAATCCCTTGAAAAAGGTAAAGCATCAAGACTCATCAATAGTACTAAAAAAGAAGCAGCGAGTATATTAAAGATAGCAAATAGTGATGGTGAAGCTGCTAAAAAAGAGAAAATGCTTCAAGCCAAGGAAAAATTCATTGAGTTGAAAGCGGAACATGAAAAAGTAATCTTATCGCGCGATAAGAAAATGGCCGAGGCAGAAAAGCGGACGCGTGATAAAGAGTCTCAGGTTTCAAATGAGGTGTCTCGCACTAAACAGCTTAATTCCAATGCCGAGAATAAGGCCAAGGATTATCAGAAGAGAATAGAGTTATTAGACAAGAAAAAAGAGGAAATAGAGCGTTTACATAGAAGTCAAGTAGAGCAATTAGAAGTTATCTCTAGTCTTTCTGCAGAAGATGCCAAGGAACAATTGGTTGAATCGTTAAAAGGCGAGGCAAAAAGTGATGCCATGGCCTATGTCCAGGGCAAAATGGAAGAGGCCAAACTCACGGCACAACAGGAAGCAAAGAAAGTTATTATTAACACTATACAGCGCGTTGGAACTGAAGAAGCAATCGATAATTGTGTTTCAGTTTTTAATATTGAATCTGATGATGTCAAAGGACGAATCATTGGTCGTGAAGGACGAAATATTCGAGCCATCGAGGCCGCCACTGGTGTCGAAATTATAGTAGATGATACACCGGAAGCCATAATTTTATCTTGTTTTGATTCTGTTAGAAGAGAGATTGCTAGATTATCGCTTCATAAATTGGTGACTGATGGTCGAATCCATCCGGCACGTATTGAAGAAATTGTCAAGAAAACTAAAAAACAGATTGACCAAGAAATTATCGAGGTTGGTAAACGAACGGTTATAGATCTAGGAATTCATGGATTGCATCCAGAATTGATCAAAGTTGTTGGAAGAATGAAGTACCGTTCGTCCTACGGTCAGAATTTGCTTCAGCACTCGAGAGAAGTGGCAAAGCTTTGTGGTATTATGGCTGCTGAACTTGGCCTTAACCCTAAACTGGCGAAAAGAGCTGGGTTGCTTCATGATATTGGTAAAGTACCGGATGCAGAAGCAGATATGGAAACGCCACATGCTATTCTCGGAATGCAATGGGCGGAAAAACATGGAGAAAAACCAGAAGTCTGCAATGCCATTGGAGCGCACCATGATGAGATTGAAATGACATCGTTATTGTCGCCAATTGTGCAAGTTTGTGATGCCATCTCTGGAGCGAGACCTGGAGCGAGACGTCAAGTATTGGATTCGTATATTCAAAGGCTCAAGGATCTTGAAGATATTGCATTTGGTTTTGAAGGTGTACAAAAAGCCTATGCTATACAAGCAGGGAGAGAATTACGTGTTATTGTAGAGAGTGAGAAGGTGACTGATGACAAAGCATCTAACCTTTCATTCGAGATTTCCCAAAAAATTCAAACGGACATGACCTATCCTGGTCAAGTTAAAGTCACTGTAATCCGTGAAACCCGAGCTGTGAATATTGCCAAATAGAATTGTTATTTAAATTATTGATTTTACTATGACTTATTATAGTCATTTTCAATTATACTAATGGTGATTATCATTGTTGGGTCAGTAATAAAAAATGCCCCTATTTTCTAGGATGGAATTTATTCATTACTTCAGCCAAATGTGACCGATCAACATGCATATAAATTTCAGTGGTGGTTATACTCTCGTGTCCCAACATGAGTTGAATTGCCCTTAGATCGGCTCCGTTCTCCAATAAATGGGTTGCAAATGAATGTCGGAAGGTGTGAGGAGAAATGTTCTTTTTCAATCCAATTTTTTCAGCCAATTGTTTTACAATCGTAAAGATCATGGATCTTGTAAGTTGTTTACCTCTTCGGTTCAAGAACAGGGTGTCATTGTATTCATTCGGAATATTGAGATGATTCCGAATTTCTTGTTTGTAAATCGTGATATATTGTTGTGTGGATTTCCCTATGGGCACGAATCTTTGTTTGTCTCCTTTACCAGTAACTTTGATGAATCCTTCGCTAAAGAATAAATCAGAAATTTTCAAATTTGTAAGTTCACTAACTCTTAAGCCACAACTATATAAAGTCTCTATAATAGCACGGTTTCGCTCACCTTGGGGTTTACTTAGATCTATAGCTGAAATTAACTTATCAATATCCGCCACATTTAATGTGTCCGGCAGTTTCCTGCCAATTTTAGGGGATTCGATAAGTTCTAAAGGATTTGACTTGCGATAATCCTCAAAGATCAGATAATTAAAAAAGCTCTTAAGCCCAGAAATTAAACGTGATTGACTTCTAGGATTTATGGTCTTTGAATTGGTATAGATAAATTGTTGGAGTGTATTTTGATCAATACCTATTGGGGAAGTGAGTATCTCATTATTATCTAGATAGGTAATCAATTTTATAACATCACGTGAATACCCATCAATGGAGTTTTTAGACAGACCTCTCTCTATTCGCAAATAATTCTGATAATCCTTGAGTGAATCTTCCCATTTCATTACTGGTAAAAGTAAATAAATTATTAGGCAATTTGATGCTTCAGACGTTAAATGGAAAAATAGTGTTCTTTCGGTGTTTGTTGGTTATGTCTTTGGAAAAGGGGTGAATTCAGATGATTAAAAAGAAATAGGTTAGAGAGTCATAAAACGTATTTTATCAGATTTAAATGCATTTTATCGATGTTTTTTTTGGATAATTCTATTATTTAACATTTATTTGCCTCATATAATCAATGTAAAAACTTAAAAACTTAAAAAATGAAAAAATTAATGTTATTTGCTGTTATTGCAGTATTCGGGTTTACCGCGAGTGCCCAAGAAGTAAATTTTGGAGCTAAAGCGGGTGTTAACTTTGCCTCAATTGGCGGAGATGACGTTGGAGACTTGGATGGCAGGACTGGCTTTCACGTAGGTGTCATTGCAGAAATTTCTATTTCTGAAAAATTTTCTGTGCAACCAGAATTATTGTATTCAGCTCAAGGGGCTAAAGAATCTTTCGAAGGCCAAGAAATCAAATTGAATGCTGATTACTTAAATGTGCCTATTATGGCTAAATATTATGTAGCAGAAGGCTTTAGCATCGAAGCAGGTCCGCAAATTGGATTTTTAATGTCTGCTAAGGCTAAAGTAGGATCTGAAGAGGAAGACCTAAAGGACTCTATAAAGGGTACCGATTTTGGTATTAACTTTGGTGTAGGTTATAAAATGGATAGTGGATTGAATTTTGGAGCCCGATACAATTTAGGGTTGGCAGACATCAATGATGGTGAAGATTCTGGTTCTTCCAAGTTACATAATAACGTGATTCAAGTTTCAGTTGGATATTTCTTCAACTAAAAAGACAATCATTCATTATGAAAGGGAAGCCCATGGCTTCCCTTTTTTTATTGATTTTTTGATACATTTACCAAATGAAGAAACTCATCATCATCAATGGGCCTAACCTAAATTTACTCGGAAAGCGCGAGCCTGCTATTTATGGTAATTTGTCTTTCCCTGAATTTTTAGATGCCATAAAAGAAAAGTACCCAAAGGCTGAATTAAATTACTTTCAGTCGAATATAGAGGGTGAACTTATTGATAAATTGCAGGAAGTGGGTTTCAGTTATGATGGTATTATTTTGAATGCCGCAGCTTACACTCATACGTCTGTTGGAATCGGTGATGCTGTTAAAGCTATTGAAACGCCGGTGATCGAAGTGCATATTTCAAACACCTATGCTCGAGAAGAATTCAGGCATCAATCCTATATATCCCCAAATGCCAAAGGTGTTATTCTTGGGTTTGGCTTACAGAGTTATGAGTTAGCCTTGCAGAGTTTTTTATAAGTTCGTTCATTTTTTTTATTTGAGAATTTTTAGAGAAAATTAGCTTTCGTTTTTGTTTATTTATAATTTCGTTGTGAGAATTTTAAGAAGAGCTAGTCATACATCTGTTTTATAATAATCAATAAAAATAAACCTATTGTGCAAAAATCACTTTTTTGCTTCGCTATTGCAGTATTCGGAATAGCAAATTTAAATGCTCAAGACATAGAGTTTGGTGTTAAAGGCGGTCTTAACTTTGCATCGATTAGTGGAGATGATATTCCCGATTCTGGTATAACGACTGCTTTTAATTTCGGTGTTATGGCTGAAATTTATGTTTCTGATAAATTTTCTTTTCAACCAGAGCTACTATATTCTGGTCAAGGTTACGCTACAGAC
>RCND010000592.1_pt1 | contig 20786 bp, 15 predicted proteins | sample 2041351 | NCBI WGS metagenome assembly RCND01 (sample SAMN09708230, study PRJNA481090) | Marine sediment metagenome, whole genome shotgun sequencing project. | biome: marine sediment; feature: ocean; material: sediment; isolation source: Sewage treatment plant 12B marine sediment (STP12B) ... | reverse complement strand
CCGGGGGGGGCGCCGGGGGGGGGGGGGGAGCGCGGTTCCGCAAGGTCTCAAACAACTTAAAACCCCTCACCTGGCGTCGCTTTGCTCGCCGTCCTCGCCCGAAGGTAGAGGAAAGAGGGAGAGGGAAGAGGGCTAGAAGCCGGCTACGAAGACTTTCGTCAATTCGCTGAAGTGAGCTATCAACGGTGGGTAGAAGCCGATGGCGATGACGCCGACCGCGGTGATGCCGAGAGCGAGCTTCAAGGATGCCGGGATGACGACACTCTTGGCCTCGCCCGACAACACATTTTCGGGTACCGCATCAAACCAGGCGGCCTTGACCACCTTGGAGTAGTAAACGAACGCTATGACCGAGTTCACCACCGCGATGACAGCGAGCACGTTCGTCCAGACGTTGTCAACGCTGATCAGTGAGCTGAACATCACCAGCTTGGCGAACCAACCCGCAAACGGTGGGATGCCTGCCAGCGAGAAGAAGAACACCAGGGTGAGCCCGGCCAGACCAGGGGCGTATTGGTAGAGACCGCCCCAGTCGCTGATCTCGGCGCTGCCGATGCGCTTGGCGCCGGCAATGATCACGGCAAACGCACCGAGGTTCATGAAGGCGTAGATCATCAAGTAGGTGACGGTGGCAAAGAACGCTTCTTCGAGTTGGGCTCCTGTAACCCCGGCCGCAATCGCGGCGCCGAACGGAGCAAGGATGAAGCCACCCTGGGCGATCGATGAGTAGCCAAGCATGCGCACGATATTGGTCTGGCGCAGGGCGGTGAGGTTGCCCAGTGTCATCGAGGCTGCAGCAAGGATCCACAGTGCCGGGCCCCAGATGTGGCGCAGGTCGGCGAATGCCGAGTAGGTGAGAACCAGAAGTCCCACGAACCCCGCCGCCTTGGAGACGACAGACAGATAAGCGGTGACCGGTATAGGAGCACCCTCATAGGTGTCCGGTGTCCAGAAGTGGAACGGGACCGCGGAGATCTTGAAGGCAAAACCGAGCAGTGTGAACAGCACACCGACGTTGAGTAGCGGCAGGTCGCTGAAGCCAGGAGCGCCGAGTTCGGAGCCGACAATGGCTTCGCGGATACCGGTAAAGGTGAGCTCTCCGGTAATGCCGTACACCAGCGACATGCCAAACAGCAGCACCGACGCCGATAGCACCCCGATGATGAAGTACTTGAGCGCCGCTTCGTTCGACTTGGCGTTGCCCTTACGCCAGCCGGCGAGCAGGAAGGTGGGGCCGGTGACGAGTTCGAGTGCCACGAAGATGGTTACGAGCCCCCGGCTTGATGCCATGACAACCGCGCCCAGCACCGACGCCAGCATGAGGAAGTAGTACTCCCCCTCCCAGAAACGACCCGACTCCAAGTAGCCGGACGACATGAGCAAGGCGACAAATGCAGCGCCGATGAACAGGCCTTTGAGAACCAATGAGAAGGTGTCGACAGTGTAGGAACCATCGAACATGGTGCGGACGCTGCTCTCGGTACAGAATTCGAGAGAATCGCATAGGCCAAGTGTGAGCAGCGGTACGAACGCGGCGAACAGGCCGACGAGGCCGACGACTGCGGTCCATGCTTTGCGAACCGGGAGGAGGTCTACCACGAGCACGGCCAAGACCGTTGCTGCCAAAAGCAGCTCGGGTAGCAGAGCGTGGTAGTCGAGGATGTTCACCGAGTCAGCCTCCAAAGACCGTTTGGACCATGGCCGTCACTGCGTCGGTTGTTGCCCCGAAAATGATCCGGGGAAAGACGCCGATGGCCAGGGTTGCGACTACGAGGGGCACCCAGGCTGCCATCTCGTACTTGTCTACGTCATGGAACTCGTGATCGGCCCACTCGTCTGAGGGTTCGCCGAAGTTGACCCGTTGCAACATCCACAGCAGATAGCCTGCGGCGAGGACGGTGCCAACGGCGGCGATGACCATAAGGGTCCGGAACAGCGTTGTCGAGAGTCCCTCAAGCGGGTTGAAAGCGGCCAGTAGGGCAAGGAACTCGCCCCAGAAACCGGCCAGACCGGGCAGACCAAGCGATGCCATGGCGGTGAAGCCGAGGATGCCACCCATGATCGGCATGAGTTTCTGGTTGCCGCCGAGACGGGCCATCTCTCTGGTGTGGTAGCGATGCGACATTGACCCTGCCACGAAGAACAACAGGCCGGTGATGACACCGTGGGCGACCATGCCAATGATGGCGGCGTTGATGCCGATATCGGTGAGAGTGGAAATGCCGAGCATCACAAAACCCATGTGACCGACAGATGAGAAGGCAATGAGCCGCTTCATATCGGTTTGCGCCAGGCAAGCCAGCGATGCGTAGATGATGCCGATGACAGCCAGGATGGCGATGACCGGCGCCCAGTTCTGTGCCTGCTCGGGCATGATCGGGATAGCGATCCTGATGAAGGCGTATGTACCCAACTTCAGCAAAATGGCGGCCAGCAACACCGAGCCAACGGTTGGCGCCGCGGTGTGGGCGTCAGGAAGCCAGGTGTGAAACGGGAACATTGGGACCTTGACCGCAAAACCAAGGAACAACGCAGCAAACACCCACACGGCAAGGTTGCCGAGGGCGGCTTCGGCTGCTCCCCCGGCCGCCAGCTCTTGCATATTGAAGGTTTCCAGACCGCTCTGGAAGTAGAGCGTCAGGAAACCAAGCAGCATGAACGCAGACCCAAACAGCGTGAACAGGAAGAACTTGATGCTGGCGTAGAGCCGCATCTCAGTCTCGATCCCGATGACCGGGACCCGGATCTTGTTGCGATCTCCCCAGATGCCGATCATGAAGTACATCGGCAACAGCACGAGCTCAAAGAACACAAAGAACAGGATCAGGTCGAGGGCGACGAAGGTCCCGTTCATCCCGGTGGCGAGCACCAAGATGAGTGCAGAGAAGATCTTCGGGTTATGCGGCTCCGGCCAGTGATTCCATGAGTAGATGATGGCCAAGACCGTCATGAACCCAGAGAGCACCAGCAGTGGCAAGCTGATCCCGTCGATGCCGATTGTGTAATTCGAATTGATGGCGCCGATCCAGGTGAGGTCCGAGCGGGTACCAAACTGGGTTGCTGCGGCGTCGCCGTAATCGAATTGGAATGCGACAATGACAGACAGGACAAACGAGACACCTGCAAATAGCAGTGCCGTCCACTTCTGAGCTTCTTCCTGCGCCTTCGGTACTGCCAACACAACCGCCGCTCCGGCTAGTGGCAAGAAGACGATCAGGGTCAAAGCCCAACCGTTTTCAAACGAACTCATGTGTACTCGTGTCCTCCTGTCAGAAAATGATGAACCCGGCGACAAGGACAACAGTCCCCGCCACGATCAGAAATACGTACTGCTGGATGCGTCCGGTTTGTAGCAACCGGAGCACGCCGCCGGTCCCGCCGGCAGCCGCCGCCGAGGCGTTGATCGCCCCGTCGACACCCTTTTGATCGAACCAGTAGACAGCCTTGCCAAGCTTGACTGCGAGCACGCCCGCACCGTTGACGACAAGGTCGATTACGTGTCCGTTGAACCAGTCAATGGCCCGGGCCACCGGTCCGCGCAGCGGCCGGACGATCCCGTCCATGTAGAAATCATCGATGTAGTACTTGTGCTCGAGCAACGGATAAAGCACCGGGATACGGAACTTGTCCCGCTCTTGTTGAGTTTCCTTGTCGGCAAACCACAGGAAGTAGCCGGCGACGATGCCACCGACGGCAGCGAGGGTTCCAATGGTGGCTACACCGTAGTTGAGACTCTCGGCATGATGATCTCCTGCGGCGAAGAATCGAGCACCGACCCCGTCGGTGAAGAAGCTGGTGACACCGGGGATGTTGATCAGACCAACAACCGCCGAGAAGCCGGCGAGAGCGATCAGCGGGTAGGTCATGATCTTGGGTGACTCATGCGGATGCCCGTGTCCCTTGTACTCACCAAAGAAAGTCAGCGAGATGGCTCTTGTCATGTATAACGCAGTGATGAAGGCACCGGCGATGGCGACAACGAGAACGAAGTTGGCCAATGCGTCCCCACCCTGGGCACTGGTGTAATTGGAGCCGGCGTATCGCACGGACGCCAAGATCTCATCCTTTGACCAGAACCCGGCCAGCGGGAAGATGCCGGCCAGGGCCAGCGAGCCGATCATGAAGGTTGTGTAGGTCTGCGGCATATATTTGCGCAGACCTCCCATGTCGGACATGTCGTTCGAGTGGACCGCATGGATAACTGACCCGGCGCCAAGGAACAACAGGGACTTGAAGAATGCGTGGGTGAAAAGGTGGAAGAGACCTGCGGTGTAGGCGCCAGCACCCATCGCCACCATCATGTAGCCGAGCTGCGACAACGTCGAATAGGCCAGCACCTTTTTGATATCGTTGGCAACGAGGGCGACCAGACCCGTGAGAAACAGAGTCAGGGTTCCAATGATGATGATGATCCAGCGCACGTCGTCGGCAAAACCGGGCGTGTTGTAGAACGGGAACATCCGGGCAATCAGGTAGACACCGGCGGTGACCATGGTCGCCGCATGCATGAATGCAGACACCGGCGTCGGGCCCGCCATGGCATCAGGCAGCCAGACGTGGAGGGGGAACTGGGCGCTCTTGCCCATGGCACCGATGAAGATGGCGACGCCTGCCCAGAAGCTGTACTTGGCCAAGGTGGAGGTGGTGTCGCCGCTGGCGACGACTTCCATGATGTCGGTGAAGCGGAATGAGCCGACGCTAAGACTGATGATGATGGCACCAACAAACAGCCCGACATCGGCCACCTTATTGGTAAGGAAAGCCTTGATACCGGCTGACGAGTTCTCGTGCTCCTCCCAGTAGTGGCCGATCAGCAGATATGAGGACACGCCGACCAGTTCCCAACCAACGATCAGTTGGATGAGGTTGGGGGCAGAGACGAGTACGAGCATGCCGCCGCCGAAGAGGGCGAAGGATGCGAAGAACCAGGTGTAGCGGATGTCGCCTTCCATGTACCCCTTGGAATAGGTGAACACGAGCACGCCGACGACGCCAACAACGGTGTACATCATGATCGACAGACCATCGACCATCCATCCCCATTCAAGGCCAAGGGTGTGGCCGGAGGCGTCGGTTCCGATGTTGCCGATGGCGATGGCGCCTTGGTAGTTGATGCCCTCGATAATGTTGGAGATGAAAAGCACGACGCCGTAGACGGCGACAAAAGCCATCGAACCCCAGGCCATACCCCAGCCCTTGAGCGGCGACTTCTTGCCAAAGAACACAATGGCGAAGGCCGCAACCATGGGTACAACCGGGATCAGCCAAGCGAATTGGGCAAGGATGCCACCGTCACTGAAGTGCTCGACGGCGTGGCCGCCTTCTTCCTCTGCCGTGGCAAGGATGAGCGGTGTGACGAATGCGAGTAGTGAGCTCATAGTCTCATCAGGTCCAATTCGTCGACGTTGGCCGACCTACGGTTGCGGTAGATCAACAGAACAATGGCGAGACCTATACCAACTTCGGCGGCTGCCACCGCAATGATGAAGAGCGCAAAGACCTGGCCACCGGCCAAGACGTCCTGGTTGAGCCGATCAAAGGCAACCATGTTGATGTTGACCGCGGCCAGCATGAGCTCGACAGACAACAACACCAGCACCGCGTTACGTCGGCTCAGCACCCCGTAAATACCGATCGAGAACAACGCCGCACCCAGCAAGAGGAACTGGTTAACAATCATATCTTCCCTCTCCCCTTGGGAGAGGACGGCAAGCGAAGCGACGCCAGGTGAGGGAACAAGAAACGCGCTCCCTCCCTCTCCCCTTGGGAGGAGGTTGCGAACTCGGCAGACCGAGTTCGGCGAGCGAAGCGATGCCGGTGAGGGGATATTGTCCGGCGGCCTGCCCTGGGCCCTACTTCCAGACGTTGAACAGGGTGTCGACCAGGTGTGGGGCGTAGAGGGCCGGCTCGAGCAGGAACGAGTCGTGGCCCTTGTCGGAGTGGACGGTGATCCGACGGTGGGGGACATCTGCATCCCTCAACAGCAGGGCGAGTGCAGCTTGCTCCTCTGGGTAGAAGGACACGTCTGAGTCGATCGAGAACAACATGTAGCGCTGGTTCCTGCAGCGAGTGAACACCTCGGCCAGGTCTTCGGCGTCGGCCTCGGCAACCAGGTCGAAGTGTTGCCACGCCTCGGAGATCCGGAGGTAGCTGTTGGCGTCGAAGCGGGCGACAAACTTGCTCCCCTGGTGCCAGATGTACGACTCCATAGGATCGGCGATGCTGTAGGTACCAGGGCCCTCGTCCCGTTTCACCGTCTCATTGCGTGCCCGTTTTTGCATCGCATCAAGCGACACGAACGTCTTATGGCCGATCATGCGGGCGAGCATCAGCCCGGCATGCGGCGGTGGCCCCTCGTAGTAGTCGCCTTTTTGGAAGTTCGGGTCGTTCTCGATGGCGGTGATCTGCTCGAAGTTGTGCAGGGTCTGGAGAGGTGTGACTCTGACGCCAGAGGCAATGGGAATGACGATGTCGACCATGTCGGGGTATCGGGTTGCCAGACTCATAGTCAGCAGACCGCCGGTCGAAGCCCCGATCACCGCATGCAGTTTCTCGATTCCGAGATGCTTGAGCAGCTTGACTTGGCTGTCAGCGATATCGGCAAACGTGATCCGCGGAAACTGAGACCCATATGGCCTCCCCGTCGCCGGATCGAGAGACGAGGGTCCGGTCGAGCCGTAACACCCACCGAGGTAGTTGGCCGAGATGACAAAGAGTCGGTCCGTATCGAGCGCCTTGCCTGGGCCGATAAATCCATCCCACCAGCCTGACTGGCATTCCTCAGTCCACCGCGAGCCGACTGCAGGAACCGCCTGGTTGAATCCTGCGGCATGTTGGCTCCCGGTGAGAGCGTGGAACACCAAGACCGCGTTGGAGCGGTCGTCACTGAGGGTGCCGTACGTCTCGTATGCGATGGTCACCTCGTTGAGCTGACCGCCAGTCCGCATCACAAATGGGTCTTCCTCACTGCCGAAAGTGAGAAAGCGAGTTTCAGGGTTCCCAATGCTGTAGCGGGTCATGGCAAGCTCCAAAGGCGACCGCCAACCGTACTACGTCGTCTTTCTTTCCTCTCCCTTCGGGATGAGATTGCGAACTCGGCAAGCCGAGTTCGGCGAACGTAGCGATGCCGGTGAGGGGCAGGACCTGGGAAGAACGCGCTCCTTCCCCGGGCGCGCCCGGTCGTTGCCGGGTTGGCTATTGAAACGTCATCGGAAAACCGATAATGTTATCGGGAAACCGATAATGAGGTAGCCGGTGAACTGGGACAATCCAATCCGTTCGATAGCGTCGACCGTAGATGCTGACGTGCTTCAGGTTCTCGGAAGAACTCATACAGCGGTAACGGGCAACCAGCTTGCCCAATTGGCCGGCCGATCGTACTCGCAGGTCTACGACGTCGTTGACCGCCTTGTCGAGCAAGGAGTTGTCGATGTCGAGCAGCATGGCCGCACCTACAGCTACCAGCTCAATCGGGATCACGTGTTGGCTGCTGCGATTCAAGAAATAATCGCAGCACCCCAGCGCGTCGAAGACGAGATCAGAAGGCTTGTCGACAATTGGAGCTTGGCTCCGCACACGGTCGCACTCTTTGGCTCGGCGGCAAGGCGTGACGCCGAGTCTGCAAGCGATCTCGATCTACTCATTATCCGAGAGAACCACATATCGGAGGACGACACCGAGTGGACTGAGCAGACGGGCGAGTTAGCCCAGCGAATCGAGCGGCTGACCGGGAACCGTCTCCAGCTTGTAGAACTGACTGTTTCGGAAATCGATGAGGCGCTCAGGTCTGATCAGCCCCTGATCGAGTCAATCCGTCGCGATGCTCGCACGCTCGCCGGCGAAGATGTCCAGCAGTTGCTCACCGCAGGCTAGAAGAATGACCAGAAGCAAAAAGGCCACCTGTTCGAACTCCGAGGCGCGAACGCGTCTCGACCACGCTGTGCTTTATCTCGAGGTTGCCGAACTGGTTCTGTCGGATGAGTCTGGCTCTGAAGCGACGGTGGCCACCGGCAACGCAGTTCTAGCGGGAATCGCTGCGGCCGACGCTTTGTGCTGTGCGCTCGTCGGCACACGTTACCGAGGCGCTGACCATCGTGGGGCTTCGGGATTCCTCGAAGAAGTGACCGGCGACAAGGAGCTCGGCAAGGCGTTGCGAGACCTCGCAGATTTCAAGGATCAGGCACACTACGGTATTGCGAATGTAAAGGCGCAACGGGCCAGATCAGCCGTGCGACGAGCGAGGCGTCTTATTGAGGCTGCTGAACGCGAGGTTCCACATGGCAGCTGATTCCATTAGGCAACGGATTGCACAAGGCGGCCCCATTCGGTTTGAGATCTTCATGGACCTCGCTCTCTACGGTGAAGGGGGGTTCTTCAGCGCCGGGCCGCTCCGCTCCGCGGCGACCGGCGACTTTCTCACCAGCCCAGAAGTGAGCTCGTGGTTTGGCAGAACTATCGGGAAGTACCTCGCCACCAAGGGCATAGATACTCTGGTCGAGGTGGGGGCGGGTTCCGGCTCGTTGCTGAAGCCGCTCCTCGAGGAACTACCCGATATGGACGTATGGGTGGTCGAAGCATCACCCATGGCCCGATCGAGTCTGGAAACTCTGCTCTCGGTCGACCGGGTTACCGAGTCGTTTGGTGAGCTCCCGCGACGTTTCTCGGGGGCCATTGTGGCCAACGAACTGATTGACAACCTCCCTGTGGCCCTTGCCATCAAGACCGCGGACGGTTGGGATGAGCACTTTGTGGGGATCGAAGGCGATCACTTCGTGATGGTGCCCGTACCGGCACGGCCGGATGTTGTCGCCTGGGCCGACGCCTATGGCGGCGCGGTGGCAATCGACGGCATTGTCGAGGTCCAGCTGGCGGCTGCCACATGGCTGCGCCGGGCCATCGATCGCCTTGATCGCGGCGTCGTCGTCCTGATCGACTACGGCGGCACCGCCGAAGAGTTGGAACCGCGTCGCAGCCACGGCACCCTGCGCACCTACCGCGGTCACCACCTCGGTCCGGACCCTCTCCTCGAGCCGGGGGAGACCGACATCACTGTCGATGTGAACTTCACGGCCCTGTTGGCGGTCGCCGCCGAACGGGGTGTCAACGCAGAACTCCATCGCCAGGACGACTTCCTCTCGGCATGGGGCTTGCGTGACAAGGTCAAGGAACTCAAGCTCAGGGAGCTAGAACTGGCCCGCCGTGGCGACACCATGGCCCAGCTGGTGGTCCGCAGCGAACGCATCGACGCCGAGACGCTTCTCCGTCCCCGCGGTCTTGGCGACTTCCGGGTGCTGACGGTCGAGGCTGCGGGCTAGCGGTATGGCTGGCCCAGCCAAGCCCGTCCCGCAAACAACAGGCCAGACAAGATGGGTAGCACCACGAGGGTGTTGATATCGAGTACCCACCATGCCATCTGGTGAACAATCAGGGCAGTTCCCAGCCCGATGAGGACACCGGAACGAAAACCAGCCAGGGGACGACCCTTCGCCCACTTTCTTGGAGGAATGCCAACACTCATTCAGATCACCCATGACGGGCCAAGCAGGCCCACTAGCGCTACCAACACTGCAAACAGTCCCAGGGTCACAACATCGGCCGCCAGCCGAGTCGAGGTCTCCCGAATGGGTTCGCTTCCGTTCCCGGGAAGACCTTCTTCATGGAACACCTGACCCTTCTTGGGTTTGATCGCACCGATGGCGGCGGCCCCTCCGGCGACCGCAAGCACCGCGCCGACGGCGGTGGCTGCAGTGAGCGGGCCGCCCTCGATCCTGATGTAGGCACTACCGGTGCACAACCACCCCGATCCCTGGGCGTCGCCTTTGACCTTGTAGACACCAGGGGCCAGTTGGGTCAGGATGTCAGGGATTTCGACGGAGCCACCCCAGAAGGGACCGGTGCCCGGCTCGGTGGTTACTGGAATGTCGCCGACGACCTCCACAAAGATCCTGGTCTCGCTCTCGATCCGCCCGGACCCTGCTGTTTCGGGGACCGATCCGGTCAGAGTGACGGTGTCGCCCTTCTCAACGACCAATGGGTGCTTGATGTCGAGGGTGTCGAGGGTATGGCCATTGACCGTTGCGCTACATCCGCCGGTGACTTCCTGGGCCAGAGCCGCGGGTGCGCATAGAACGAGCAGCATCACAAACGCCGCTGTGGCTGCGAGTGCCTTCTTCATGGTCTCTCCGTTCTTCATCGTCAGCCCACGATCCCGAGAACCGCCAGAACGACCAGGACCACAATGGAAACCGCCAGCAGGACATAGGCACGTCGGTCGTCGACCGCACCAGTCGTGTCGATCTGCTCCAACAGGCGACCGTCAACCCAGCCCTCCCAGGCGTTCTCGCCACGTACTTGCGCCCACTCGCCCGAGGTCGAGGTGACCTGGACCTCGACCCGTCCTTCCAATTCCGACGAAGGTTGTGTCGCAGGGTCAGGGTTGGTCCAGGCATCCATGCCTTCCCGTGGCGCCCGGTGGGTTGCCGCCCACCCGGTAGTCGTACCCGTCATGAGACACCTCCCGGTGCAGTCAGCTCAGCCGCCATCATGTCTCCTCAACACAAGCGAAGTAGCTATCAAGAAGCCAATGGTGATCGTCACCAACGCGATGATGGCCGCCATCCAGGCACCGGCCGTGTGGGCAGCCCGTGACGGCCCCCCTGCCGGGTCCAAGAGCATCTCGACGACCGGCTGCATCTCCGTCAAATCGATGATCGGGTTCGACGCCGAAACGTGACCAAGCATGTTCAACTCGTTGAGGTTGACCGAAGCGGCAACGCCGTTGAATCCCCAGTGGGAGCTAGCAAGGAAGCTCGTCTGCTTGAGTCCGGGTTGATCGGCGAAAGTAGGGAAGATGCCACCGGCCGCCAGGATCATCATCATCACGAAGATGATGGGTAGGAATGTCATCGCACGGTCTACGGTGTTCACTGCCGCCGAGACGAACAGCCCCAATGCCATGGCCGCGAGTCCGCACAGAACGAGAATGATCAGCAGCTCCCCAAACGCCCAACCCAGAACAAGCGCATCCTGCGGACCGTTTTGGCGGGCCAGACCGATCGTTCCGAGAATCACTGCCTGAGCAATGGTGATGACGCCGAAGACTGCCGTTTTGGATGCCACATATGCGCTGATCGAAAGACCGACAGCACGTTCCCGCCGATAAAGAGGCAGCTCCTCAGCAATCTCCCTGATGGTGTTGAACGCACCGATTTCTGTGACGCTGAGCACAATCGTCAGCACCACCAGAGGCGCCTGCGACACGATGCGAATCTTGGGGAGATCGATGGGACCCAATTCCCCACCGGGAAGAGCGATCAACAAGATCAACGCCAGTCCCAGTGCCAATCCAATCCACAGGCCCAACGTCTTCTTGTCGGCGAGGATGGATGCGATGCGACGGCGGGTGAGCACCTTGAACTGGCGGAACCATTCCCACCGCGGCACGCTGGACGTGGTCCGGACCCCTGCGGCCGCCCGGTAACGCGACAGAGGCCTCGTCACGTACTCATCGAAGCTGGGATGTTCCTCGAATCGACGCTTCCACACATCGCCGTCAACCTCGCTGAGATCACGGAAGACCTCCTGGTAGTCGTTACGGCCGAAGTAGGCGGCAAGCTCGTTAGGCGGTCCGAACCATCCCATTCGTCCGCCTGGAGCCAGGCAAAGAATTCGATCGCAGAGATGCAGACTTTGCACGCTGTGGGTCACCACGATGACGGTGCGTCCGGCGCGGGCCAAGACGGCCAACAGCTCCATCAGGCTTCGCTCGTATCCGGGGTCCAGACCCGAAGTCGGCTCGTCGAGGATCAAGAGCGAGGGGCGGGTGAGCAGCTCCAGAGCAACGCTGACGCGCTTGCGCTGTCCCCCCGAGAGGCTGCCGACCTGGACGTCACGGCGCTCGGAGAGGCCGAGTTCTTCGAGGACCTCCGCCACCCGCTGCTCCCGGTCCTGGCTCGAGACGTCCGACGGGAACCGCAACTCGGCGGCAAAGTCGAGGGTTTGGCCGACGGTCAGTTCCAGATGGAGCACATCGTCCTGGGGCACGTAGCCGATCAGTTGCCGGATGTGCTCGTACTCGGCATAGAGGTCCCGGCCTGAGTAGAACACTGCTCCCTGGGTGGCAGGTCGAAAGCCTGTGAGAGCGTTCACCAAGGTGGACTTGCCTGATCCAGAAGGCCCGACGACCCCCAGGAAGGAGCCCTCCTCGAGGGCGAAGCTGATCCCATCGAGAATCACTTTGCCCTGAGGTGTCGACACTCTCAACTCGACCGCCGCATACGATACGCCGGCCCCCGCCTCGGCCTCGGCTAGACCAGCTGGTCCCAGCACTAGCGATGTGCCACCGACACTGATCGTGTCCCCAAATGCCACCGGGGCCAACGACACGCGGACCCCGTTGAGGAAGGTCCCGTTTTGGCTTCCCAGGTCGGCGAGTTCGTATCCGCCGGCGGCGGGTCGGAGTTCGGCATGGTGGCGGGAAACCATCAGATCATCGATGGTGAGCGTGTTGGTCGGGTCACGGCCGATAGTTATGACACCGGTCGGGAGTTGTGGCGCGGCGGTCGACAAGACCAGCGTTGGCCCATCTGTGGGATGCCCGAGCCGAACCTCGATGGAGGTGCCGACGGCTACCTCGGTCACGCTGACACCATTTCGAAAAGTACCGTTGCTGCTGTCGAGGTCGCGCAGGTACCAACCTCCGTTTGTCCACGAGACCTCAACATGGCGCCTTGAGACAAGCGGGCTGTCAATGGTCAGGGCGCATGCTGCGTCCCGCCCCACCAGCGCTGTGTCTCCTGGCGCCATCGATACTATTTGTTCTCCGTAGCGCAGCACTAGCGCCCCGGTTGCGGTCGGCTCAGCCACCGGAAGCAGAGATCGGGGCGGAGGACTCGCCGACAGCGAGGTTGCCGCTGTCGCTGGCGACGACTTCGCCATCGATCCTCAACTCGAGTTCGTAGGCACTTGTTGCCGAACAGGCGTTGTCGTAGTGGTAGACGAACGCTTGATAGACGCCCGGGATGGAACCGCCTTCCGGCCAGAAAACGTTCTCCACGTTGTTGGGACTGCTCCCGCAGACGTCGGGGACCATGTCGACGTCGAGCGTCCCGCCGCTCGGCGATTGTGCGTTCTCGAAGAAGATTTCAACTCCATCGGGATCGATTACGTGGAGATCGAGATCGGCGTCTCCGGTCCAGCGCAGCGTCGCCTGCACATCCCCGGTGCCGAGCACGACCGTGGTCGTCGTTGCCGGTGCCACAGTTGTTGTTGTTGTAGTTGTAGTCGTAGTCGTGGGCGGCACCGGTAGCGCTCCCACTGGCTTGATGAACGACAACGCACTGAGAATGTCTTCGAGATCAAAGCCAAGAACTTCTTCGATGGCCTGGATGACAACCGTGTTGGAAAGGCTAAAACCGGACCATGGTGTGCCCCGCACGGTTGCACCGGCTGCAAGTTCGATGGCGGGCTGCAATGGGTTGCCACAGAAACAGCGGACCCGCGGGATACCAAACGTGTCAACTAGCACTGCCGTACCGGCCTGCAGCACCGAGTTGATGGGATTGGCGATTCCGTCACGGAAGCCATGATTGGTGACCCGCGTGTCCAGCTGAAGGACGACATCGGTCAATCCACGCACGAACTCGGGGATGTCGTCGATATCGATGTCCTGGACCCCGGCCCACGCGGCCGCCTTATCGGCGTTGCTCGTCATGAATCCGATCAGGGCCTCCTTGTCGCATGCGCTGAGGATCTCGGTTCCCCCGTACAAACCGGGCGCCGCACCTGACACGGTGGCAACTACGGTCTCGACGGCATCCTCCGGATCGACCGGCACCACATCACCTGGGTCGGGCAGTGGTATGTCGAGTCCGGGTATGTCGAGTCCGGGAATGTCGAACTCCGGGAACTCGATCTCTGACAACGAACCGATCGGCGGGTTCAGCAGGCCAACAACCGCTTCGACCGTCTCGGAGTTGACGGCGGGGATCGCCGGGATGGCGCCGAGTGAAGGAACAAGCGACGGGGTGAATGGGTCCACACCAGTCGAGGTGACCGGTTCGGCAAACACCTCTCCGATGTCGGGCCCGTCCTCGTCGCCACCGGTGAGAAACACCATTCCGCCGACGATCGCAGCAACGACGGCCGCGAGGCCGAGCAGAGGCCACAACATCCCAGTCTTCTTCTTCCGTCGCGACGGAGGGGGCGGGGTTGCCGCCGGGGGAGGAGCTGGCGGGGCAACGGGCGGAGGAGGTGTCAGGGTTGCCGCCGGGGGAGGAGGTGGCGGGGCAACGGGCGGGGGAGGTGGAGGTGCCGTGTCGGCTCCATGGGCGGCCGCCTGGGCCGCGGCGAACTGCTGTGCAGTCATGGTGGCGTCCATCGGCACGACCGGGGCTGGGGCTGGTGGTGCCGGTTCCGGTTCCGGTGACGGCGCCTGTCCCGACGCCGCGGCCAATGCTTGCTTCCACTCTGTCGCAGAGGCGAACCGGTCATCGGGGTCGCGCGACAGCGCCTTTGTTAGAGCGTCTGCCAGCGCGGGCGGGGCGTCGGGGCGGAGCAGGCCGACCGCGACTGGCGGGGCGGCTGTCTGGGCCCGGATCACCTCAGCAAACGAGTCGAAGGCATACGGCACCCGGCCGGCGAGCATCTCGTACGCAATGACTGCGGCGCTGTAGACATCGGTGCGCTGGTCGACCCGTCCTTCCGCTTGCTCAGGGGCCATGTAGTGCGGGGTCCCCGTGGCGACGGTGGTCTTTGACTGTGCAATCGACTTGGCAATACCGAAATCGGCGAGCACCAGTTGCGGCTCATCGCTACCGGGAACGCTTTGGAACAAGACGGCCGATGGTTTGAGGTCACGGTGCACGATGTCGAGGGCGTGTGCCGCTTCCAAACCGGAAGCGATCGCCACGCTCGCGCTGATGACTTCATCCACTGTGAACTGGCGGCGACTGGCCGCACGCTCTTGCATCTGGTCTTCGAGCGATCCTTGGTCGGCGAGGGCCATGACCAGATAGGGGCGACCATCTTCGAGCACATCGATATGGTGGATGCGCACGATATTTGGTGATTGAGCTCGCCACAGGATTCGCGCTTCCTCGAGAAAGCGTTGCCGAACCTCGTCGTCGTGGATCCAGTTGTCGGCAAGCACCTTGATGGCGACATCAACATCGAGCTCGTCGTCATGGCCAAGCCAAACGGTGGCAAATGCCCCGCTACCCAGCACTCGCTCGATCTTATAGCGGCCGATATTCTCCACTGGTGGCTCCGGTCTGTAGGGGCCACCGCGACCAGTAGCCATAACCTGCCGTCAACTCTAAGACGCCACGCGCGATGGCCGAAATCTGCAGGAACTCACTGCTAGTTAATTTGGCTAACTATCTCGACCCGCATCGGATGGCTCCCCGGTTAGATCCTCACTGTGGGGTAGCGTCGACATCTATGGCGATCCCTGCAAAGACCGATCAGGCTTGTGAGTTGTGTGCGGCCCTGCCGTTTGTCACCGTCGACAATGCGTTCGGGCAAGACACCAACGTATATCGAGTGGATTCCAAGATCTTTGCGTTGGTCAATGTCGAAGACGAGGAGTATGTGACCGTCAAGGCACTTCCTGAGGACGGAGAGGCGCTACGAGCACAGTATGAGTTTGTTCGACCGGGCTACTACATGAACAAACGCCACTGGATCACGATCGATCTCGTTGCCGAGGCGCCCATGGACGAAGTTGCAGAACTCATCGATGAGTCCTATCGGATTGTCTTCGAATCGTTGCCCAAGAAACGTCAGGCCGAGCTCGGCGGGCGTTGATACCTAGCTGAGAGCTCGATGGAAGAAGGCCGCCATCTGGCCCCTGGTGACGAGACCGTCCGGGCAGTAGTTGTCGTTGGCGGGCGGGTTGCAGCCCTTGGTGATACCGGCCCGGGCCAAGCGGTTGATCGAGTCTTCAAAGATGTTGTCAGAGTCGTCTGTGAAGTAATCGGTTGTCGCCGTCGCAAGAGATAGTGCCCTGTCGAACATGGCCGCCACTTCGCCCCGTGTTGTCGCAACGTCCGGGCAAAAGTTGTCGTTCGTCGGCGGGTTACAACCGAGCGTGATGCGGGCTGCTGCCACCCGATTGATATCGCTCTCGAATACGGAGTCTTCGTCGTCGGTGAAGAAGTCTTCGGACGTCGCAGGGAGATCGAGGCCACGGGCAAGCATCGCCGCCAACTGGCCTCTGGTGAGCGTTCCTTCTGGGCAGTACCGGTCATTCAGCGGTGGGTTGCACCCTTTCGTGATACCCGAGCTGTACAGCCGCTCGATGTCATCTTCAAAGATCGACGAATCGTCATCGATAAAGTCTATGGCAGTGGTGACGTCAACTGTTTGCCCTGCCAGGGCATTGCCTGGAGCATCCAGTGCCTTGAGGGTGAACTGGTAGTCCGTCAGTGGGGCAAGTCCTGAAACGGCGTAGCGGGTCGTGGGAACGGGGATATTTGCGACTGCGACACCATCTTGGAAGATCGCATACCCAGCCACCCCAGGTATGGAGAGCGCGTCCCACCTCAGGGTCAGACTTGAGGAGAGAACATCTGTTGCCCACAGGGTCGCCGTTTCGGCGGAAGTCTTGACGGCAACCGGCATGTGCGAGTCGGGCACGCCGGCGGCGGTGAGCGCGACCTCGCCAAACGCCCAGGTGTTGATGGGTGCCCCGATAGTGCCGGCAGTGACTGTGATCGTTGCGGATTCATCCGGGGCCAGCGTGAGGCTGGTCGGGGTTACTGACAGGGCGACGCCAGCACTAGCTGTCGCTGTGATTGTCCACGTGCCAGCCGATGTTGCGGTGACGGTCCGCTCCCAAGTGCATTCGAGAGCACATTGGCTGTTGGCCATGTTGGCGAGATTCAAGGTGGTGGGATCGCCACCGATAGCTGGTTCGGCTGCGAGATAGTTGGCGGTGGTCTCGCCCATGACGAGACCTGCGTTGCTGGCGTTGCTGAGGACCACAACACCGTTACCCATGGCGAAGGGTGTAGCCGGAGTGACCTCGTCGGAGTCCACCATATCTGTGCCAGCCGTGAGCATGAGTGCCGACTGAACCTCGGCAGGCGTCCAATCTGGGTGCTGTTGCATCAACAGTGCGCCGGCACCTGCAACGTGCGGGCTAGCCATCGAAGTGCCACTGTCGAAGGCCCAGAGCGTGGCGTCGTTCTGGCCAGAGGCGGCGATGATGTCAACACCAGGAGCCGCAATATGAGGGGCGAGAGTGTCGATCACCCGGTTTTCGCCCCGTGACGAGAAGCTGGCTACCACGTCGGCGCGGGCGTCGTCTTGGACATACACGCCAGCAGTAAGAGTGCCCATGTGTCCTGTCCCGCTGGCAAGCCATGTCTTGAGTGCAACACCATCGGGGTAGGTGATGTGTGAGGCCGGAATTGTGTGGGCATCCGCATTGATCGAAAGGGCATCCGCCTCCGCGTTGGCAAGAATCATGCCACCGGCACCGCCGTCGGCTACGTTGGCACCCTTGGCGAGGCGGGCCACTTGACCACGGTCACAAACGACGATCTCGTCGTTGGTCCAGGTACCAGCTGCGAACGGTATTCGGCACAGTGCATCGCCGAATTCGCCGGCGTAAACGATCGGTACCGGTCCGTGGCCGTCGGTAAATCCGGCGCCACCGATTGGTGCCAAGGCAGCCGCCCCACCACTGAAGCTGACCTGATTGATCCATGTCCGACTGTGGGTCGAGGCTGCAACAGAGATGAGCCACGGGGCATCTGCGGGAGAGCCCACCGTTGCCGCCATTGGCCCTTGGTTGCCAGCCGAGGTGGCAACGAATATGCCGGCTTCACGAGCGTTGAGGAAGGCGACAGCGTCGAATTCGTTCCACAGATCCGACGCGACCGTAGAGCCAATCGAGTAGTTGATGACATCAACGCCATCTGCGATCGCCTGATCGATTGATGCTGTCAGGGCGGACACAGTGCAACATCCGGCGTAGGCGATGATGTTGGCGTGAGGAGCCACACCGGAGATGTCGATGAGCTCGTCTGCCCTGGCCGCGCCGCCGATGGTTGCTTCGACGAAATTGCCGGCAGTGGTGCTTGCGGTATGCGAACCGTGTCCGTCGTAGTCGATCGGCGAGTTGGCGCCGGTAGCAAGGTCAACGGATGCATAACCCCAGGCACCGATCAGCTTGTCGTTGCATGGGAAGGTGGCATCGTAACCCTTGATTTCGACGGTACCGGTGTGGGTGGAGTCGCAGACGCCCTTGTAGTCACCGGCGCCATTCGGATTGACATGGTCATATCCATCGCCGCCGATATCGGCAAACGAAGGATTGCTTGGGTTGATGCCTGTATCGATGATGCCGACAACGATGCCTTCGCCGCAGCTCCCCGGCACTGAGCAGTCGGTGCCACCCCAGATATCGGGGGCTCCGATCCAGCTTGGACCTGTGTCGGTCTGTAACTCGCGCACAGAGTCGGGCTGCACCGATGTAACTCCTGGCAGTTTCGTGACGAGGGCGGCTTCGGACGGGGTGAGCCAAACGGCCATGCCGTTGTTGCCATGGACATAGGTGAACCTCACATCGGCGTCGTGGCCGATGGCTCTCTCCATTCGCCCGATGAACGTCGTCTGGTTTGCGAGGAGATGATCAACATACGCAACGCTGTCCGGCGCAGCCACATCGAGCCTCCGCCGGCCGGTTAGGTCGGGGGTGGTGGCTTGCAAGCCCCTGACGCCTCCGCGGTATGTAGCCAGAGGCTCCTCGTCGAGACGGATCAGGAAGATCCCCTCCGACGCACCCTGCAGCAGGTCATCGGGGCCTGTGCTTGCGCTCTCGCGGTGAGATGCTGCTGCAGGTCCTGCAATAGAGAAGATGAGAGACAGCAGCGATAGGAATGCAAGCACTCGTCGATTCATAGCGGAAGCCCCTTTCTTCGTGAGGGCCCCATACTTCCACCTCAGGCTCCCCCTGAAGAGCGGTCCGATCCCGTACAGCCGGGGAGGTGTCTGGCCCCTGCTCACGCCCTCCTCAGCGACCATTGACGATAGCGGCTGGCAGGTGGCGCATTCAACAGAATTGTGAGCGTTCGCCATCACCCCAACCAGCCAATTTGTGGCCAGCTCTGGCAGCTGCCACCGACCGGGTCCGTAGTCATGGTCCTCCGGTACAATTGAGGCCATGAACAACAACCTGAAGACAGCCGTTCTACTGGGCCTGATGGGTGGCGTATTTGTTGTCGCCGGCTCCGCCCTTGGTGGCCGGAGCGGAGCCATAGTGGCTGTGGTTATCGCCATCGTGTTCAACTTCGGCATCTACTTCTTTTCCGACAAACTTGCCTTGAAGGCGGCCCGGGCTAGGGCAGTCAGCGAGCAGGAGATGCCAGAGGTCTACGCCATGGTGCGCAGCCTGGCGCAACGAGAGAATATGCCGATGCCTGGCATCTACTTCATTGAGTCCCAGCAACCGAACGCCTTCGCTACCGGCCGCAATCCAAAGCATGCTGCAGTTGCGGTGACCAGGGGGATTCTCGACATCATGAACCAGGCCGAGCTCGAAGGTGTGCTTGCCCACGAGCTTGCCCACGTTCGCAACCGGGACATCCTGATCGCCACGATCGCGGCCACGATCGGTGCCGCGCTCTCCTTCCTGGCCCGCATGTACTTGTGGGGAGGCATGGGAAGACGTCGCGACAACAACGGTGGATCAATCATCATCGGGCTTGTTGCGATGATCCTCGCCCCGCTGGCGGCCGCGGTGATCCAAATGGCGATAAGCCGATCCCGCGAGTTTCAGGCTGACCGCTCCGGAGTCGAGACCACAGGGTCGCCGATGGCGTTGGCCAGCGCTCTAGCCAAGCTGGAGCAAGGTTCACGGATTCCCATGAAGGTAGATCCCGCGGTGTCCCAGCTGTTTATTGCCGATCCGCTCAAGTCGTTTGGGCGACGCGGACAAGGCGGACGATTCACCAAGATGTTCAGCACCCACCCCCCGATTGCAGAACGGATTGATCGGCTCGAGAAGATGCAGATGGGGATCAGGTAGATTCCAGTCGCGTCACGCGTGGGGACAGGCTTTTCTCATTGCAGGTCGGTGGACTAACGTACGGGGCCGCTCAGATGGGCGGCTTCCGCTTTCACTAGCGGCACATAGAGCTGGGATGCCCGAGCGGCCAAAGGGAGCAGACTGTAAATCTGCCGGCAATGCCTTCGGAGGTTCAAATCCTTCTCCCAGCACCACAACATATTGAGAGATGACGGCTGTCGTCTTTCAACGTGAGGTCTGCGGGGTTATTCTTCCGCACACTGCCCTCTTAGCTCAGTGGTAGAGCGCCTCCATGGTAAGGAGGAGGTCCTGGGTTCAATCCCCAGAGAGGGCTCGGCTCACCGACACGTGTCGGCGAGTTGGCAACGAGGAGTTTGGCAACATGCTGACGAAGCACCGCAGGTGGTTCGTCCAACGTGAAGCGAAGTTTCACGGGGCGGCGTAGCTCAGCCGGTAAGAGCGCTCGACTCATAATCGAGAGGTCGGCAGTTCAAGTCTGCCCGCCGCTACGCACCAGGAGGGTGCTGCACAAATGCCGTGGAGGCTCGTCGGTTCCGACGGGGCCCGGGTCAGAAGAGGACCGATGAGTCGAAACTGGGACTGTTCAGCACACTCCCAGAGAGATCGCTATCTAAAGGGAGCCAAAGATGGCTAAGGCGAAATTTGAGCGGACGAAGCCGCATGTGAATGTTGGGACGATGGGTCATATTGACCATGGGAAGACGACTTTGACTGCGGCTATCACGAAGGTGTT
>RCND010000591.1_pt1 | contig 20792 bp, 20 predicted proteins | sample 2041351 | NCBI WGS metagenome assembly RCND01 (sample SAMN09708230, study PRJNA481090) | Marine sediment metagenome, whole genome shotgun sequencing project. | biome: marine sediment; feature: ocean; material: sediment; isolation source: Sewage treatment plant 12B marine sediment (STP12B) ... | reverse complement strand
CAGTCCTTGCATTTTAAATGGTGTAACCCATTTCTATTTTCTCACAACTGACCGATATCATTTGACATTCACTGAGCAATAATTACTTTGGAAGTAGTTAAAAGAACACAGGTCATGAGAAGAAACTTAGATGAAAAAGAAAGCATCAAACTACTCGAAAACAATTATATTGGCCAATTGGCGTACATTTCGGGAGCAAGCCCGTATGTTGTGCCCCTTACCTACCACTACGATAATACTACGCACACCATCACCAGTTACTCTTCAGAAGGTCATAAATTGAATTCTATACGAAAAAACCCTTCTGTAGCCATAGGTATTAGTGAAATTACCTCGGTGGCGAATTGGAAATCGGTACAAGTGCATGGTACGTTCGAAGAGCTACAGGGTATTGATGCAAAACATATGTTGCGCCAATTTTCCCAAGGCATAAAAGATATCTTAAGCCGTACAAAGGGAAAAGATGCTCAATTCATCAGCGAGTTTTCTGCCAAAATCGAAGCAGAAAAAACACCGATTGTATTTCGCATAAAAATCGATGAAATCACTGGAAAATCGAGAGAGTCTTAACGCTATTCGTGAATGATCTGTATCATTTGTTCCTAATAAAGGAGAATATAGCTTTAGTTAAATTCTAAAACTTCGAAATATGCTTATCAAAAAATTCAGGGACATCGGTTTAACGGATATCGCTTCTGTGGGTGGTAAAAATGCTTCCTTGGGGGAAATGTACAATCAATTAACTTCTAAAGGAGTTCGCATTCCTAATGGTTTTGCAACTACATCTAAAGCGTTTTGGGAATTCTTAAAGGAAAATGACATACAGGAAGCACTGGAAAATATCATAGCAAGATTGGACAGAAACCAGTATACCAATTTGAGCCTAATAGGCGAACAAGCAAGAAGTCTTATCTTAAAAAGTGAATTTTCTCTTGGTTTCTCCAAAGCTATTGGCGATAGCTATAAAGGTTTATGTGGCGATAATCCCGTGGCTGTGGCTGTGCGCAGCAGTGCTACAGCAGAAGATTTACCTGATGCCAGTTTCGCGGGCCAGCATGATACCTTTTTGAATATTTTGGGAAAAAAGGCAGTTTTAGAGGCAGTCAAAAAGTGCTTTGCTTCACTCTATACTGACCGTGCCATCAAATATAGAGAGGACAAAGGATTTTTACACAAGGATATTGCCCTTTCCACAGGAATTCAATTAATGGTACGTTCTGATAAAAGTTGTTCAGGGGTTGGCTTTACTATAGAACCGGAATCCGGTTTTGGGAATGTCATCTTACTGTCTGGTGTTTGGGGTCTTGGTGAGAACATAGTACAAGGCACAGTGAATCCTGATGAGTTTTATATATTCAAACCTGGTCTTCGAAAAGATACCTTCCCCATTATTCAAAAAAAACTGGGCGATAAAAAATTGACCATGATCTATGCCTTGGAAAAAGAAAAGGCCACGACCCTGAATATAGAAACTCCTACCAAAAGGCAAGAACAATTCGTCTTGACCGATGATGAAGTTATCCTTTTAGGAAAATGGGCATTACTAATAGAGGAACACTACAAAAAACCAATGGACATCGAATGGGCAAAAGACGGTGTTACCAATGAATTATTCATTACCCAAGCCCGACCGGAAACCGTTCATCAAAACAAGAATAAAAATATTCACATTGAATACCGATTGCTAAAAGAAGGAAAAAATTGGGTACAAGGCAATGCCGTTGGCTCCAAGATCAAGGTAGGCCAAGCAGTACTTTTAGAATCTCCAAAAGAGGCCAAAAAATTAACCACGGATTCGATTATAGTGACCGATACTATTACCCCCGATTGGGACCCGCTGCTTAAACAAGTAGGCGGAATAATCACGAATAAAGGAGGTCGTACCAGCCATGCGGCCATTGTAGCACGTGAACTAGGCGTTCCAGCAATCGTAGGCTGTGGCAATGCTACAAAAAGCATAACGAATGGAGAAACGATAACGATGTCCTGTGCTCAAGGAAAAACGGGGTATGTATACCAGGGGAAACTACCTTTTGAAGAGAGAGAAATCGATTTTTCAGGAATACAGATGCCCGATACGGAAGTTAAATTTATTTTGGCTGATCCCGAAAACGCCTTTCAACTTTCTTTTTATCCGAATAACGGGGTTGGTTTGCTTCGAATGGAATTTATCATCACCCATAAAGTCAAAGTACATCCTATGGCCTTGGTCAAGTTCGATTCAATCAAGGATGCAACGGTCAGAAAAGAAATCCAAGAACTTACCAAGAATTATCCCGATAAATCCTCCTATTTTATTGATCAACTCTCTCAAGGTATTGCTACTATTGCCGCTGCCTTTTATCCGAAGGAGGTTATTGTAAGGCTAAGTGATTTTAAGACTAACGAATATGCCAACCTTATTGGTGGTCAAGGATTTGAGCCACATGAAGAAAACCCCATGTTGGGGTTCAGGGGTGCTTCTAGATACTATAGCGATTTATACAAAGATGGCTTTGCCTTGGAATGTGCAGCCATTAAAATTGTCCGTGAAAACATGGGACTTACCAACCTTAAAGTAATGGTGCCATTTTGTAGAACTATCAAAGAGGGTGAAAAAGTATTGTCTATTATGGAAGAAAACGGACTGAAACAAGGCGAAAACGGACTTGAAGTCTACACAATGGTTGAGATTCCTAGCAACGTTATCCTTGCAGAGGAATTCGCTCAAATCTTCGACGGTTTTTCCATTGGCTCCAACGACCTTACCCAACTAACATTAGGTATTGATAGGGATTCTGAAATCATGGGAAACTTGTTCGATGAAAATGACAAGGCGGCCAAGCGCATGATTTCTATGGCCATACAGTCCGCTCGAAATACTACTACTAAAATAGGTCTATGCGGACAAGCGCCCAGTGATTTTCCAGAATTTGCTGAATTTCTAATAAAAGAGGGCATTGATAGTATCTCTTTTAGTCCCGATGCCTTACTACAAGGTATTGAAAACATTAATAAGGCAGAGAGAAATAATGTGACCTTTGGGTTAGCGGAAAGCGGCAACTAGAATAACTTAAATAATAAATACTACTATCAAACTTAGTATGAATCCGATGGATAAATTATCAATTTTTTCAAACTTTAAATGCGCTCGAATCAAAAATACCTTTAAACAATACTAAAATACTAGTGCGGCAATAAACTTCTTCGCATCCATATCCCACCATTCAAATACAAATAGGTAGGCACCGCAAGGATTTAGGTACGTCATACTTTAGTAAAAAAAATGAATGTAGTTATAATTTATTCAGTAGAACCTGACGTATAGCAAAGCCAGCTAGGCTTGGAAATAGATACTTAAAATCGATTACACATGAATTAAATATTGATTTAATACGCTTACCTGAAAATCACCTACCACTTGAAGTGCTACATCGGCATTCATCAGTACCAGACCATAAGCAAAATGAGACAACTTGCAATCCCTAATAATTTTCTTATCCATTGCACTAAAAACAGGCCTAAAATGTTTGTTCAATTCCAATCCTGAAGTTTTACCTACATTAATGGCCTTGACCACCGCATCGGTAATCTGTTCAGGTGAAAGACCTTGTTCTAATAAATCGCTGGCTAAGTATTTTAAACTAAGACTGTAATAGAAATCCATAAAATGGGCAATACTATCTACCGAATTATATTCCTTCTTGAACATTGTAATTTCCATAACCATGATTTTTAGATTCGTAGTTTGTTTAAAACTTTACCTCCTAAAGCTTCTTTGCATACCCAAAGACCATTTTTTTAAATTCCCGAAAATCGTTGGTAAACAATTCTATTCGTTCCCCAAGTTTGCGATGTTTTTCACGGTATTCTCCATCGGATAATCCCTTTTCTCCTTGCATTAAACGTGATAATAATCGTTCATGATCCATAATATCATCTGCCAAATAATCAAATAGGTTCTTATGTATTTTGTCTAGGTTTTGGAGCATTTTTCCATACTCCGATTCTTTGCTTTCTTTTCTCCGAAGTAAATTGGTAAAAAATTTAGTTTCGTCTTTCCAGAAGGCAATAGTCTCTTGCCATTCCCTACTTTCTTGATGTAGTACATTAAGGCCTGCTCCTAATAATAAATCTGTTTTTGGATTTGAAGTTGTTGTTTTCATGGTGAACTATTTTTGGGTTTATGCTTTATATCGATTAAAAAAACTGACTTGTAGGCTTTTACGGGCAGTCTCTAAAAGGGTTTCTACTTCCTCAATCGTCCGATGCTGTATTTTGGCGATTTCCTTTACATCAAAATGGTATTTGTTAAAAAGCTCAAAGACGGTTCGCATTGGTTTCGGCAGATTAAATAGAACCATATTGGTATGCTTTTTTATATTTTCTGCGCCCAAATCACGATCCAATTGGGCTATAAATTCCTTGGTGTCATCTTCTACAAAAACATGGTTCAGTATATAATCGTTCTTCGGGTATGAAATATCATCAAACTCTTCCAACATGATTAAATCACCACCGCCGTCGGTACTGTATTCTTCTTGCATGGCATCCCATTCCGGTTTGGAATAGGTATCGATATTATCAAAAAATAAGCTATCGAATTGCTCTTCTACTAAAGCATCTTCCAATAATTCGTCTGCCTTTTTGAATAGCCAAAGGTGTAAATCTTCTTTGTTGGCGATCTTGTCAAAATAATCATAGGCTGCAATAAATAATTGATCTACAAAATCATCAGCTTTATATCTTCCTATATCAATTTTCTTATCGGTTAGGGCAGCATTCAAGCTTTTTTGAATATACCGTTTTACTTCTGGCATTGCCTTTAATAGCAGTGCGTTGAACGCTTTAGTATTGTCTTCCTTTTTAAAACGTGCTAAATCGTAATAAATACTTTCAACGAACACATGAAACTCTCGCCGTTGTTTGCCGTAATCAATAGTGTCTTTCATAATAGAATTTTTAGTACATTCCAAAAATGCAAACTTGTCTTGAAGTACAAAATGATATAAATCAGTAGGGAGGCTATTAAAAGGAATAAATACAGAACATTAAAAAACAACCGTGACTGACGATCATCATTTTGTACGCGAAGGAATACAGGTACTTTTAAAGCAAATAAATTAATAATCAGATGAAATCAGATGGACAGATTAAGCAGGATATTTTAGATGAACTCGTATTTGAACCCAATCTTGACGAGACCCAAATCGGAGTCACTGTTGAGGATGGTATCGTAACGTTGAGCGGTGTAGTTAATGAATTTCACAAAAAAGGCTTGGCCAATACCGTTGCAAAACGTGTGATTGGGGTCAAAGCGGTTGCTGAGGATATTAAAGTCAAATATAGCGGCAACCTCAAGAAAAGCGATAAGGAAATCGCAAAGGCAGTGGTGAATGCTTTAGAATGGAATGCATCGGTACCTAAGGAAAAGGTTATGGTATTGGTTGAAAATGGATATATTTTTCTGTCGGGCAACGTTGCTTGGGATTATCAGCGGAAAGCTGCCAAACGCACCATACAAAATCTTTTGGGTGTTAAGGGAGTCGTTAATGAAATAGAAATAGTTCCAGAGGAAAAGGCAGCTAATATTGAGGAGCAAATTATCAAGGCACTGAAGCGTTCCGCAAATCTGGAAGCTAAAGGCATACGGGTGCAGGTAGATGGCGATATCGTACAACTCAAAGGCAGAGTGCATTCCATTAAGGAACGCGAACTAGCGGAAAAAGCAGCTTACAAGGCTATTGGAGTTCGCCATGTTCAAAATGATATTGTTGTGCAGTACTCCCCTGAATTCGTTTAATCAAAAAAAAATGAAAAAAATTGAGTAAACTGACCTAGGTCATTTTAGACACAAAAAAAGCGATGTATCTTAGTTGTATAGTTATAAGTTCATTGAAAAAATATCATACAATCATAGTGTTCGCAGGGAATATTAAGATGTAAGAAAAGAAGAGGTTACAGACACCTTTTTATACCTTTTGAATCTCGTAGGCATATAGCGATATATTCTAATAGATCAGTATAAGTGGAAATTCGGTCGAAGAACATCTTCTAAGAAACCGGGGCACTTCGGTACCTCGGTTTCTTCTAAAAAAAATATATTGGCCTTTAGTTCCGCTAGGGAAAAAAGACCATAACGATGCGAGCGATGCTGTTTGCTACAAAATTATCTTCTAGGTCACTTTAGAAATAAAGTGATTTAAAAGCTTGATTGGAAGCATAAACAAATTCAAACGTTTCGTAGGAAACAGGAGGCCTTGGTCTCCTGTTTCTGTTTTTAGTCATTTTTCAAAAAAAACCGATGGGAATCTTACCCTAAAAATACACCATTCTTTTATGCAAGGTTTTAGAGCAATTCTTCCATGCTATCCAATTCATAATCATAACCACGCAGGATAAGCAGAAAATACGCTTCGTTCAAATCTTTAATGTAGCTGGTTGCATCTTTTTCAGATATTCCCAAACCCCTTAGAATGCCATATGGGCCAGAGCGCAATTCGCCCAAGGCTTTACCATCCATGTCATTTAAAAATTGAGATGCCAGAGATCCAGCTATGAATAATGTACCTAGTTCAGGATTGCAGAAAAGTCCAAAATCCAATGTGGGACCCAATGAGCGTTTCCAATAGTGTTTCAATTCCTTTTGTGCATTTTGGGTCTCTTTATCATTTGAAACGCAACCATTCGCAATTTTACCAAGAACCGACAATTCTAGTTGCGCTATGGTATTTTTGCGTATATCTTGAATCGCTTCTTCAAGTTGCCCAAGCTCTTGGTAACTCTTTATAGAAAAATATTTCCGTTCCGCTTTTATAATCTTTGTTTTCATCATTTAGGAATGTTTGAAATATAAGTAGGTCCGCTCATTCTCCTACCGCCAATATAAAAAACATCAAACGTCCTTAGTATGACGAAGGTCATTTCAAGAGCCTTTTTTCTGTACTATTTTTGAGTAGAAATTAAAATGATTTACTAATTTAAAATTCAATATCATGACAAACGATAGTGGAAATGTTTTACTGGCACTTTTAACAGGAGCTGCCATAGGAGCGGGAATCGGAATTTTGTATGCCCCGGATAAGGGTGTTGAAACTAGACACAAAATCAAACAAAGAGTCGACGAAACTAGCCATGACTTAGCGGAGCGTGTTTCGCACGCCAAAGATGAGCTGACAAAAACCGCAAATGAGAAAAAAGATGTCTTTGACCGCAAATTAGATGAAGCCATCTCTACCATGAGCTACAAAGCCGATGATATCATCGATAGTTTAGAGCGAAAGCTAGAAGATCTCAAAAAGAAGAACGCCCAACTACAAAAATAGCTCTTATGGCTTTTGAAGAATTTAAAGAAGACCTCATAGGTGCGGAAGCAGATATGAGGTCTTATGTAGAAAATAGCGATGAATACCTGAGACTAAAAATCTTCAAAATCATAATGCACTACGTTACGGGCATAGCACAATTTGTGTTGATTGGTGCAGGGGTTATTTTTGCGCTACTTTTCCTATCCTTGGCCGCTTGCTTGGCTTTATCCGAAGCGTTAGACAGTTACTTTCTCGGTTTTCTTATCGTCGCAGGTTTTTATGTGCTCGTAGGTGCGCTACTATATATTTTGAGGGGAAAATTGAATACTCCCATATTAAAAAAATTCTCTAAACACTATTTCGAATGAGTATGCTAAGAGAATATAAGTCGTTTGAGGAAATAGACACACGTTTGAAAGTTTTAAAGCTAAAACGAGAAATCGACCAAGAAAGCCTGAAATTACATTTCCGTAGGGCAAAGGTTGATTTGGTTCCTAGTAAATTGTTACAGGGGTTGGGAAGCACACTTACCCACAGCGGAACTTGGAAAAATATGCTGATTGCCTTTGTGACAAAGAAAGTATTAGGCATGCTTCGTAAAAGGCACCAAAAAAAAATTGAGGAGTAGTCCCTATCTAATATTCGCAACTGTTTGTAGTTGTTCCTTATTTAGCAGAATAATCCTTCTACCACTATCCGTTGTAATCAAGCCTTCATCCTTAAAATCAGAAAGGGTACGAATGGCCGTTTCGGTAGCCGTACCAATCATCCCCGCAAAATCTTCCCTAGGAATTGACATCCCACCATTCGGTTTGTCTTTAATCATTCCCTTTTCGTAGAGTTCCAGCAACGCCTTAGCCGCTCGCTGCCTAACGGAGGCAAACGCCATATCTACCAGATGTGTCTGTACGTCAATCAAGTTATTAGAAATCATACTAATAAATTTTTGGGAGACCATATGGTTGCCGTACAATAGTTTAAGAAAATCGGTCTTTGGTATGGTGCTAAGTTCCGCATCCTCCAAAACAACCGCATTCTCTACATATGTTCCAGCGGCATTTAGTAAGGATAATTGACCAATAAAATCGCCAGAACCATAGAGTCCTGTGACCAATTCCTTTCCAGACTCTGTGCCTTTATAGGTTTTTATGGTTCCACGTTCAATGAAATAAAGCGAATGGGCATTATCCCCTTCCCAAAAGATAATATCCTTTTTTTCATAGGACCTCAGACTATGATTTTTGGAAAGACCTTCTAAATCAATATATTCAGAAACTTCTTCAAAAAAAGTATTGATACCTTCTATATTTTTCACAATTTCCTTTTTTAAGCTCTCATGCTTTTGTAAACGGCAGGCAATGGCCTCTAACAATTCATTTTCCTCAAATGGCTTGGTCAAATAATCATCGGCACCAAGGTTCATACCCGTTCGCATATCTGCCCTATCAATTTTTGCCGTAAGGAAAATAAAGGGAGTGCTGGCCGTTCTGGTATCCTTATTCAGGTTTCGCAATACTTCGTATCCGTCCATATTTGGCATCATGATGTCACAGACCACTAAATCGGGTAAAAATTCTTTGGCCTTTTCTATTCCAATTTTACCATTTTCGGCAGTAATCACTTCATAATTTGCCAAGGCTAGTATTTCGGCTGTATTTTCACGTACAGCTTCATTGTCTTCAATTAGTAGTATTTTCTTCATGCTCCAGTAGATTTAAAGGAAGCTCCACCGTAAAGGTGCTTCCCATATTGTTTTTACTTATAAAGCTAACCGAACCTTGCATTAATTCCGCATACTGTTTTACGATATTTAACCCAAGACCAGTACCTTGTATATTTGTTGCGTTAGTTGCCCGAAAGAAACGATCGAACAGGTTTTTCTGTTCCTGTTCGGGAATCCCGATTCCCTTATCCGTGATATTAAAAACTACCCTTTGGCCATCTTGCTTTAGCTGCAGAACAACTTCCTGTCCTTCATCTGAATACTTTAGGGCGTTTGAGATGAGATTAATCAAGATATGACTCAGCAGTTTTGAATCGAGAAAAACTTCTATTTCTACCGCTGTATATTTCAATCGAATGGTCTGCCCCTCTTTTTTGGTCGATTCCATTTCATCCACAAGTATTTTACAAAACTGAATTAATTCGAAATTTTGGGGCGTGGCCTGCACCATGCCTTCTTCCAACTTACTCAGGGACAGAAAATCATTGAGGATAACCACTAAGTGCTTCACATGTGCGCGTATACGTGCCACGTGTTTTTCACGTCGTTCCTCTTTACCAGGTTCATTCTGCTTTCCAATAAGGATGGCTGAAGAAAGAATAGCACTCAGAGGCGTACGAAACTCGTGGGAGGCCATAGATATAAAACGGGATTTAAGCTCGTTGAGTTCTTGCTCGGCCTTAAGTGCCTTGGCCAGTTCTTCCTGTATCTTTTTCTGTTCGGTAGTGTTACTATAAACGAATAATGCCAAGACAATATCATCGCTATCCGAGCGCATTGGGGCAGAATTAACAGCGTAATTATTATGCTGGAATTCTACCTCGAAGGAAAGACTTTGACCCTGGGTCGTTTTTAGGACATCTTCCTTGATTCTTTCTATTTGTCTTTTAGAAAAAATTGGGATGTCGTCCACACGCTTTCCTTCAAAATCATTTTTTTTAAAATTAACCTGCTTTAGTTCCGCCCCTTCAACATACACCAGTTCAAAATCTGTGTTGAATACAACAATAAGGCCTTTCGGAAAATTTTTGGCAATTGCTACAAACTGGTCTTGACTTCGTTGTGCTTTGTTTTCTGCGAGTTTGGTAACCTTTACCTGATCCTCCAGATTAAGATTGGTTTCCACCAATTTTTGAACCGTTGCTTCAATTTCCTTGGTACGGTCTACTACCATAGTCTCTAATTTATTAGCATTGGCTTTCAATTCCTTTTTTGCGCGTTGTATTTCGGTTACATCATTCTGTACACCTATAAAATGAGTCAGTTTTTGTGCTTCGTCATACAGCGGGGTAATGGTAAGTTCGTTCCAAAATAGGGAGCCATCTTTTCGATAATTCCTGAGGGTAACACGGCAGGGGTCACCTTTTTGAATGGCAATGGCCAAGATTTTTATTTCTGCTTGATCGCGATCATCATTCTGTAAAAAACGACAATTTCTACCTAGAACCTCGCTCTGTCCGTATCCTGTCATTCGAGTAAAAGCACTATTACTATATATTATTGGTAAACCAGGCTGTTCCGCGTCTGCAATGATGATACCATTGCCCGCAGCTTCCAAAGCCCTATTCCTAAGATTTAAAGTGTTTTGAATTGCTTTTGCATCTGAAATATTTCGGCAAATGGTTAAAATGCGATTTTTGCTCAACGGTACGAATCGACATTCATAATCAACCATTCCATTTATCCCCGGACCCCTCACTTCAAGAGTTTCCATCTGTTGCGTAAGCAGTACCTTTGAAAAGATATTTTTTAGTTTTCCTCCAATTTCTTTCGAAAACAGATTGTTTATTTTTTTATTTTCAAATTCTTTTTTTGGAGTGATAAGGTTTGGGGCTTTAGGTGCGCTGATTTCAATAACAGTACCATTTTTATCGTGTATAATCATTACGTCGGGTAACGCACTTAAAATAGCCCTGTTTTTTTCCTCACTGTCCCTTAATTTTTGTTCTGAAATCATTTGTTCGGTCACGTCTAAGCCTGAACTTATCACTCCCGTTACCCTGCCACTTTCATCTTTCAAAAGTGCATTTCGCCACTGTATCAATTTTCTCTTACTTCCCTTAGCAACGACCCAATTTTCATACATATCTGGCGGCTTAATTGCACCTTTAATTGTATGGTCGAATAACGCCATAAGTTCCTTTTTATCCTTTTTTGGAATACAGCTATGGAACCAATTCTTTCCTATAATTTCATGATGCCTATAACCAAGTACTTCGCACCCTTTCCTGTTAATTAGTTCAATAGTATGGTCGGAATTAATAATCAAAAAAATCGAAGATGCTACATTTAGGTAATGGCTGAGGGTTTCTTTTTCCTTTTTTAACGCGTACTCCGTTTCTTTTTGATCGGTGATATCGGTTATAAAACCCTCCAAGCATTGTAAGTCTCCATTGGTATCAAAAATACCCCTACCCAATTCATTTAAATATTTTTTATTTCCAGTTTTGTCCCTGATGCAATAGGTGAGGTCAAATGGTTCTTTTTTACGAAGCGCCTCTTGAGTTTTATTCTGGACTTGACCTTGGTCTTCTTTAGAAGTGATATGTGAAAAATGCACCTTCCCGTCCATAAACTCTTGGGAACTATAGCCCGTTATACGCTCACATCCTTGGCTGATGTATTCAATAGTCCAATCCCTATCATTCTTGCAGCGATACACAATACCAGATGCGTTTTCCACCAACGTGCGAAGCTTTCTATCACTTTCAAAGACCGAGGTGTCGGTAGGCTTGCAATAGACTGAGGCAATGGTTTGACCCTCACTAACCGTTGGGGCTATTCTAATATCCATAGGGAACATGGACCCATCTTTTCGGAGACCTAAAATCTGTACCGGTTCCGAAACCTGTTTCTTCAGCCGGATTTTATACTCCTTTTTGTATCCCTTGGAAAAGATGACTTCTATTTTTTTATGGAGCAGCTCCCCTATTTCATAACCGAACATACGCTCGCCCGCCGGGTTGGCCTTACGAATTATACCGTCGACATCGACCACGAAGAAACCCGCCAATGAGGCCTCAAAAATGGCCTGGTACATAGCGGCATCTGTCAGTTGTTCTTTCATCTTTAGGTGTTCTAGTTTACTATAGCGCTGATTACAGAGGCTTTATGCCCCCTCCTCAGTTTCCATTCTTCGTGTTTTCGGTAATGTGTCCGGATATTTATGCTGTATAAACTCCATCAATTCTTCCCTTACCTTACAGCGCAAACTCCATGCATCGGTAGCGTTTTTTACACTAAAGGTAGTACGCAGTTTCATCACACGATCATCGGAATCGACTACTAATAGTTCTACGATATTTTTATCCCACAAAGGTTCATCCTTTAGAATTGATATTAATTTACGGCGCAGTTCCGCAACAGGAAAAGTAAAATCCACATGAAAAAAAACACTGGCGATGACGGGCTTAGAATTGAAGGTCCAATTCACAAAGGGTTTCTCGTTAAAATAGTTGAGGGGCAGTACCAACCTGCGCCAATCCCAGGTCTTGACCACCACATAGGTCAATGTCACATCTTCCACCGTACCAAATTCTCCTTCTATCATAACTTCATCGTCTATCTTAATAGGCTGGGTAAAGGCCAATTGAAAACCTGTCACTAAATTGGCAATCGATTTTTGGGCCGCTACACCTACGATAATACCAAGCACTCCCGCAGATGTTAGTATGGTCTCACCTAGTTGACGTGCGGCAGGAATATTCCATAAAATGGCCGAAATGGCAAGGACACTAATAATTACCGTAGCGATGCTCTTAATAAATCGGAGTTGTGTAAGTACCTTTCTGTCTTTCGCCTTATGATGGGGTTTAATCTTGAATTTTTCCTTAATCATTTCTTCCGCTGCTTTTAAGCAGGCAATTAATACCCAAGCAAAATTGACGATGATAAAAATCTCCGTTACGGTATACCAAAGCGCTTTGATTTCCAAAATGGAAAAAGAGGCATATAGGAACAGCAAGGGCAATAAAAACTTGGTGGGGGTCTTTAACTGTACTAGCAATTGTTCTTTTAATACAGATGGTTTTCTTTTCTGATAAAGCCTCAAGAACCAAAAGACAAGCCACCGCAGCGCCAAACCAGTTAAAACAGCCATTAGGATAACTATGGCGAATTTTAACAATGGGTTTTTTTCAACTAATTCTAAAATAAAGGATTTTATATATCGCATTTCCTCAAATGTATTCTCGTTGCTTATTTATAACTATGATATTTGTCATCACTGCGACTTGAAAAAAAGAAAGATGATAAAGGTCATTTTATTCGAGAATGTGATGGCATATTTTCGGAACTTGGACATTAAAGATACAGCATGAACACAGGTTTGGTACTTTCAGGGGGCGGAGTTCGCGGCGCTGCACATATCGGGGCCATTAAGGCGCTCGAAGAATATAACATCTACCCTACACATATTGCCGGTACAAGTTCCGGTGCTATTGTTGGGGCGTTATATGCAGCTGGTAATACATGGCAAGAAATATTGGATTTCTTTAAAACGGTTGAACTATTTGATTTAACAAAATATGCGCGTAACAAGCCAGGGTTCTTGGATACCTCAAAGTTTTATGAAGGTTTCAAAACATACTTTCCCTCAGATAGCTTTGAGAGCCTTAAAAAACCGCTTTATATTACTGCCACCAATCTTTTGGACGGTACCTTAAGAGTCTTTCATCAAGGGGAACTCATCAAACCACTACTTGCATCGGCTGCTTTTCCCGGCTTATTTGCACCTGTATCCTTTCAGAACGGCTATTATGTGGATGGCGGTACTTTAAACAATTTTCCCGTAGACCTTATCAAAGGGCAATGTGATCAAATCGTGGGAGTTTATGTAAATTCCTTTGATAAAGTGAAGATAGCCGACCTTAAACATGCCCATAATGTGCTGGAGCGGGCCTACCACATCATGGTAGCCAATGATACTACTCTTAAATTTGATGACTGTGATGTGCTAATCCGACCAGAGCGTATGGTTGACTATAGCATGTTTTCCTTCAAAAATATCGATGCCATTTTCCAATTGGGATACGAATCTACCAAGAAAAGCCTACAAAAGAATAATGTGCTTAAAGGCTAGGACAACACAGGTAAACTGTAGGCAATATATGTTTTTTAATTCCATACAAGATAATATTACTTAGCCTGAATTAGGTAATTCCGAACCAAAGGAAAAATCTCTTAATCAAAGCATCTATGGTTGGTATTGCTTATTCTTAGATATACCCAAGGAAAGTTTAGCCTTTCAAAATGATAAAAACAAAGTGTAAATAACAAAAATTCTTTAAAACATGACTATGAAAAGTACGATCACAGCAATCCCGTTATTCATATTAATCCTATTAGGAATATCGTGTAATACTAGCACAAAAAAGGAAAAAGAAAACAGCCCAACGGATATAAAAGTTACGCTGAAGAAACCTGTCTACTCAACAGATACTTTAGGTACTTCATTGCATTGGACAGCATATAAGTTTACTAACAAATTAGGAGTTGGCGGAACTTTTGATGAATTTACGTTGCAGCTAAAAACAGATTCTGGCTCGGTAGAAGAGCTACTGAACGATGCAGAAATAACCATCAATACCCTTTCGGTAAATTCCGGTAACAAAATTCGTGACCCTAAATTACGGACCTCCTTTTTTAAGGTTTTTAATACAGATATCATTTCTGGAAAAGTAATCGATGCCAAGAATGGCACTGGAATACTGGAGCTTAGCATGAATTCGATATCAAATAAGGTAGCCTATTCGTATTCTATGCATATGGACACGCTGTTACTTAGCACCCATTTGGACCTATTAGTATGGGACGGCGAGCAAGCTATAAAAACATTAAACAAAGAATGTTATGATTTACATACCGGCACGGATGGTATTTCAAAACTTTGGCCGGATGTTGATGTGGTTTTAAAACTTCCTTTACAAAAAGAGTAGTTTTCGTCATTCCGAGGTACAAAGAATACTAATTAAAAAAAGCTAGAAATACCGTAAAGCAGTAAACATCAAAATGACAATGCCCCCAAACCAAACCTATTTATATGGACCTAACAAAATGTTGGAATTAAAGGACTGTCAAATCAGCAGATAGAAAAGTCAAGAGATAGGTCCGGGGATAACGAAATGAGGGGCAAAAAGAGAAACAACTTTTTAGAGGCCTAAGTTGTTGTCTAAATAATTGTCTAATTTTTTTGTCAGTTCATTCATTTTAATGATTTAATTTAATTAGTGGCAACAGTTTTTGGAATGGTGGTTATTATTTGATTTCATCTAAGAGCCATTTAATTTCGTTTTTTATGTGTTAAACGGTCAGATTAATCCGATGGTTGTCCACAATTTTTAACCATCTTCTTTGTCGGTATTCATAAAATGACTTTGCCCAGAAAGTAACTATCGATGTCAACCCACTAGCGTAAATAACTATTTCATCCTCATACTCAATATGGTCTTCATCGATTTTTGTCATTGAGATTTTATGGTTCCAGACCTATGCCATACTATCCTTCTCTTTGGTTTGTAAAATATGATTATCCGAATCAACCTTATCAAAATAAAGCGTGTGTATTCCTCCAAAAGGAATAAAGCCATAAGCCAGCATTCTTATTCCAAGGGTTTTTCCCTCTTCACAAAAGAGGGAAAAACTACTATTTAAAGGCTTGAATTTCAGTTTTCCTTTCGTGATAAATTCTAGCAATTCAGGAGTTTGCACCTTAGCCCAAGCCAATTCAATATTAATTGGAAATCTTGAGTTTACCGTAAGTTTTTTAGCCGTAACAACCCTTCCCTTATATTCTACTTCCGTTTTTTCTATTTTTGATGCCATATCTATTCTTTAAAATTCTACTATTGCCTAAACACTTTATTCTTCCTTGTTGCCTTTTAGCTATATTCAGTTCGTATTCTTAAAATGCTTTAGAAGTAAAATATGATACACATAAAACATAAGTATTCAAAAGTGTTGCATTTCGTTGAGCAGATAAGAATCCAGAAGCCTGAAATTGTTAAAATGATAGATTTAAGTATTATTTATATCTCAACAACCGCAATGCATTCACAACCACTAGCAAGGTAGATCCTTCGTGCCCCACAACAGCAGGTCCAATTTCAACCATGCCCATAAGAGTCAATGGAACAAGAATCGCAACCATCCCCAAACTGATAATTAAATTTTGTTTAATAATTCGTTTTGCTTTTCTACTTAATCCAATTGCAAATGGAAGATTATCCAATTTATCAGCCATTAAAGCGATGTCAGCAGTTTCAAGAGCAACATCTGAACCTGCTGCTCCCATAGCAATACCTACTGTACTTTTGGCCATAGCTGGAGCATCATTAACTCCATCTCCGACCATTGCTACATTGCCTAATTCTTGTTTTAATTTTTCAATGGCACTTACTTTTTCTTCAGGAAGAAGACTGCCCAATGGGTCGGTAATGCCTATGGTCTTTGCAATGGCATCTGCTACTTTTTGATTATCCCCAGTAAGCATAATCATTCTTTTAATCCCTATTTTTTTCAAAGCAGCGAGTGTCGCCATTGCTTCGGGACGTGCAACATCCATAACTGAAATGATCCCTAAGTATTCTGCGTCTTGATGAATAATCATGGCAGTATGTCCTTCTGATTCAAGTACTGACATCTTTTGGTCGATTTCGTCAGGGACTTTTTTGCCCGTTAATTCTTGAAAAAGTCTACGATTGCCAACATGAATTATGGTGTCTTCCCAAGTAGCTCTAATCCCTCTTGCTATTAAGGCTTCTAAATTTTCAGCTTCGGAAATTTTCATTTCCCCTAATTCTTTTTTTCCTCCTTCTACAATGGCTGCTGCCAAGGGATGGTCGCTCAATCCTTCTACAGCGACCGCGACTTTTAAAAGATGTTCTTTTGACGTTATTCCAAAAGGTATAGCATTGGTTAACTTAGGTTTGCCTTCCGTAAGTGTGCCTGTTTTATCAAACGCAATGGCAGTAATTCCACCCAAATCTTCTAATGGTCTTCCTCCTTTTATCAATACACCTTGACGAGCTGCTCTTGCTATCCCAGCCAAAACTGCACTCGGTGTAGAGATTGCTAAAGCACATGGCGAGGCAGCAATTAAGACAGACATAGCTCGATAAAAACTTTGTGGAAAAGTCTCGTCAATAACTAGGAAAGCAAATAATAAGCAAACGACTCCTATCAAAACTATGGGGACATAGTACTTCTCAAATTTATCGGTCAAGTGTTGCGTTGGTGATTTTTGAGTTTCAGCCTCTTTGACTAAGGTAATTAATCTAGAAAGCGTACTATCTTTTGCCAGCTTTAACACTTTCACCTCTAAGACACCACTACCATTTATCGTACCTGCGAATACTCGATGTTCACCGGGTAATTTATTTACATCATTTTCCTCTTGCCATTGGAGACTTGGACGCTTATCAACAGGAATACTTTCGCCTGTGATAGGTGCTTGATTAACTGCACTTGTTCCTTTAGAAACGACACCATCAGCTGAAATTTTGGAATTAGGTTTGATAACTATGATATCCCCTAAAATTAATTTCTCAACTCCTATTTCAATTAATTCTCCATCTCGTTTCACTAATGCCAATGGTGGTGTCAAATCAGAAAGTGCCGCAATAGATTTCCTTGCGCGTTTCATTGCATAGTGCTCCAAAGCATGGCCTAAACTAAATAAGAAAAGTAATAAAGCTCCTTCGCCCCATTTCCCCAAAGCGCATGCACCTACTGCAGCGAAAAGCATCAAAAAGTCTATTTCGAATTTACCACGAATAATATCTTTACCTGCTGTTATGAAAGTAAAAAATCCGCCAAGTATTACACCGCATATAAAAAGAATCATCGGCAGCAATTCTGGGACAGTATTTACAAAAGAAAAAACTACTCCTAATCCCCAAAATATGCCACTTCCAATAGCAAAATAGAGTTCCGTATTTTCACCTAAAAAATTTAGATATACCGGAATATGATGATTATGAAGATGATCTTCTTCGGTCCTATCTTCTTTTCCATTTTGAATCTCAATAATTTTCAAACCTGATTTCTCAATAGAGGAAATAACTTCTGAATAAATCATTAAATTAGAATCCCATTCTACTTCCAACATTCCTGCTGAGGAAGCCGAAACTCTAGCTATTCCATTTCTTTTACGCAAAACCTGTTCAACTCTTCTTGCATGACGCGGATGTCTAATCCCTTCTACCTCTGCTAAAAGGTGTTTGTAGCGATCTGTTAACTGAGCGCCACTTTGCATCGCAATTTGTTTGACCTTTTTTATTGAGATTATCTCAGGATTATAATGAATACAAACTTCTGATGGTTTTGCCTCATTGACATGAACCTTGTCAATTCCTTTTTCGGCTTCAAGGTCGTTGACCAATTTTTGAATACAATGGTCCTTTTCATCTATCGCTTCAGGAAGTAAAACAGGTATTTCGATTTGTAATTTCTTCATATACTAATGGTAATTATTTTTAAGTAATTCCTTTTTTACTTTATCCTTTTATTTAATAGTCCGTTGTATTGAGGAATAACCTTCTCGCATCTCATTGAATACCTCATCATAATTAAATATCATATGTAGCGTCAATAATCTCTTGAATTTTGCATCACTAAGTAATACTTTATTAACTGTATTGAAATAATGTTTTGGAAACACTTCTGCAATGATACCTTGCTAGTATATCGACAGCCCTTAACAAAGCCACAATTAAGGTCGTTTTGTATTACATTGACCAATATATTCTTTCAACACATCAGAAGTTTTTTGAAGGTTGTGCGTAAACGTATAGGGAATATCATCTCGTACATAATTATAAATACCTTTAACTTTTTCCATTTCCGATCTACTATTCTTGGTAAGTCCCAAGGCTTTTTGTTGTACAATGGGAGTATTAAAATCGACCAAATTGGTTGGTTCTAAATATTTTTTGGAAATCACTATGGTGTCCATAACCCAGGATTACATTAGTTTATTGATATATCACAAGGCAAAGTACGAATGTAATTATGCTTAGGAAATGATATATATCAACCCTTAGAATGTCCTGTGAAAAAGTATTGAAGAGAATGGATAAGTCCTAAAAAACTTTTGTTTTACAGAAGTTTTTAAAAACAAAATTTCGACAATCCTCAAGAGCTACGCTTCAATGCAGTTTAGGTATTGCTTATAAAAGTATCAGTATTTGATTTGACTCCATAATATTTATCAAATACTATACATGCTGTCAAATCACCAGTTACATTAACTGCTGTTCTAAACATACCCAAAATACGGTCTATGCCAATAATAATGATTAGACCATCGATAGGAATACCTACACTTTGTAATACGGATGCAAGAACAATAACTCCACCTCCAGGAATTGCCGGCGTTCCTATGGAAGCAGCTACTACAGTAAAAGTGATTAATATTAAGTTTATAATGGACAATTCAATGCCATAGGCCTGTGCCATAAACAAAGTCGTAACACATTGAAATAATGCAGTACCATCCATATTAATTGTAGCCCCAACCGGAATAACAAAATCACTAATATTCGAGGAAACTCCTAATTTTTCATCTGCTGTTTTCATAGATATGGGCATAACGGCTGCTGAGCTTGCAGTCGAAAAAGCCAATAGTTGTGGTTCTCGTATCGCTCTTAAAAACTTCAGGGGATTTTTCTTTACGACAAGTGCCACCAGTACCAAATAGAATATCATCAATAATAGTAAACCGAAGATAACTACGATTATATAGTAACCCAAGCCAAGGAATATTTTAACACCAGTTCTAGACAACAAAGCTGCCATTAAACCAAATACGGCATAAGGTACAAGCATCATTGCCCATGATACTACGATCATACAAATTTTCTGAACAGCTTCTGTAAAACGAATAATAGGTGCGGCCGTTTCCTTACGAAGTTGAGTAATCGCCACCCCTATAATTACTGTGAAAATGACAACACCCAACATTTCTCCTGTCAAAATGGATTCTAGTGGATTATTAGGTATAAGATTTGAAATAGCGGATGGTATGCTCTCTATAAGGTTTGGTGGTTCAGAGGAAACCGGTTCTTTTTCACCACTATTTGGAAATCCGCCAAGCGTAAAAATATAATGGCCGGGTTTCATAACAAGAGTTACTGCCAGACCAATGATGATGGAAATAGCTGTTGTAAAAATGAAATATAGTAACAACCTTAGACCAAAGGATTTAAGGTTCTCTGATGTGTTACTTACTATTCCCGAAATAATTGATGCAAATATCAATGGAATCATAATCATTTGAACTAACCTCATAAATAATTGACCTGGTAAGTCAAGCCAATTGGCTAACCATAAACCAAAATTCTCTGAAACCAGCCCTGTTGACGAATTAAGGAGAACTCCCACTCCCGCCCCTAAAACCAACCCAATGATTACCTTAAGCCATAATCGGCCTTTAATTAGGCGTTCTAAATGAACTGACAAATTATTAAGAGGTCTGATTTCTAGCATGGCTTAGTTAAAGGATTTTTTGGTAATACGCTCAATAAGTATATTATACAAACATAATGTCGGCATTATTTTTCATCCATATAATTTGATAATTGCAGGTAGTAATTGTTCCTCAGCGATAAATGGTAGTAGAAAAGTATCTTGGGCAATTCTATCTTTTATTTGATTGATTATCTCAATCTCTGCTTGAGCTCTTTTTACCAATATAGAATCGCTTAGATTTTTCAATATAGAGAGCGATTGATTGATTACCCATGAATGGGGTTCAATACCAGCTCTCTTCAGGTCGCTTTGAAGAT
>RCND010000588.1_pt1 | contig 20820 bp, 16 predicted proteins | sample 2041351 | NCBI WGS metagenome assembly RCND01 (sample SAMN09708230, study PRJNA481090) | Marine sediment metagenome, whole genome shotgun sequencing project. | biome: marine sediment; feature: ocean; material: sediment; isolation source: Sewage treatment plant 12B marine sediment (STP12B) ... | reverse complement strand
AAAGTAGATAAAGTAAGTACGGTTTTCTCTGATGAATGTTCAACGTGTATGAGCTGCGTTGATGCTTGTCCGGTTAAAGATACGCTAGAACTTAAACCAATTGTTGGAAATAAAAGATTTTCGAAAAAATGGATTGCCGCCGGTGTAGTTGGAGTTTATTTTTTAGTTATTTCAATAGGTATGATTTCAGGTTACTGGCAAAATGATGTAAGCAAGGAAGAATACATCCAATTGTATAAACAAAAGAATTCAATTGGTCACATTAGAAGTTCGGAAGATGTTGAGAAATTGAACAGAGAAGCATCTTCACAAAAATCAACTTCTAATCAAAAAAATCTTAAAAAATAATACTTTATGATTGATTGCCATAGTTAAAAAATTTATTTTTATAAATCAGATAATAAATTCTTAATATACGGGGTAATATGAAAAAATTAATATTGATTTTTATTTTTTCTCTAAATATTAATGCGATATTTGCTCAGAGTAATCTTGATGTTTCTGCAGAAATAAGACCTAGATTGCAAATGAACAATAAAGATTTTAACAGTGATTTACCCTCAAATAATTTTACTGAATTGAGAACCCGGTTGGGATTAAAATTTTCCCCGATTGAAAATATCGAGGGATTTGTTCAGATTCAAGATTCACGTATTTACGGTACTGAACCAAGTACGCTTGCTAGTACAGATAATATCGATCTTCATCAAGCTTTTTTTAATGTAAATAACCTGTTTGACTTACCTTTTAACTTAAAGCTTGGACGCATGGAATTATCCTACGGTCCGCAAAGATTAATTGGAGCCGTTGGATGGCATAATGTAGGCCGAAGCTTTGATGGCGGCATTCTTCAATTAAACACTGAAAAAATTAACATTGATTTTTTCACTGCGCAAACAAATGAAAATTTTGAGGCCGGAGATACAAATGATTTTAATATTATTGGTGCTTATGGAGATTTAAAGATGATTGATAACTATAAAATGCAACCCTTTGTCATTGCTGAAATAGAAAAAGGTACTGATCTTAGTCGGTATACTGCAGGTATCTACATTAACGGAAATCTTAGTGGTTTTTCTCATGAATTAGAAGGGGCTTATCAACTAGGATCAATTAATGATAACATTGATATTGCTGCCTATATGTTTGCAGTAAATTTAAATTATTCTTTTAGTTCTCCTATAAAACCGGAAATTGGAATTGGAATTGATTATTTAAGTGGTGATGATAGCACTTATAACAAGTATAATGTATTTAATACACTCTACGCAACAAACCACAAATACTACGGTTTTATGGATTATTTCATTGATATTCCAAATAGTACTTATGGCTTAGGATTAACTGATATTCATGCTAAGGTAGCAGTTTCTCCAACTGACAAATTTAAGGCTGCTTTAGCATTTCATATGTTTAGCTCCAGCGAAGATTATATATATACTACAAGTGGTTCACCTACTGTTAAAACATCAACTAGTTTTGGTTCCGAAGTTGACCTAACATTAATATATTCATATAATAGTGCTGTTAAGTTTCAAGGCGGATTTTCACTATTTTCACCTGGGGATATATTTAAGCAAATCAAAGGAGAAGATATGGCAACATGGAGTTATTTTATGGCAATTGTAAATTTATAAAAAGGGGTTGCTGATGACAGAAAAAAACAAAAAAAGTATAATTCAATATTTACTTCCGCCGCCTAACTGGAGATTTTCTGTAGTTATCCTATTAGGGATTATGGTCGGTTTGGGAATCCACACTCTTAACATGTCCAATGCTGTATCATATCTCTCCGATGATCCGCAAACATGCGTTAATTGTCATGTTATGTACCCTGAATATGCAACTTGGGAAAAAGGAAGCCATGGAAGAGTGACAACTTGCAATGATTGTCATGTTCCGCAGGACAATATCATTCGTAAATATATGTTTAAGGCGAGCGACGGTTTAAGGCATGCATCGATGTTTACATTTAGAATGGAACCACAGGTAATTAGAATTAAAAATGCAGGCAGAGACGTTGTACAAGAAAATTGTATTAGATGCCACGCAAATTATTTACATCCTGTTTCGCTAAGAGCAATTGGGGCAAAAAGCATAAATGATGATACTGACAGACTTTGCTGGGATTGTCACAGAGAAACACCGCATGGGAAAGTTCATAGTTTGTCAGCATCGCCAAATATTATAAGACCGGAGCTTGGTCCAGTAATTCCGGCATGGATTAAATCAAAATAAAATTTTATTAAAAAATAATTAAAGGCTAAACATGAAATCAATAAGTGAAAAAATTATTCAAAATCCTAAACTTGGCTGGCTATTGTTTGTGTTAACAGTTGTAGTAGTTCTTTTATTAGCTGTATTTGCCTCCTCAATTTTTGAAAGAAAAAATGAGGCATATTACACATTGCAAATGATAAGACCTATTCCAGATGATGAACCAAGAAATGAGGTCTGGGGCGAAAACTTTCCAAGACAATATGAGTCCTATAGAAAAACTTTAGAAACAGATTTTGCCAGTAAACACGGCGGCTCGGTAATGAGGGATTATCTAGAACTTTACCCTGAACTTGTAGTAATGTGGGCAGGTTATGGATTTTCTAAAGAATACAATCAAGGAAGAGGTCATGCTCATGCAATTGAAGATATTAGAAATATTTTGAGAACCGGTGGAGAGAACAGCGATCCAATGCCCGCAACTTGCTGGACATGTAAAAGCCCAGATGTTCCAAGAACAATGGAAAAAATTGGAATTGCAGAATTTTATAAGGGAACTTGGAAAGAAAGAGGTGAACAGATAATAAATCCAATTGGATGCGGAGATTGTCATGATAATGAATCAATGGCATTGAAAATTTCTCGACCGGCTTTAGTAGAAGCTTTTGAAAGACAAGGTAAAGATATGAAAGATTTTAGCAGACAAGAGATGAGATCACTTGTTTGTGCACAATGCCATGTTGAATATTATTTTAAGAAAGATGGTAATTATCTTACTTTTCCATGGGATAATGGCTTTAGTGCCGATGATATGGAAAAATATTATGACGAATATGAATTTAGCGATTGGACTCATAAGCTAAGTAAAGCGCCAATGCTTAAAGCTCAACATCCAGATTATGAATTATTTATGACTGGAGTTCATGGAAAAAGAGGTGTTTCTTGTTCAGATTGCCACATGCCCTATAAAAGCGAAGGCGGTGTAAAATTTACTGATCACCATGTTCAAAGTCCTTTGGCAAATGTAGCAAATTCTTGCCAGGTTTGTCATAGAGAAGAAACCGCAACTTTATTAGAAGATGTATATGAAAGACAAGACAAGATTGAAGAATTAAGAAGAATTGCAGAAAAAGAACTTGCGGCAGCACACCTTGAAGCAAAAGTTGCTTGGGATAACGGGGCAACTGAAGCTCAGATGAAAACCGCATTAACTTTAATAAGACACGCTCAATGGAGATGGGATTGGGTTGCCGCTGCAAATGCGTTAGGTTTCCATTCACCTGTAGAAGCACTAAGAGTCGTAGGAACTTCAATAGACAGGGCAAATAAAGCAAGAAAAGAATTAGCATTACTATTGGTTAAACTTGGTGTCGGTTATCCGGTTGAGCTTCCTGATATTTCAACAAAAGAAAAAGCTCAAGAAGTTATTGGCCTTGATATGGAATATTTAAACAAAGACAAACAAGAATTTCTTAACACAACTGCAGTAGAATGGGATAAAAAAGCGAAAGAAAGACAAGGAAGTTTAATAAAATATTAAGCAGATAAAATTAAAATACTATAGGAAGCTCATTTTTCTTTAGAATGAGCTTCTTCTATTTTTAAACAAACTTCACTTAGACAAATTAAACCTCCTTGGAATTTTAGTTTTATATACTAGATCGAATTAGTTCCAAACTTAGTTAATACTTACATTTTCCCTAAAAAATTCCAACTTTTTTATTATATTCCGTTAGTTTTAATAAAATAAATATAAATTAAAAAAAAGAAGAGATTCTGATGATTCAAGCTGGGCAATTGCTACTCGTGTGCAATAAACTAGAGTAGAGGAAAGTCCGAACACCAAGGACAGAGTGCCGGGTAACGCCCGGGAACTGAATATGAAAATATTTAGTTACGGAAAGTGCAACAGAAAATAAACTACCTTCCACTAGGAAGTAATAAACCGACTTTTGGAGGGAAAAGGTGAAAAGGCAGGGTAAGAGCCTACCACTCCTGCAGTAATGCTTGAGGTCTCGTTAGAGAATCCCAATTCTATTTGGGATCATGGCAAACCCCACTTGGTGCAAGGTTAAGTAAGAAAGTTTTACAAATTTATTTGTAAGAGGGTTGTCCGCCCTTTGCTTTCGGGTGAACCGCTTGAATTTTAGAGTAATCTAAAGTCTAGACAAATAATTGCCGCCTCAATTTATTGGGGAACAGAATTCGGCTTATATGCTTGGATCATCAATTTTTCTTCTGCCAAGAGAATTATGGTAAAGAAAAAGTGGACCCTCAAAGATCCCCCTGATAAAAGCAGTGTTTTAGCACTTGCTGATAGTCTTAATATCTCAAATATACTGGCTGAATTACTTATCCTTCGAAAGGTTACCAATTTCTTTGAAGCCAAAAAATATTTCCGTCCGGATTTAGAAGATATTCATGATCCATATTTGATGTCTGATATGGAAAAAGCTGCAACACGAGTAATTGATGCTATAACAAATAATGAAAAAATTTGCGTCTACGGCGACTATGATGTTGATGGAACATGCTCTGCTTCACTTATGTATCTTTTCCTAAAGGAGCTAGATGCAATTGTTTACGTTCACATTCCGCAGAGGTTAACCGAGGGATACGGCTTGTCTATTGCCGGAATTAATCAATTAAAAGATGATAAGGTTGATTTAATTATTTCTGTAGATTGCGGAATCACTGCAGTGGAAGAAATTGATTATGCAAACAATTTTGGCATCGATACAATTATTTGTGATCACCATCAGCCAAAAGAGATTCTACCAAATGCTTATGCAATATTAGATCCACTTAAACCAGGTTGTGAATACCCGTTTAAATATTTATCGGGTGCAGGAGTTGCGTTTAAGTTAGCGCGTGCAATTGCCTATAGATTTGGTAAAAAAGACATGGTCTTTAAATATCTTGATCTTGTTGCTTTAGCAGGTGCCGCAGATATTGTCTCGTTAACCGACGAAAATAGAATTCTTGTAAGAGCCGGGATTGAACAAATCAATAAAAATCCTCGTCCTGGAATTAAATCTTTAATAAAAATTGCAAGAATGGAACCTGGTAATCTTTCAGCAGGACAAATAGTATTCACAATTGCACCGAGAATAAATGCCGTAGGAAGATTGGGCGATGCAAACAGGGCCGTTGAATTATTCAATACAGATAGTTATGAAGAAGCAGAAAGGCTTGCAAGAGTTTTAGAATCTGAAAATTTGGAAAGAAGAAAAATAGATGAAGTAACCTTTTCGCACGCATTGGAGATGGTCAAGCAGAATGAAAACTTCGATAATGAGCTTGGAATTGTTCTTCACCATGAATCATGGCATCCGGGAGTTGTTGGTATTGTTGCATCCCGGCTAGTCGAAAAATATTATCGTCCAGCAATTATGCTTTCATCAATTGATGGAGTAGCAAAAGGCTCTGCTAGAAGTATTCCCGGGTTTGATATTTATGCGGCAATTGAAGAATGTAAAGAGTTAGTTGTACAATTTGGCGGGCATAAAGCTGCTGCAGGATTAGAAATTGAAGTTGAAAACATTCCTGAATTCAAAAAACGTTTTAATGAGGTTCTTAAGTTAAACTTAAATGAAGAGGATGTAATACCCGAAATTAAAATTGATTCTAAAATTTCTCTTTGCGAAATAACTCCAAAATTTGTTAGAGTTTTAGATCAGTTTGCTCCGTTTGGTCCCGGTAATATGCGTCCGGTTTTCTTGGCGGAAGATGTTAAGGTTGTTGCAACACCCAGGATAGTAGGGACTAATCATTTTGTAACTACTTTTTGTCAGAATGGCGGAGATAAGATTTACGATGCTATTGGTTTTAACTTGGGGAAATTTGTTTATGAAGTTGATAAAGATATTCACTTAGTTGATATTGTTTTCACAATTGAAAAAGTCGTTCGTGAAGGCAGAACATATCCTCAAATAAGAGTTAAAGATGTTATCGTTAAAAATTAAAGCTATATAATTTTAAGTTAGAGAAACACGTTAGAAAGGTGAAAATTCTCAAAATATCAACTTTATTTTTTATAATTTTCATGCAATAGTATATAACATTTCAAGGAGAAACAAGAATGTCAGGTCACTCAAAGTGGTCTACAATCAAGCGGAAAAAAGCTGCTGCAGATCAAAAACGAGGCAAAATATTTACCAAACTGATAAAAGAAATTACAGTTGCAGCCAGACAAGGCGGTGGTGATATAGATGGAAATCCTAGATTAAGATTAGCTGTTGACAATGCTAAGTCGGCAAATATGCCACTTGATAACATCGATAGGGCAATTAAAAAAGCCACTGGCGTTGTAGAAGGAGTAAACTATCTTGAATTGACATACGAAGGCTATGGTCCTGGAGGTGTTGCAATTTTAATTGAAAGTGTAACTGATAATAAGAATAGAACAGTAGCTGAAGTTAGGCATGGGCTAACTAAATACGGCGGCAGTTTAGGAGAAAGTGGTTCGGTAGCTTGGATGTTTGATAGAAAAGGTGTTATCACTATGCCGGCACAAGGCAAAACGGAAGATGACATAATGGAATTGATACTGGACGCTGGAGCAGAAGATATTCTGGGGGAAGATGACTTTTTTGAAATCACCTCAGCCATAGAAGATTTTGAAACCGTACGTAAAACAATTGTAGATGCTGGCCTAGAAGTTGAAAATGCATCGCTGCAATGGATAGCAAAAAATTCTGTTGAGATTTCAGGGGAATCTGCAGAAACATTAATGAAGATGATTGACGTGATTGAAGACAGTGACGATGTCCAGAATGTTTACACCAACGCTGATTTTACAGAATAATTAACTTTAGATAAAATAAACAAATGATAATTTTTGGTGTTGATCCTGGAACAATTTTAACAGGTTACGGGATTATTAATTCACAAAAAAATGAACTTGCGCATCTTAAATCCGGAATAATAAAACCGAATCCCAAAGTAGAATTATCCGAAAAACTAAAGTATATTTACTCAAAGCTCACTCTAGAAGTCCTAAAATACAAACCCGATGTTTTTTGTATTGAAACAGCATTTTATGGTAAGAACGTTCAATCTGCAATGAAGATTGGATATGTCCGTGGTGTTGCTATGCTGGTAGCTTCAATCAATAATATTATATGTGTTGAATATTCACCTAGAGAAATTAAAAAAGCGGTTGTTGGCAACGGCTCAGCGTCTAAAGAGCAGGTTCAGTATATGATTAAGAATTTGCTTAATTTGGATAAAAGTAAACTCAAGTTTGATGAAACTGACGCTCTGGCTGTTTCGGTTTGCCATTCAATAAAAATGAATTCTTTTTCATCAAGCAAGAATAATTGGAAATCTTTTATTGATAAAAATCCCGATAGAATTATTGATTAATAAAATTTACTGTTTATGATAGCGCATTTAACCGGAAAAATAATCTCAAAAAAACCAACGCAAATTACACTTGATGTTAATGGTGTTGGTTACTTGATAAATATCTCAATTAATACTTTTGATAAAGTTGAAGAAATTGGGAAACAAGTATCGCTGCATACTTATCTTTCTGTAAAAGAAGACTCCCTCACACTCTTTGGATTTTATACCTTACCCGAGAAAGAACTTTTTGAAATATTAATTAGCGTAAATGGGGTTGGGCCAAAACTGGCAATTAATATTCTGTCTGGAATTACAGCTGATGAATTTAAGGATGCTGTTGTAAATAGAAATATTTCAAGATTAGTTGCAATACCGGGTGTTGGGAAAAAAACCGCTGAAAGAATGATAATTGAACTTAGGGATAAAATTTTTAAATTATCAGATTCAGACACTTCCATTAGCCCAAAATCTTACACTGTTAAAGATGATGCAGTTGCTGCGCTCATTGGTTTAGGATATAACCATAAAACTGCTGATAATGTTACAAGAACCTTGATCGATGAGAAATCTGAAATAAGTTTAGAAGATTTAATTAAAGAGTCTTTACAAAAATTAAATAAATAATAAGAATTCATTTCAGTATTAGAGTAGTCTTTGAAAATAATTAAAAATATTGTATATTTATTAGCTTAAACTATGAGAATATTGAAATATTATATAGCATGTAAAGAAAGAATACTCTTTAACTTCAGATCTTCTCAAAAAATTTAGATTAACACAAATGCACTTCCAATTTTCGGAGTGCTTTTTTTTTATATATATGAATGCTGAAAAAATAATTAATTTCATTGAAAATTGGGCGCCGCCCGGTGCGGCATGGGAAAAGGACAATGTTGGGCTCCAAGTTGGTTCAACAAGGCGGGAGGTTACTAACATTTTCCTCTGCTTAGAGTTAACAGAACAGTCCTTTAACCAAGCCATAAAGAAAAACTGCAATTTTATTTTTACTCATCACCCTTTCATTTTTAAACCACTTAACAAAGTAAATACTCATTCTGATCCCAAAGGAAAACTAATAGAAAAACTGATTAAAAAAGATATTACCCTCTACTCGGCTCATACTAATTTAGATTTTACTAAAGATGGTGTAAGTTTTGAACTAGCTAAATCTCTTAGATTGAAGAATAGTAAATTCTTAGTGAATGAAAAATCAAATCAGTTTAAGGTAGTTGTTTTTATCCCGGCGAAAGATCTAGATACTGTTTCAAACTCCTTATTTGATGCCGGAGCAGGAATTATAGGTGAATATGAAAAATGCAGTTTTGGAATTAATGGTTCAGGAACGTTTAAGGGATCGAAAAATACAAATCCGGCAGTCGGCAAAAAATTAAATTTAGAAAAAGTTAATGAGGTTAGATTAGAGGTTTTGGTCGATTCATGGAAATTGAATACCGTTATTTCTGCACTGCGTAAATCTCACCCTTATGAAGAGCCCGCATTTGATATCTACCCTTTAAAAAATGATAATGTAAATTACGGACTTGGTGTAATTGGTGAGTTAGCTGAAAGCAAAGCACCAAATGAATTTTTAAAACATGTCTGCAAATCACTTAAAATACAAAACTTGCGCTACACAAATGGCTCAGGTAAAAAAATTAAAAAAGTAGCCGTCTGTGGCGGAAGCGGTTCTGATCTCTTAGGAGATGCTATTGCTAATCAAGCAGATGCTTTTGTTACTGCCGATCTGAAGTATCATATATTTCAAGATGGTGAAAACAGAATCTTATTTATTGATGCCGGACACTATGAAACAGAAATACCGGCATTAAATGTTGTAAAAAGAAAATTAGAAAGTTTAATAAATATGAACGGTGAATCGGTAAAAGTATATAAGTATTCTGGTTCAACCAATCCGGTAAAGTTTTTTAATAATAAAAGGAGTTAAATAAATTGGTTAATCGTTTATCAACACTTTTTGAATTACAGTTAATTGATGATGAGTTGGACACACTTCAAGAATTAAGGGGCGATCTCCCGATTGAAGTAAATAATCTGAACTCTCAAATTGATAGTATCAAAGAAACTATAAAAGAAAAAGACGAGGAAAAAAAATCAGCTCTTGAAACAATCAAATCGAATGAAAGCGAGATTGAGAGGCTGAATATTAATCTGAAGAAATTCAAGGCTCAGCTTTATCAAGTTAGAAATAACAAAGAGTATGATGCTTTAACAAAAGAAATTGATCATTCGGAAGAAAAAATTCAAACTTATGAAGCTGAAAATGCTGAGCTTGAAAACAAAGTTCAGACCTTAAAATTAGATATTGAGGAAGTTAGTCCGCGTCTTGATGATCTTTTAGCTGAAGTTGAAATAAAAGAAGAAGAACTCAAACAAATTATTAAGGCAAATGAGAGAGAAGAAACAAAATTAAGAACAAAAAGAGAATCCATTGCTGCTAAAGTTAGAAAATCCGATTATAATACTTACACTAGAATAAGAAAAGCATTAGGTGGACAAGCTGTTGTTACAGTCTCAAGAGGGGCTTGCACAGGCTGCCATAATGTGGTTCCACCGCAAAGACAAATTGAAGTGAGAAATAATAAAAGATTATTTACTTGCGAATCTTGCGGAAGATTATTGATTTCGCCAAATATTGCTGCTGAAGTTAGTAAGGGTTAAGTAAAGTTTATTAAATAAAGCCCAGCTCCTTAGATTCAATTTATGAGTTTAAATAAGTTGGGCTTTTAATATTACGTTTTTTTGCTTTTGTCAATAATCTTGCTATTTTAAGCCTCTTTCTGTTCAATCCAGATACCATCTTCCTTAATTAAATCAATCAAACCATCAACGGCAGTTTCTGAAGGAACGCTTTTCTTAATCACCTCTTTGCCTCTGTAAAGTGTAATTTTACCAGGACCCGAGCCAACATAACCATAATCGGCATCAGCCATTTCACCGGGACCATTAACAATACATCCCATGATACCAATTTTTACACCTTTTAAATGTCCTGTTCTTTCACGGATTTTATTAGTTACCTCAACTAGATCAAAAAGAGTTCTCCCGCAAGATGGACAAGCAATATATTCGGTTTTACTTATTCTAACTCTAGCAGCCTGCAGAATTCCAAACAGTACTCTATTTATTTCCTTGGTGGAAATATCAATATTTTTTATCCAAACTCCATCTCCAAATCCATCAATGAACAACCCGCCAATATCTGTAGCAGAATAGAGGCGCAAATTCTCAAAACTTAACCCTTTATATTCTCTTTGAATTATAACCGGCTGCTGAAACCCCTTAATAGTAAGTTCGTTAAAAATTCTTCTTTGTTCAGAATAACCATGAATATTATCTGTTTTTACTATAAAAACAGCTCTTTTTTCATCAACTAAACCATCGAACTTCTCAGAAAAAACATTATCAATAGTAATTTCAATAAAATTAAGATGCGCGCTCTTTTTGTCCGCGTTTGTAAATTCACCGTAACTGAAGATTGGGTGTATTTTATGATTATCTGGATTTTTTAGCCAAACATTATAATTTTGAATTGCATCCAGACTTTCCGGTAAAGCTATTTCAACATTTTGGTCACCCACAAATATATAATCTGGAGCTTGATCACCTAAATTCCATTTATCTAATGCTGGTAAATAGGTTAATCCAAGTTCAGATAAAGTATCGTTTGTTATCTCTGACTTTGAAAGATCTGCAACCACTCTAGGTGAATTCTTATCCCCAAAATTATTAACTGGTATTGAGGGAATTTTAAGATAACTGAATGGATCATATGAGATGCTTTTAGTCTCTGGAATTTCTTTATGACTTGCTCTATTCTTATATCTATTTGCAAGGGCAATTGCAACAGGAGCCTCCTCTTCAGGGTCTTCAGTAAGTGAAACTCTTATCGTGTCGCCCAATCCATCTTCAAGCAAGGTTCCAATTCCAACGGCCGATTTTATTCTTCCGTCTTCACCGTCACCAGCTTCAGTAACACCTAAATGTAATGGATAGTCCATTCCCTCAGCAATCATGTGGTTGACAAGAAGGCGGTAAGCTTGAACCATAACTTGAGTGTTGCTCGCTTTCATTGAAAGTACAATCTCGTGGTAATCTAGATCCCTGCAAACTCTTACAAACTCTAAGGCCGATTCCACCATTCCAAGAGGAGTATCACCGTATCTGCTCATTATCCTATCGGAAAGTGAACCGTGATTTGTCCCTATTCTCATTGCAGTTCCATATTCCTTACAAATCTTTACAAGAGGCGAAAAACGTTGTCTAATTCTTTCAATTTCAGCTTCATATTCAGCATCGGTATATTCAATTTGCTGAAATTTCTTTTGATCAATATAATTACCAGGATTAACACGTACTTTTTCAATAATTCTAGCAGCTTCTTCTGCAGCATTTGGCGTAAAATGGATATCGGCTATTAAAGGAACATTATATCCCCTTTTTCGCAGTTCATCTTTAATATTTTTAAGATTTTTAGCATCCTTTATACTCGGCGCTGTTATTCGCACATATTCACAACCCGATTCAACCATTCTAATTGTTTGTTCAACCGTAGCAATTGTGTCCATTGTAAATGTGGTAGTCATCGATTGAATTCGGATTGGGTTATTCCCGCCAAGAGGAATATTTCCAATTTTAACTTCTCTGGTTTTAAATCGGCTGTAGCTTGTTAAGCTATTGCAGTATTTGTTATTTGTTGTCATAAATAAATTTTCTCTTTTTCAATTTCTATTGCAAATATAACAATTTGATTTCGAATGATTACAAATTTTAGATAATTCATATTTACATTAATTGTTTTATTTTAATACATTATAATTCTAAATTAAACTCCTTTCCAATAGAGAAAAATGCACATACCAGAACACACGATTGAAGAAATTAGAAGTTCGGCAAACATAGTGGATATTATTTCTTCCTACGTTGCTCTTAGAAAGAGAGGGAAAAACTTTATTGGTTTGTGTCCATTTCATCAAGAAAAAACGCCATCATTTACTGTAAGCGAAGAAAAACAGATTTTTCATTGCTTTGGCTGCCATGCCGGCGGTAATGTTTATAAATTCTTGATGGAATATAAAAGCATTTCGTTTATTGAAGCTGTACAGGAAATTGCTGAATCAGTTGGAATTTCTCTAAATTTTGAAGACAATAAGGTTTCTTCAGAACAATCTGAATTAGAAGAATTTTACGATATAAATGTTACTGCTGCAAAATATTTTTCTGATAATCTTTTGAAAAGCGAGCATGGTGAAATTGCAAGAGATTATTTAACAAAAAGAAATATAAAAACCCAAACTCAAAAAGTCTTTGGGGTAGGTTTCGCATTAAACGGTTGGGAGCATTTCGTAAATTACGCAAGAGATAATCAAATTGACCTGGATAATGCAAAACTGCTTGGTTTAATTGACTCTAAAGAAGGCGGAAATTATTACGATAAATTTAGAGGCAGAATAATTTTTCCGATTTTTTCACCGAACGGAAGGGTGATTGCATTCGGAGGAAGAGTTTTCCAAGGTGAAGAAAATATTGCAAAATATCTGAACTCTCCGGAATCTTCAATTTATCTAAAAAGAAAATCTCTCTATGGCTTATTCCACGCAAAGGATGAGATAAGAAAAATGAACAAGGCAATTTTGGTTGAAGGCTATATGGATGTAATAGCTCTCTGGCAGCATGGAATTAAGAATGTTGTCGCTTCTTCGGGAACATCATTGACCGATGACCAAGTGAGATTACTTTCTCGTTACACAACGAATATTGTGGTGATTTTTGATGCTGATGAAGCCGGTAACAAAGCAGCTATGCGAAGTATTGAAATTTTATTAAAACAGGATTTTGAGGTTAAGCTTTTATCGTTGCCAAAAGGTGAAGACCCCGATTCGTATGTGAATAACTTTGGCAAAGATAGTTTTGAAGAATTAGTAAACACAGCAAAGAATTTTTTAGAATTTCAAACTGCCCAATACGAATCCCAAGGAATGTTTGATAATCCCACAACTGAAGCTGAGGCCATTAGGGAACTTGTAAAATCAGCGGCATTCGTAAATGATGAGCTTAAAAGAGGGTTGCTGGTTCGTTCAATTGCAAGAAAATTTAATTTGCGCGAAAAGCTTTTAGAAACTGAATTGAACAAGTTTTTGGAGCAAAATAGTAAAGCGATCCGACCGCCCCAAACAATTAGAACAAAAAATGGGAAACCAAGTTCACAAATTTTATCTGAGACTGACAAGCGGCTTTTCCCACTCGAGAAAGAATTAATTGAACTCCTCTTTGAGGGTAACGAAGAAATTATCGGCAATATCTTTGATACAATTATGCCTGAAGACTTCACAAATAAATCATTGGGGACTTTAGCAAAAGTAGTACACGACGCATATTTAGAAGGAAATTATAACACAGCTTCGTTAGTCGAAAAAATTGGAGATGAAAAACTTAAAAATTACGTACTCACAATTACACTTGGCGAATACCAAATTAGCAGCACATGGGATCAAAAGTCTAGCTCGGGTAAAATTGCCAAAAACCCTGTAAAATACTCATCAGATACTATTAAGAAATATCAGCTGTTAAAACTTGATACCCAAATAAAAAATAATAATCTAAAAATTGATAATTTAGGCGATGCCTCTGAAGTGATAAATTTAATGAAAGCAAATGAAGAATTAAGAAACGAGAAAAGACAATTAAATTCCGAGTAAAAATCTTCTAATATTTTTAGAAATTTTATACAGGATGGAAAAAATGAGAACAAATAAAAATATTTACGAAATTAATGCCAGGGTTTGGCTAAAAAAATTTTCGATTGATGGTAATGCTGCAACAATAAAAGATGTTCCAAAAGAATATTGGAAAAATCTTCATGAAATGGGAATTGATTATGTTTGGTTAATGGGCGTTTGGAAAACTAATGAAAGCGTAATTAAGGAATATTGTTTTGAGCCCGACTTATTAAATGAGTATAAAAAAGCATTAAGAGATTTTAGTGATGAAGATGTTATCGGTTCACCTTATTCTATTGATTCATACGAGATAAATCCAAAGGTTGGCACTGATCAAGAGATATTGGACTTGAAAGAATATCTGAATTCATTAAATATGAAACTGATCTTGGATTTTGTATCAAATCATTTTAGCGTTCACAGCAGCCTTATTGAATCTAATCCTGATCTATTTTTATCTGCAAGTGAAGAAATTTACCAAAGAGATTCACATACATATTTTAGGTCAAAATTTGATAGAGCTAAAATATTTGCTCATGGAAGAGATCCTTTTTTCCCCGCTTGGTTAGATACAATTCAGCTTAATTTTTTTAATCCGGCTACCAGAAAGTTTATGATCGATTCGGTACTCAAACTAACAAAATTATGCAATGGTATTCGCTGCGATATGGCAATGCTCTCACTTAATAATGTATTTGATAATACATGGAGCGGGACTTTGACCCATGGTAAACATGAAAAACCATCAAAAGAATTTTGGGAAGAATGTATTGCTGAAGTTAAAAAAGTTAATGAGGAATTTTTATTTATTGGCGAAGCTTATTGGGATTTGGAATGGGAGCTTCTGCGTTTAGGATTTGATTTTACCTATGATAAAAAACTTCTTGATAGATTAAGGGTCGGCCAAATAAGTGAAATTCGCGGTCATTTGATGGCTGAAAAGGATTACCAAAATAAATCTATCCGCTTTATAGAAAATCATGATGAAGAAAGAGCAATGACATTATTTGGCGGAGATAAAACAAGAGCTGCAGCAATTATTGTTAGCACCATCCCGGGCATGAAGATATATCATGACGGACAATTTGAGGGCAAACGAATTAAACTTCCCGTTCAATTGGGCAGAGAACCAAATGAAAAAGTAAATCAGTGTATGTACGATTTTTACAAGCATTTACTCAGAATAACAAACAGTGAAATCTTCAAATATGGCAATTGGAAATTGCTTGACAATAGAGCTTCGTGGGATGGTAATAAAAGTTTTGATAATTTTTTAATTTGGGAAATTGTTTTCAATCAAAGAAATAGACTTGTTGTAGTAAATTACTCGAGAGAGGTTTCGCAATGCAGAATAAATCTAAAACTAAAGAATTATCCTCCTAAGTTTAAATTGAAGGATATTCTGAATAATAAAACATACTACCGAAAAACGGAAGAAGTAGTTAATGAAGGATTATTTGTTGAATTGGGACCATTTAAAAGTCATATTTTTTCTTACTAAATCGAAGCGCAAAATATGAAATTGAAAAACCTGTTATTGTTTTTTGCAATATTATTTATAACTGTGGGCTGTACTTCGCGCAATCCACTAATTAATCCAGAAAATGACGATTTAGCTATTCAAGCGCCGGCAGAATTTAAAGTTGAATTTAAAACAACTAAGGGAAATTTTATTGTTGAAGCAAAAAGGGAGCATTCCCCGCTTGCCGTTGATAGATTTTTCTACCTAATAAATAATAATTATTACGATAATAATAAATTTTTCAGAGTACTCCCTAATTTTGTGGTTCAATGGGGAATGAAAGGTATTCCTGAAATTGACAGTGTGTGGTCACAGCTTGGTGTTGAAGATGAGCCTGTTAAGCTGAGTAATTACAAGGGTACAATCGCTTTTGCACGAGGCGGACCTCAAACAAGATCTAATCAATTGTTCATTAATTTAGCTGATAATTTACAGCTCGATGAATCTAATTTTAATGAAGTTAAAGGTTTTCCGGCATTCAGCAAAGTTGTTAATGGAATGGATGTTGTTGAATCGATTAATGCCGAATACTTACAGCGGCCAATGCAGGATTCAATAAGTATTCAAGGTAATAATTATCTTGATAGAGTCTATCCAAATTTGGATTATATTATTTCAACAAAAATAGTTACCGAAAAATAAACTGATAATTCTATTTATGCATTTTAGAACAACATTAATATCGCTATTACTTTTAACACTTGCTTTATCTATTGTATTTGCCCAGCCGGCAGACAAAAAAATCTTAGTTGGGACAAAGGTGGCAGAACCATTTGTTATTAAGTATTCTAATGAACGATGGGCCGGGATTTCAATTGAATTATGGGAGAAAATTGCCAATAAGCTAGAAATAGAATATGAATTAAATGAATTTGATCTAAATGGATTGCTTCAATCAGTAAGCAATAATGATATTGATATAGCAGTCTCTCCGTTAACTATCACATCTGAGCGAGAAAAATTATTTGATTTTACACATTCATATTTCACAACTGGAACAAGTATTGCTGTTTCCAACAAAAGCAGTAATAGCATATTGGGAATAACTAAAAATCTTTTCTCTTCCGAGTTTATTAAAATTCTTCTGGGAATACTAATGATACTTTTCTTTGTAGGTTTTTTAGTCTGGCTTTTTGAAAGGAAAACAAATAAAGAAGAGTTTGGCGAAGGAATGTCAAAAGGATTGGGATCAAGCTTTTGGTGGGCTGCCGTTACTTTAACAACTGTTGGTTATGGAGATAAAGCTCCTAAAACTGCAGGGGGACGAATTATTGCTTTGATTTGGATGTTTGCCGGATTATTGATGATTTCCGGTTTTACGGCAGCTATTGCCTCTGCCTTAACCGTTAACCAACTCGATGTTGGAATTACTAACATGAATGATTTGTATGATGTAAGAGTTGGAACTGTAAAAACTTCTTCAAGTGAAGAGTTTCTGCAAAACAATGGCTTAAGCTTTATAACCACCAATAATATTGAAGAGGGGATTGAACTAGTTAAGCAAAATAAAATTGATGCCTTTGTCTACGACGCCCCAATACTTAAATACTTAATTAAATCTAAAAATATCTCAAATGAAATTAGAGTATTGCCAATTATCCTTGATCCAATTAATTATGCCTTTGCTCTGCCTGCAAATAGTAATTTAAGAGAACCGATAAATAGAGCATTACTCGAAGTAATTGATAATATTGAATGGCAAAATACTGTAGATAAGTATATCGGCAGATGAAATAATCCTTTAATGTTGTTTTAGCCAAATGAAAAAAAATAACTCAATTTATTTGCCCGGATTAAAAAAACAATACGAGTTTCTTATAAGTAAGCTCGAATTAACTGGATTTAATATTTTGATTTTGGGAAGCAGCAACGCTATCATTTCAAAGTTGCTTTTCAATAAATCAAAAGAAAAAGTTGAAATAATTGTGGAAGATTATGAGTCACTTTTAGTTACACAATTAGAATTAGGTAATAATTCGGCATTAAGTGTAAAGCTAATGGATTTTGAAAATACAGACTATTCGAAAAATACTTTTGACTTAGTTTATGCCCAAGGTTCAATTTCAGATAAACGTAGAAAGAAAATCGTCAAAGAAATAAAGAGAATATTAAAACCAAACGGATATTTCTGTGTCGGTGAAATTGTAAAGTTGGAAGATAAAATTCCAAATTTTATTAAAGAAATTTATGAGCTTTCCAATTTAGATCCAATACTTCATGATAGAGTTTCTTCATTTTATGAAGAAAGAAATTTTGAAGTAATTGATTTAATAAATCTCTCTAATACATTAAAAGATTACTACAGCTTAAATTTGAAATTGCTGAAAGATAATATAAAATCTCTCTCTCCAAATGAGAAAGCATACTACAAAACAATATTAAATAAAATTAGTCATGAATCTAATGTGTATTTAAAGCTCGGTGGCGATAGGTATATGGGACTAATAACACTAATCTTAAAAATGTAATAAAAAAATGAAAAAAAACGACATTGTAGAGCTGAATATTGAAAGTTATGCCTTTGAAGGAAAAGGGATTGCTAGAATTAGTCAGTCCGAGTTAGAACATATTAAAATTGATTCAGATAAAAAATACATCCTATTTGTTCATAATTCTTATCCAGGTGATTTGGTAAAAGCCAGAATTCTAAAACTTAAAAAATCTTATGGGGAAGCAAAAACCGTTGAAGTTATAAAATCCGGTGAGGGCAGAATAAAACCAGTCTGTAAACATTTTGGTGTTTGCGGAGGCTGCAGACAGCAGGATTTAGATTATGAGTTTCAAGTTAAATATAAGCAAGAACAAGTAAGAGATATTTTTGAAAGAATTGGCGGCTTTTCAGATTTCGAGATGTTGCCGATCGTTAAATCGGATTCAATTTACCACTACAGAAACAAAATGGATTTTTCATTTACCCCACAAAGGTGGCTGACCAAAGACGAAATAGGGAGTACTGAGACATTAGATAGTGATTTTGCACTTGGATTCCATGTGCCAAAGGTTTACAGTAAGGTTATTGATATTGAAGAATGTTATTTGCAGACTGATAAAGCGACGGAGATATTAAATTTTACAAGAACTTTTTTTAAGTCGCGCAGTACATCCATCTATTCAACATATACAAATGAGGGATACTTACGCAATTTGGTACTAAGAGAATCATTTGGGCTTAATGAGTTTATGGTAAACTTAGTAACTTTTACCGATGATGAAGATTTAATGAATGAGTATTCTAAAAATCTAACAGAAAAATTCCCCTTTATTACTACAATTGTTAACAACGTTAACTTACGGAAAGCCCAAGTAGCTTATGGAGATTATGAAAAAGTGTATTTGGGTGAAGGAATAATTTATGATAAAGTTGGTGATTATAAATTTCGAATAAGTGCAAATTCATTTTTTCAAACAAATACATTGCAAGCTGAAAAGCTTTACCAAACAGCATTAGATTTTGCAGAATTTAATGGTGATGAAATTGTTTATGACCTTTATTCCGGAGCTAGTACAATATCAATATTCATTTCTCAAAAAGTAAAAGAGGTTTATGGTTTTGAGTCAGTAAGATCTGCAGTTAAAGACGGGAAAAATAATTGTAAAATAAATAACATAGAAAATGTAAAATCCTTTGAAGTTGATTTAAATAAATCTTGCCTGTCATTATTAGAACAGCACAAAACGCGAAAGCCTGATGTAATTATAGCAGATCCGCCCAGAGCAGGAATGAATCCCAAAACTGTAAATGATATTTTAATACTTGAGCCACAAAAAATTGTTTACGTTAGCTGTAATCCTTCAACGCAGGCAAGAGATATAAAATTACTTTGTGATGAAAAATATAAACTTGTGAAAATACAACCGGTGGATATGTTCCCTCAAACGTATCATATAGAAAACGTTGCATTGCTAGTTAGGAAGCAAGATTAATGAGAATATCAAAAATACTTATTGCAATGATTGTGGCTGTAAACGTGATTTCAGCCCAACCCTTCTCTGATTTTTTAAATGAGCTAAATAATTTACAACTTGAAAATAGACAAGCAAAAGTAGATAGTTTTAACCTAGCTAATGAGCGATTCCCAATAACTGAGGATACGCTTGCTCATTTTATTTATATTGGTTCAGGCAGTAATGTTAAAGTGGCAGGTGATTTTACTGGTTGGGATCCAACTAGCGGACCAATGACAAATATTGTTGAAACCAACTTCTGGTATAGAACTGAAACCTTTGATAGTGATGCACGTCTAGATTATAAAATTGTTTATAATTCTAATGTTTGGATTTTAGATCCCAAAAATCCTTATACGGCGCCGGGCGGTTTTGGAAGCAACTCAGAAATCAGAATGCCGGATTATGATTATCCAACAGAAATTGATTATAATGAGGGCACTCCTCATGGCTCTTTAATCTCATCAACTTTTCAGAGTGAAATACTTGGTAATTCAAGGTCAATTAAAATATATTTACCCCCGGAATATGAAACCTCAATTGAACACTATCCACTTTTATTATTTCATGACGGACTTGAATATATTTCTTTTGCCAAGACAAATAATATTTTGGATAATTTGATTGCCGAGATTAAAATTCCAAAAGTGATAGCACTATTTGTTCAGCCGGTTGAACGCAACCCTGAATACATTGATGCGAAACAAGATCAATTTACAAATGCAATTATTTCCGAACTAATTCCATGGGTAGATGAAAATTATCGTGTGAACTCTTCTCCGTCATCACGAGTTGTGTTGGGGTCTTCGGCAGGCGGTAATATTTCGCTATACATTTCAATTAAGCACCCTGAAATATTTGGCAAGGCAGCAGCATTTTCCAGCTATATTGAAAATGATATAATTTCTACTTTTAGAGATTCTACAAACATTCCGGTCAAAATGTATTTGAATCATGGCAAATATGATCACATTCCAGCAATTCATAATAGTGTCGGAAGTTTTATCCCTGTAATAACTTCAAAAGAATATGAATTTTTATATCAGATTT
>RCND010000587.1_pt1 | contig 20825 bp, 20 predicted proteins | sample 2041351 | NCBI WGS metagenome assembly RCND01 (sample SAMN09708230, study PRJNA481090) | Marine sediment metagenome, whole genome shotgun sequencing project. | biome: marine sediment; feature: ocean; material: sediment; isolation source: Sewage treatment plant 12B marine sediment (STP12B) ... | reverse complement strand
ATACATTTTGTAATTGACGCAATATATTATTCATAATTTATATTTATGAATATCATTTAAAGTATAAATAAAAATATATGAATTGTAGATAGTATCTTTACGTTAATAAATTAATAATCAATTGAATCTAAAAAAAGAAATTATGAAAAAAAGTATCTACATATTGATAGTAGTTTTCCTAACATATGGAATAGGTTTCGCAAGTTCTGTTGATTTTTTAAATATTCCTGGGGTAGACTCAACAGAAAAACTGTTTAACCCATACATTTATAAAAGTTCCCTAAATGAAGAAAAGTTCATTATGAATGAAATATCTTTTGAAAATTATTTTTGTAAAACTCCATCACGAAGATGCTTGGACAATGTATATCCAATGAAATCGGAGAGCAACGAACACGCACATTGTGCTGAGCTATTCCATTTATATGAAGAAATGAAAACCTTTGGTATTTCTAGTAAATTAGACCCCTCCAATGACTTGTCGGAAACAACAAATTCTCGAGCGTTTGTAGAATCTAGTTCCGCGTATGCACCGTCTATGAATTTAAAAATTAATAAGTTACAGAATGTAAACTTAGAAGAATACTTCACTCTACAAATTGATCCTACTTATTATAGAGGTTTTGGAATACGAATAGAAATATAAATCTAGAAAAGTGAACATATGTGCTAACAGGCACTACGCTTAAAAGCAAAAAGATCCAATCACTCTCGTGATTGGATCTTTTTGGTCGGGGTGGCAGGATTACTCGTCTCACTCGTGATCCTGTAGTTGGGGTGGTGCTCAAGAAAGTCCAAAACATGCGCGGCCTGTTGTCTTTTTTGTTTTCTAAGCTTAAGTGCGAAAAGGCACTACGCTTACAAAACAAAAAATCCAATCACAAAAGTGATTGGATTTTCTTGGTCGGGGTGGCAGGATTCGAACCTGCGGCCTCCACGTCCCAAACGTGGCGCGATAACCGGGCTACGCTACACCCCGAAAAATAGAGGTGCAAAGATATTCTTTTTATTTACTTTTCAATACATTTTTATTATCTTTTCAAAGTAATCTTTTACTATGAAAAATCATTTCGCATTATTGTCGATTCTACTTGTTTTTACTGCTTGTCTGAAGACAAAAGATACTACGGCTAAAAACCAAGAAAAAGAAGAAACCTCAAGACAGGACGAACTCTCGGTAGCTAACAGAGACTATAACATTAGAACTGTTGTAGATAATCTTTCTAATCCCTGGGGAATGACTTGGTTACCAGACGGCAGTATGCTAATTACAGAAAAAAAAGGTGATTTAATTCGCTTTAAAAATGGTTCTAAAACTGAGATTAAAAACGTACCAGAAGTCTACAATCGTGGTCAAGGGGGACTCCTTGATATAGAATTACACCCTAATTATATAGAAAATGGATGGATCTATATGACTTATGCATCTTCTGAAGGTTCGACAAAGGGAGGGAATACTGCTCTAATTAGATGTAAATTGAAAGGTAACTCACTAGTAAATATTGAAAAACTATATAAGGCTGAACCAAATACTACGAGTGGTCAGCACTTTGGTTCACGTATTGAATTTGATAATCAAGGGTTTTTATATTTCTCGATTGGCGAACGTGGCGAGCGTGATTTAAATCCGCAAGATATTAACAGAGACGGAGGAAAAGTCTACCGACTTAATGATGATGGAAGCATTCCAAATGATAATCCGTTTGTAAATAATAAGAATGCTAAAAGGGCAATTTTCACATATGGGAATAGAAATCCACAAGGAATGGCGAAACATCCTGTCACCGGAGCCATTTGGATTCACGAGCACGGCCCAAAAGGTGGTGACGAGGTTAATATTCTAAAAAAAGAGGTAAATTATGGATGGCCCGTTATTTCTTATGGTGTTAATTATAGTGGATCCAAATTTACTGAGGAAACGACACGCCCCAATATGGAACAACCTATTTATTATTGGACACCGTCAATTGCACCGTGCGGAATGGCCTTTGTAACAAGTGATTTATATCCAGATTGGAAAGGTCATCTCTTAGTTGGCTCACTAAAATTTAATTACGTAGAACTGCTGCGCTTAGATGGTAATAAAGTTATAGGTCGGGAAAAAATCGCTGAAGACGTTGGCCGGGTGCGGAACGTGAAAATTGGACCCGATGGTTATATTTATATTGCCATTGAAGGACAAGGTATTGTTAAAGTAGTTCCAAAATAAAGTGACGAATGAATTTGCAGTTTCCATAAACCAAACCGATTAGCTGATGAATTTCCGCTATTAGTTTTTGAGCTTGTGAGTAAAAAATTCAGTCCATTTCAAAGTTAAATTAGTATTAATACCTACTTTTGTATAAACCTTTACACTTATGCTAATTATTGGCATCGCTGGTGGCACCGGAAGCGGTAAAACTACAGTGGTTGAACAAATTATCGCAGAACTCCCAAAGGATGAAGTTTGTATCATTTCACAGGATTCATATTACACAGATACTAGTCACTTGAGTTATGATGATAGGGTTAAAATTAATTTCGACCATCCTAATTCCATAGATTTTGATTTAATGGTATCGCACCTTAAAGAATTGCGAAATGGAAGATCTTTTGAACAGCCTGTATATTCTTTTGTAGACCACAATCGAACCAATGAAACAATCACTAAATTTCCAAAAAAAGTAATAATTGTAGAAGGTATCCTGATTCTCACGAATCCCGAAATCAGGGAGATGTTCGATATTAACGTCTATGTTCATGCAGATAGTGACGAGCGTTTAATAAGGAGGCTTAAACGAGATATAACGGACCGCGGTAGAGATTTAAATGAAGTTTTAGACAGGTACCAAAACACCCTTAAACCAATGCATCAACAATTTATTGAACCTACTAAAGAATTTGCTGATATTATTATCCCAACCAATAGACTTAATCCCGTTGCAGTGAACGTCATTCGAAATATTATTCATCAAAAACTAGCGTAACTAATTTGAAATTTTCAGAAATAAAACAAAAAAAATGGATTCGATTTATAAGCAATAAATATCTGCTTATCCTAATCTTGTTTATTATTTGGATGTTTTTTTTCGACACAAATTCCTTCTTCATTCACAACGAATTAAACCATGATGTCAATGCTTTGGAGGACAATAAAGAGTTTTACAAAGAGGAAATAAAAAAAGACAAGGTCTTTATAGAAAAAATGAAGGATAGCGACGAGGTTGAAAAATTTGCCAGGGAAGAGTACTTTCTTAAAAAAGAGAATGAAGAAATATTTATTATAGAACATCAGGACAGTATTAAAAATATAAAGAATGAATAAGTTTTTGTTTAGCGAATTTGACCAGGTTTCGGCAAAACAGTGGAAGCAAAAGATTCAGGTAGATCTCAAAGGGGCAGACTACAACGATACTCTTGTTTGGCAAAGCGCGGAAGGTATAAATGTCAAGCCATTCTATCACGCGGATGATTTTGACAATAAATCTAGCACTATTCCTGGGCATCCAACCCAGTGGTCAATTGCCCAAGATGTTTTTATAGATGATGAATCTATTGCAAATAAATTAATGCTCGATGCAATAAAAAGAGGAGCTGAGTCAATTATTATTACTTCTGAAAAGGAATTCGATTTTACAGTATCACTTCTGAATTTTCCATTCGATAATGTTAAAATATATTTTTATCTGAAGTTCATTTCTGAAACTTTCATAACACAACTAAAAGAATATCTTACTAAGCAAAATGCTACCGTATTCTACAATATCGACATTATTGGTAACCTTGTCGCTACCGGAAATTGGTTTCATAATTTAAAAAGTGACCACGACATTTTGGAAAATATTCTTCAGAAGAACCCTTCAGGGAATATTTTAAGTGTCGATACGTGCGTATACCAAAATGCTGGGGCAAATATGACACAGCAACTGGCCTATGCCTTAGCCCAAGCCACTGAATATTTGAATCATTTTACGCCCGTTTCAAACAACGAGGGTTTAAAGAAAGAACTGAAAATGACTTTTCAAGTTGCAGTTGGTTCAAATTACTTCTTTGAAATTGCGAAAATTAGAGCGCTTCGAAAATTATATGCGATAATAGCAAAAGAATTTGACCTAACGCAAACCTGTCATATCGTTGCCAGACCAACCAAACGCAACAAAACAATATATGACTACAATATAAATATGCTCCGTACCACAACAGAATGTATGAGTGCTATTTTAGGTGGTGCTGACACTATTTGTAATTTATCGTATGACGCTTTATATCACAAAAGCAATGAATTTGGAGAAAGAATTTCAAGAAATCAATTGTTAGTTTTAAAGGCTGAAAGTTATTTCGATGCTGTGAGTAATCCAGCAGATGGGACTTATTATATTGAGAGTCTAACAAGCGCGTTGGCGGAAAAGGCACTTGAAGTTTTTAAAGATATCGAGGCAAGTGGGGGATTCTTATCACAATTAAAAGAAGGCATTATCCTACGGAAGATTAAAGACAGTGCTTCTAAAGAACAGCATCTCTTTGATCAAGGTAATTTAGTCCTCTTAGGTACCAATAAGTTTATTAACGAAAAGGACAAAATGAAAAATAATCTTGAATTATATCCTTTTGTAAAAACCAATATTCGTAAGACGCTAATAGAACCAATAATCGAACGACGTTTATCCGAGAAACTAGAACAAAAAAGATTAGAAAATGAATAGATTTTATAACTTAATAATTGGCTGCCTTTTTGTGCTAATTGCCTCAGCCTGTAACGACTCTTTAGAGTATAAATATGATGACAAACCAATGCAGGTAAGTTGTTCTGGCGCGAATGAAAAATTGCTAAACGAAGCACTTTATAGCTTTTTTGACGATGTCACAGTTTATTATCGGACCAAATCAAATGATCCATCCGAAGCTGGCATGTCTACTTACGAAGCCTATGCAAATTATATATATGAAGGCGCATTAGGGATTGCAGATTATAAAAGTATAGTCTCCGAACATACTAAAAATGTTATGAATGAACTTAGAAAAGAGACACAACTCTGGGATAAGAAACCTGCCATGAGTAACCTTAACTATAATAGTGAATTTGTGAATTGCCTAATTGAAAAATTCAAAGACAAGGACATGGCAACGACAATTCAAGCTTTAAATACTGCCAATAGTCTGACTCCAAAATTAATGGTCGATCGATTCCGAGTGACTATTGATGCGGCCCTAGTTGATCCAAATTATGGAATGTATATAGCCTTGGATACCTACTATCAATATTTATTCGATCTAGAAATTTAGACAAATGCTATGACCAGAAAGAATTTACAGCATATTGCTATCAGAGATTTAGATGATCAAACATCGATTGAAAATAAGTCGGAAACGGTTTTTTCAACATCGGAAACAATTGATATAAAAAAACAATATACGGCAAAGGATATTGAGGATTTTGAACATCTAAATTTTGTTGCCGGATTACCACCTTATTTACGTGGCCCATATTCTACAATGTTCGTACGAAGACCCTGGACAATTCGCCAGTATGCGGGTTTTTCGACAGCAGAAGACAGCAATGCATTCTACCGTCGAAACCTTGCGGCGGGACAGAAAGGATTGTCTGTTGCATTTGACCTAGCGACCCATAGAGGTTACGATAGTGATCACGAGCGTGTGGTTGGGGATGTTGGAAAGGCAGGAGTTGCAATTGACAGCGTTGAGGATATGAAGATTTTATTCGACAAGATTCCTCTAGGAGAGATGAGTGTATCGATGACAATGAATGGAGCCGTTTTACCAATAATGGCCTTTTATATAGTTGCTGCGGAAGAACAGGGTGTTCCGCTGCAGTCGTTGGCAGGAACCATTCAAAATGATATTCTGAAAGAATTTATGGTTAGAAACACCTATATCTATCCGCCTACCTCGTCGATGACGATTATTAGTGACATTTTTCAGTTCACTTCGGAAAAAATGCCGAAATTCAATTCTATTTCAATTTCAGGATATCATATGCAGGAAGCTGGTGCTACCTGTGATATCGAATTGGCCTATACATTAGCGGATGGTTTAGAGTACATTCGGACAGGAATAAAAGCCGGAATGGATATAGATTCCTTTGCACCCCGTCTTTCTTTCTTTTGGGGAATTGGAATGAATCATTTTATGGAAATTGCAAAAATGCGTGCTGCCCGAATGCTGTGGGCGAAAATCGTGAAACAATTTAATCCGAAAAAAGAGAAATCACTTGCACTAAGAACTCATTGTCAAACCAGTGGTTGGAGTTTAACTATGCAAGATCCATTCAATAATGTTGCGCGAACATGTATCGAAGCTACGGCTGCCGCTTTTGGAGGAACACAATCGCTGCATACAAATGCACTAGATGAGGCCATTGCCTTGCCAACTGATTTCTCCGCCAGAATCGCACGAAACACACAAATTTACCTTCAACAAGAAACTAATATCACTAAAACAGTGGATCCTTGGGCAGGTAGTTATTATGTTGAAAACCTCACCAATCAAATTGCCAATAAAGCTTGGGAACACATTCAAGAAGTTGAAGAATTGGGTGGAATGACTAAGGCAATCGAGGCCGGAATTCCGAAGCTTCGCATTGAAGAAGCAGCGGCTAGAAAACAGGCGCGTATTGATAGCAGTCAAGATATTATCGTTGGAGTTAATAAATATCGATTAGAGAAAGAAGATCCATTACAAATATTAGATGTTGATAATCAAAAAGTACGCTTGTCACAAATCGAGCGACTTAATAGAATCAAATCTGAAAGAAATAATACGAAAGTTACTGAGACTCTTTCGAAATTAACAAGTTGTGCTAAGACAGGTGAAGGAAATTTGTTAGCTTTAGCTATTGAAGCTGCTCGAGAAAGAGCAACTTTGGGAGAAATAAGTGATGCCTTAGAATTGGAATTTGGACGTTACAAAGCTCAAATAAAAACCTTTAGCGGTGTGTATAGTAAAGAAATAAATAAGGATCTAAGCTTTGCAAAAGCTAGGGAAATGGCCGACAAATTTGCAACTCTCGAAGGTCGTCGCCCTCGAATTATGATTGCAAAAATGGGACAAGATGGTCACGACCGTGGCGCAAAAGTCGTTGCCACTGGTTATGCCGACGTTGGCTTTGATGTTGATATTGGCCCCTTATTTCAAACTCCCGCGGAAGCTGCCAAACAAGCCATGGAAAACGATGTACATATATTGGGTGTTTCATCTCTTGCAGCAGGTCATAAAACGCTAGTACCACAAGTTATTGAAGAATTAAAAAATTACGGCCGAGAAGATATTATGGTAATCGTTGGGGGTGTAATCCCTGCACAGGACTATCAATTTCTTTTCGATGCAGGAGCAGTAGCAGTATATGGTCCAGGCACTAAAATTAGTGAGGCAGCTATTGAGATACTTCAGATATTGATTGATTCGGTTGATTAGAATAAATTAAGTCAATCTAGAAAAAAGTTTTCTCCACATTGAATCGTCACAACGTGAAATTAAAGAAAGAATATATCATTAAATCTGAAAGACTAGGATTTCGAAATTGGCTTCCATCAGATGAAGTTCCATTTATTCAAATGGGCAAAGACGAATTGGTGATGGAGCACTTTCCGAAGCCACTTTCCGAAGAGGAAACCCTTGGATTAATTTCAAGATTAGACAATCATTTTAAGGAGCACGGCTACTGCTATTTTGCTGTAGACTTATTGGAAACTGATGAGTTCATTGGATTTACGGGATTCGCTAAACAGAAATGGGAGAGTGATTTTACGCCCTGTGTAGATATGGGCTGGCGCTTAAAACGCTCGACCTGGGGCAAAGGCTATGCAACGGAAGCAGCCGGCGCTTGTTTAGAAGCCGCATATGCTAAGTTCGGATTGGAAGAGGTTTTAGCCTTTGCAACCGATACCAACCAGGCCTCACAAAAGGTAATGACAAAAATCGGAATGCAATACGCAGGCACAGTACAACACCCTGCTATAATCAATGACTCTCGCTTTGAACATTGTGTTGTTTATAAGTGGAAGCATTTATAATATATTATGCATGCATATCAATTAATTAATTCGTTATTTTTTCGATCTCAAAAGACTATTCAATGGATTTTAAAGCAAAAATGTTGCGTGATGACGCACTAAAGGGAAAAACAATTGTAGTTACCGGCGGCGGAAGCGGCTTGGGAAAGGCAATGACTACTTATTTTTTGGAATTAGGCGCTAATGTTGTTATCACTTCAAGAAATATTGATAAACTGCAGACCGTTAAAACTGAATTAGAAGCTCAAACGGGTGGAAAAGTCTTAGCTGTACAATGTGATGTTCGTAACTATGACGATGTTGAAGCGATGGTAGCTTCATCGATAGCAGCGTTTGGCAGTGTTGATGTGCTATTAAATAATGCCGCAGGAAACTTTATTTCTCCCACAGAAAGGCTTTCAGCAAATGCATTTGACACCATCATTGATATTGTACTTAAAGGCACAAAGAATTGCACCTTGGCGTTCGGAAAACATTGGATTGCTCAAAAAGAAACTAACAAGACAGTATTAAATATTGTTACAACCTATGCATTTACTGGATCTGCCTATGTAGTGCCGAGTGCAACTGCAAAAGCTGGCGTATTAGCAATGACGCGTTCTTTAGCCGTGGAATGGGCAAAATATGGAATGCGTTTTAATGCAATTGCTCCAGGACCATTTCCTACCAAAGGTGCTTGGGATAGATTATTGCCAGGGGATTTAAAAGAAAAATTCGACCTCTCGAAAAAGGTACCGCTTAAACGTGTTGGGGATCATCAAGAGTTAGCGAATTTGGCTGCTTACTTGGTGTCCGACTTCTCTGCCTATATCAACGGTGAAGTTGTTGTTATTGATGGAGGAGAGTGGCTTAAAGGTGCAGGTCAAATGAATCTTCTAGAAGAAGTCCCAGAACAAATGTGGGATATGCTTGAAACTATGATACGCTCGAAGAAAAGCAAATAAGTTATGAAAACCCTGTATTGACCTTAATTTGACTGGTGGTGGTTAATGACAGAAAATAGATAGATTGCGCAGCATCTATTTTATGGCATTGGGCGTTAACTATAAAGCAGGGCTGATACGTTCGAAGAAAAGCAATTAACTTCTTATCCGATTTGTAAAAATCAATTCGCGGCTCCTAAAAAGTCCGAACTACCTAAATGTTCGTCCATTTCTCGATCATAAACATATGCATATAATACTGCCATCATGTCTCGTTGGTCCAAGGATGTATTATTTGTAATTAGGCTAAGCTTGTATTTATGGTCTGCATACAATGCAATTCCCTCAGAACTTGAATAGGTTGGCACATTTTTTAGTCCAATCTTATCGTCATAGTTTTCACATTCAAAAGAATAAACAACCTTATCTTCGGTCATGTCATACAAGCTAAAAGCTTGAGAATGCGGATGTAAGTGCGCTACCATAGCATGTATTCTCGTATCTTCTTTTAAACCTAATTGATATGTAACGTCATACTCGTATTGCTGATTTCCAGATGGCAGTATCCAATGAGAAGATAACATAACTCCTTCATCATCTTCGTAAGTATGCACTTTCAAATCTAAAGGCGTACAAAGGTTTGGATCTTTAGACAAATCTGGGTTATTCGGATTTTCCTTGTCATAATTTTGCAACATCACTAAAGCCTTCGGAATCAAAGGCTTTAACAGCTTATCTCCATCTTCAGTTTTGAAGTCTATATAATGTTTCACCTTAAAAAAAGCATCTTTAATATTATGATTAAGGGTCCTAGATGCAACAATAAACTTATCGTCACTTGCAACAGGAAAACCGAACCCCTCTGGGAAATTTAATTCATTGGTGCCATTAGAAAGAGTTCCCAAACGTGGGTATACTATATTGATTCGTTTGGGAATTTTTAAGTTTTTATAGTGTATCGCGTCGTAATAATCGATATTGGTGTGACAAAGAAGATCGTTATTATGAGTTTTTGTTCCGTCCTGAATTACTTCTGCCTTAAATCCTGTAATCCATTTCATTTTAGAAGTATTCGGATTTATATCAAGATAAATCAATGCCTGTGGGCCATCCATTGATTGATAGATATCGTCCACCAATAATTCTGGAGATTCTAACCTAAATGTGTTCTCGGCAATACTAATTTCCCAATCGTTATCAATTATCCTAAATGTATGAAGGAACCTTGTTTTAAGGATGGCCTGGTGCCTACTGGATAAATTATAGTAAGTTATGGAACTTACAATTATTCCTAAAAAAAACAGAATTAGAAGCGTTTTAAGTCTAAGAAATTGTTTCAGTTTCACAATTTTAAATATTTATTGCTAATGTATGAAATTACCCTGTATTCTTGATATTTTTCGATTGATTAGTCAACCACCAAAACGATGTTTCATGAAACCAATCATCGCTATATTAGCGACTTATTTATCGTGTAATCTTAGCTTGTAAGAATGTTCACTTCATGTTAACAAAAATCATTTTCAGTCCGCATAAATAATCGTATTTTTAATCCCAAAATTCAGATATAATTGATGGGGAAAATCATTGCTATTGCAAACCAAAAAGGAGGTGTTGGTAAAACAACTACGTCAGTAAATTTAGCCGCATCATTAGGCGTTCTTGAAAAGAAGGTATTATTAATAGATGCCGATCCACAAGCTAATGCTACGTCCGGATTGGGTATCGACGTGGAAGAAGTTGAATCTGGATCCTATCAAGTAATTGAGCACACCACCAAAGCAAAGGACGCAATTGTGGCAACAACATCGCCCAACGTAGATATTATACCTGCTCATATAGATTTAGTGGCCATTGAAATTGAATTAGTTGATAAGCCAAGCAGAGAATCAATGTTAAAATCTGCAATAATTAGTTTAAAAGAAGAGTATGATTATATCCTTATTGATTGTGCGCCTTCTCTTGGGCTATTGACTCTTAATGCATTAACGGCTTCAGATGCCGTAATTATACCAATACAATGTGAATATTTTGCCCTGGAAGGTTTGGGGAAACTTTTGAATACCATTAAAAGTGTTCAAAAAATTCACAATCCTGAACTTGATATCGAAGGTTTGCTTTTAACAATGTATGACTCTAGACTTAGGTTATCTAATCAAGTGGTGGAAGAAGTTAAAAAGCACTTTACTGAGATGGTTTTTAAAACAATCATTCACCGAAATGTACGTTTAGGAGAGGCACCTAGTTATGGAGAGAGTATTATTAGCTATGACGCTGGTAGCACTGGGGCCAATAATTATTTAAGTTTGGCACAAGAATTAATCGAGAAAAACAAGTAAGTGCTGATGGCGAAAGCAACTAAAAAACAAGCCTTAGGTCGCGGTCTATCTGCATTGCTAAGCGATCCGTCAAACGATATAAAATCTGTAGACGATAAAAACGCCGACAAGGTGGTTGGTAGCATCGTAGAATTGGACCTCAACTCAATTGATGTAAATCCGTTTCAACCTCGAACAAGTTTTAATGAAGAATCACTTCGAGAATTGGCCTCATCTATAAGAGAATTGGGAGTTATTCAACCTATTACTGTTCGAAAAATTGACTTCAATAAATATCAACTCGTAAGTGGAGAACGTCGTTTCCGAGCCTCAAAATTAGTTGGACTAGCAACAATCCCTTCTTACATACGTATTGCGAACGATCAAGAATCTTTAGAGATGGCCTTGGTAGAGAACATACAACGACAGGATTTAGATCCTATCGAAATTGCTATTTCTTATCAAAGATTAATAGAAGAAGTTCAAGTTACTCAGGAGGAATTAAGTGATCGTGTGGGTAAAAATCGTTCAACAATTGCGAACTATCTTAGGCTATTAAAATTAGATCCAATTATTCAAACAGGAATAAGAGACGGTTTTATCTCAATGGGGCATGGTAGAGCACTTATTAATGTTGAAGGTTCGAATGACCAATTGGACATTTACGAGAAGGTACTGAGAGATCATTTATCGGTTCGGGAAACCGAAGCAATCGTAAGGAATCTTAGACAACCCAATGTAAAAAGCCCTACAACTAAGAAGACCATACCTTCATTTGCGAAGGATGCAAAAAAAGAATTATCTAGTTTATTCGATAGCAATGTAGATGTTAAAATATCTGGTTCTGGCAAAGGTCAATTTGTGTTTCCTTTCAAAAACAGAGAAGAATTTCAACGAATCTTGAAGCTTATTAAAGGTGAAAAGTAGGCTACTAAATATCGTTTTTTTACTATTGGCGGCAATAACCTTTGCTCAAAAAGCAGATACCTTAACTATAAAAGAAGAAGGTATTCTTATAATCAAAGACTCCATAACCCCTATCGAGAATTACGATCCTTTGGCACCTCAGCGGGCAGCCTTTTATTCCGCTGTCCTACCTGGTTTAGGTCAGGCATACAATAAAAAATACTGGAAAATTCCAATAATTTACGCTGGAATGGCAACAGGAGTCTATTTTTATTTGCAAAATGATAAAGATTACGATCGCTTCCGTAGCGCTTATAAAAGAAGACTAGCTGGATTCACCGATGATGAATTTTACGGCGATAATGAAGATCCTATTATTTCGAACCAACGGCTAATCGATGCTCAAAAAACCGCTCAGAAAAACAAAGATGTAAGTATTATTGTTTCATTAGTTTTCTATTTATTAAATATTATTGATGCCAATGTAGACTCGCATTTTAGACAATTTAATGTAAGCAACGACTTATCACTGAAGCCTAAATTAGATTTTAATCCGGTAAATGCACAAAGCAATTATGGTTTATCCTTCACCTATCGTTTAAAATGAAAATAGCACTATTAGGATATGGAAAAATGGGTAAAACCATAGAACGTTTGGCTAAAGGACGAGGGCACTCCATTGTATTTAAAAGTTCAAGTGAGACATCCAAGGGAAATGTAAATGAGGCAGATGTAGCGATAGATTTTTCAACACCTGAAACTGCGACTGAGAATATTAAAAGCTGTTTAAAATTAGGAATACCTGTAGTATCGGGTACCACAGGATGGTTAGAAAATTACAATGAAGTCATAAAGTTTTGTGAAGACAGTAACGGAAGCTTCATCTATGCGTCCAACTTCAGCATTGGTGTAAATTTATTTTTTAATTTGAACGAGCAGCTAGCAAGAATAATGCGTCCCTGGGATGAGTATAAGGTTTCGATAGAAGAAATTCACCATATTGAAAAAAAGGATGCTCCAAGCGGTACAGCAATTTCCATAGCTGAAGAAATTATGAAGCACAGCAATAAAACAGGTTGGAAACTTAACGATGCGGAGGAAGACGAAATTGAAATAATAGCGAAACGAATTGATAAAGTTAATGGCCTGCACGAAGTAGTTTACACTTCAGAGATAGATTCTATATCCATTAAGCATGAAGCACATAGTCGAGAAGGTTTTGCAATAGGAGCATTATTAGCTTCGGAATGGCTTCAATCCAAAAAAGGTGTGTTTACTATGAAAGATGTATTAAGTCTTGAGAATTAAAAGCAGGTAAAAGAATACTTAGGAGTATTTGATATAAAGATTAAATAATGTGGTTGGATGCTGCATAAAATGAAATAAAAAATGAGTTGGACAGGTTGGTTACTTTTTGTACTTATCGTACAGGTTATACACTTTTTAGGAACATGGAAGCTATATATTAAAGCGGGAAGACAGGCTTGGGAAGCGGCAGTTCCTATTTATAATGGGGTTGTTCTTATGAAGATCATCAATCGTCCTTGGTATTGGGTTATATTGTTGTTTATTCCGATTGTCAACCTAATCATGTTTCCTGTAGTATGGGTAGAGACACTGCGAAGTTTCGGAAGAAACAAAACAATAGACACGGTTTTAGGCGTACTTAGTTGTGGTCTATATATATGTTACATTAATTACACTCAAGACGTGTCATACGTCCAAGATAGAAGCCTTAAACCTCGAACATCAGGTGGTGAATGGGTAAGTTCAATTTTATTTGCAGTGGTTGCGGCTACCATCGTGCATACGTATGTGATGCAGCCATTTACAATTCCTACTTCTTCATTAGAAAAAACCTTACTTGTTGGTGACTTCCTTTTTGTGAGCAAATTTCATTATGGTGCTCGTACGCCAATGACTGCGGTTTCATTTCCAATGGTTCATGATACAATTCCAGTATTAAAATCAAAATCTTACCTGAAAGATCTTCAAATTCCATATTTCAGATTTCCTGGTTTTCAGAAAATAAAACAAAATGACATCGTTGTTTTCAGTTGGCCTCCTGATACATTAACAAATATTACAGATAGATTTTCTAAAGTTGATATAAAGCCACTGGATAAGAAATCAAACTATGTGAAGCGATGTGTCGGTCTTCCTGGAGATTCGCTAGAAGTGCGTGATGGATATGTATATATAAATGGCACAAAAAACGAACTTCCTGGAAGAGCTAAGTTGCAATTTGGTTATGCGTTTAGAACTAAAAAACAGTTGAATCCTAGTTTTGCAGCCGAACAATACGATATTACAGATTTGTACCCAATGGATAATCCTCCTAGTTACAGGGTTTTCCGAGCTATGATGACAGATGCTTCTTATGAAAGGTTTAAGAATTATCCAGACATGGACACAATTTTTAAAACGACTGGGGAAAAAGGAGCTTTAGACCCTGGCACTTTCCCTCACAACCCAGATTATCAATGGAACACAGATTACTTTGGCCCTATGTATATCCCGAAAGCAGGTGCCAATGTCTCTATTACAGCAGAAACACTACCCTTGTATCGTCGCATTATCGAGGTATATGAAGGAAGTGAAATTGGAATTGAAAATAAAATCTCCCAGTCGGGTACCCAAGTACTTCTGAATGGAACCCCCTTAACAACTTATACTTTTAAGCACGACTACTACTGGTTGATGGGTGATAACAGAAATAATTCACAAGATGCACGTATGTGGGGCTTTGTACCATTCACGCATGTTGTTGGAAAGCCTGTTTTAGTCTGGATGAGCTGGAATAGTAATGCTAAAGGTATTATGAACAAAATACGTTGGGAACGATTATTCACTACAGTAGGTGGTGATAGCGAACCGATATCTTATTTTAAATATTTTTTAATTTTATTAGCAGGTTGGTTTATTTTTGATTTTTTCAGAAAGAAGAAAAAGACAGCCAAAAAGTAATACACTAATGCGTTAAATTAGTGAATCGGTGAAACCTAAGTTGTTCTGCAATTGTGCAGATTGAACAAGGAATAAGGAAACGATTAAAATATATACGGAAAACCTTGATGAATGCGATTCTAATCCATCCCTCCTATTTCCCTTCTATTCTGCAAATGGCTGCTGTTTCCCAAGCAAAGAATGTAGTTTTAGAAGTACACGGGAATTATCAAAAGCAGACTTATAGAAATCGTACGTATATAGCTCATAATAATGGTAGGTTATTATTGAATATCCCAATAAAACACAACAAAGAGGGAATCGGAAGACAAATGAATTTGGTTGCAATCGAAAATGACTTTCAGTGGCAGTCACATCACTGGAAATCAATACAGACAGCCTATCGAACCTCTCCATTTTTCGAGTATTACGAGGATGATTTAGAACATATATTTACAAAACCAGTGAGCAGTTTGCTCGATCTAAATATTCAGATATTTGATTTGCTATGTGATATATTAGGAATAGAGGCATCTATTTCAAAGACCCAGGACTATGAGCATCTGCCAAAAATACTTGATTTACGTTCTTTAATTGAAGTAAAAAGTAATATAAATTTCAAGTTTGAAACTTATACACAAGTCTTGCAAGAACACCACGGATTTTTACCTAATCTTTCGGTGTTAGATTTGTTATTCAATGAAGGACCAAATGCATTAAATTATCTAGAAGCTCAAAATATAGCTTTCGATTAGTCCTTCTCCATTTTCGGAATTGGTGACCAGCCTACTGTAGCAATTATCGGATAGTGATCCGAAAAAGTTCTTTTTATTGCCTCGAAGTTCACAATTTCAAAGGTCTCTGAAGCAAGAATATAGTCGATCCGCATCGGGTATGAATCGAATAAATAAGTTGTTCCTAAACCATTACCTCGCTCCAAATAGGAATCTTTCATATCTTTCTTCATTTCTCTATACACATAAGAAAATGGTGTGTTATTGAAATCACCCGAAAACAATACCGGATATGGCGAATTTGCTTTATGAGCTAAAATTTCCTCAACATGTGTTTGTTGTCCTATAAACCCATCAGAAATCCTTCCTAAAAGCTTCCTGGTATTCACTTCCTGCAAGTAGGAGACCTTTGGCAGAATCCCCATTGACTGCAAATGAAAATTATAAATTCGAATGGTATCTTGCGACTTAATAATATCAACATACAAGCTATTATTATAAGTGCCTTTAAAATCGAACGCTCCTTTATTCACAATAGGATACTTAGATAGAATTGCATGCCCAAGGTCATTTTCCTTACGCACTCCTGCTTTGTTCTTTTTTTTCCTAAAATGAATATACTGAAAAGGATATGCCGAAAAATCAATTTTTTGATCTCGATAGTACTCCTGAATACAAACAATATCTGGTTCTGTTGATTCTAGAATTTCTGAAATAGTTTCTGAAACATTTACAGGAGAATTCTCTTCATAGGCGTTAAACAAACGCACGTTATAGGACATAACTTTTAAAGTAGATTCGAACTTACTAGCATCACCTTCGGAAGAGAACTCGATAAAAGAATCAAAGAAAAAATAAGCCATTATTAGGACTCCGGTGGAGAGCAATAATTTCATCTTACCTCTAAGCAACCAATACAAAGCGAAGATGATATTGAGAAGTATTAATGGCGAAACTATAAGACTTAACAGGGAAACAGTTGGATAACTTTTAGGCGGTAAATATGGTAAAACAAAGGAAACTACCAGAAAAAAAGCAGCAATGCAATTTATCCAGAAAATAAATTTCCCCAAAATTCTCGATTTTTTCAAGTAGTACTTTTATTACTTTTCTTCTTTTCCTGCATTAAACAGAAAATCTTTCTCTGCCTTGGTCAAACTCTCATAGCCACTCTTACCAATTTTATCTAAAATACCATCTATTTTTAACTGGTGCGCCGTTTTTTCTGCATTTGATTTCGGCTTCCCAGGGGTAGGTCGGGCAGTGCGGTGGACTTTTTTAAACGGTTTCTTAGTTCTGGGTTTAAATAAATTCATCAACCAGTCCATTCCATTTTCAAACCACTTACCAATGTCATTTCCCTTCGCCATTTGAACAGCATATAGGTACCCAAAAATAGCTCCTCCTACATGCGCTAAAAGCCCCCCTGCATTACCGGAAGTTGGGATTTGAACTAAATCCAACAATATAACGAAAGCAGCAATTTGCCATAGCTTAATGGTAAACATAAAAATCCGCATTTCAGTATTCGGACTAGAAGTAGCGATAAAAACCATTATTGCCATCACAGCCCCTGAAGCTCCAATAAGAAACCCGGATGTATTTATAAAGACGGGAAATAAATTATACGCTATGACGTAAAAAAGTCCTCCAAAAAAGCTTCCCAACAAATAGATAGTTAAGAATCGTTTTGCGTTGAATAGATTAAGAACAATTTTACCAAACCAATACAACCACAGCATATTAAACACTAGATGCCAGACACCAAAGTGTAAAAAGCTATAGGTAAATAATGACCACGGCTGCAAGACTAAACTTACTGGATCATCTGGGAGAACAAACCAACTAACAAGTTGGCCTTGTGGTATTCCAAATAAAAATGAAGCCAAATAAATCGCCAAGAAAAGCACCGCATTTATAACGATTAGCTTTAATAATATACTTGCATTTTTAAACTGATATGTTAGATTATTTGCCATTCGTTTTAGTACCACCGATTATCATTAAAACTATTTTTCTTCCAATAATAGGCCATTATAAAACCAAATAATGCACCTCCGATATGCGCCCAATTAGCAATATTCTGCCCAAAAAGGGAGAAGCCAGTGAGTCCAGAGAATAGATCTATAAGCAGCAAAGCTGGAATAAAGTATTTTGCCTTGATAGGAATAGGTAAAAATATAAGCATTAACTCAGTATTTGGATACATCATTCCAAATGCTACTAAAATACCGTAAATCGCTCCCGAGGCTCCAACCGCCGAAACATTGTAAGATGAAAAAATAGAATCGATTTCACCCTGTGAAACAACTTCTAAAATACCTCTACTCCCACCAGTACCTGTAGTTAAAAAATTAGAGACATCTGCTTGACTCCAGCCACCAGCAAGTAAGGCATCCACACCGCTTTGTACTTGATAATAATTAACCATTGTATGTATGAGAGCTGCCCCTATTCCTGCAGAAAAGTAAAAGAACAAGAACTTATTTCGCCCCCACCTTGCTTCCAGAGGGGATCCAAACATATACAGCCCAAACATATTAAACAATATGTGCATAAAGCTCTGACTATCATGCATAAACATATGAGTCAAAGGTTGCCAAAAATGAAAATTGGGACTTTCAAAATAATAAAGCGAAAACAACTTGTAGGCAACCTCACCAGAAAGCATAGAGCCCAAATAAAACAGTACGTTTACAATAATAAGTGCTTTTACTGTATCAGTTATTCTTCCCATTTATAAAAATTTTTTATCAAAATCATTTACATCCATCGTAATTAAAACCGCTTTATTATTCGGTGCAAAACTAGGTTCCTTACAAGCAAACAACTGATTTACCAAATGCTCTCGCTCTTCTCTATTCAAAGATACTCCAGTTTTTATTGCCATACTCTTTGCCATTGATTTCGCAAGCAAATCATTCTGACTAAATCCTGCATCAGGCACTTCTTCTCGAATATCATTTATTAATTGCTCAAGTATTTTTTCTATTTGACTTTCAGCAACCGTAACGGGAATACCACCTATCTCAACAACATCGTCCTTTAAGGTAGAGAAAACAAATCCCGTATGTTCCAACTGTTCCTTAATTTTCTTCAATATTTCCACGTCAGGTTTCGCTAAATTGAAACATAAGGGAAACAATAACTGCTGACTCACAGCTTCCTGAACAGTAATATTCTTCAGCAATTCTTCGTATAAAACCCTTTGATGAGCTAAATGTTGATGAATAATCATAAGCCCCGATTTTATTGGACTTATGATATATTTATTTTGTAATTGAAATGTTGTCTGCCCGGCTGTCTCAGAATCATCCTCAAAAAGATTTCCAGTAACTTCATCACTCTCAAATTGCATCTCAACCCTATTCGCTGATTCATTACTTGATCGAGGAACAGATCCAAAACCATCTTTAAGTCCAACATACAATGACTCCCAAGAGGTTTCCTTTTCGCGTTTATAAGGAAACTTGATATTTCCTTGAACACCATCTTTTTGAAAAGGATTAAATGCCTTATCAACTTCTATGATTGGTGCCACAGGTGATTTTTTATTGTAATCATAAGGCGTGTCAAATCCCGCTTCCCGATTAAAGTCTAAAACCGGACCAATGTTAAATTGACCTAAACTGTGCTTTATTGTTGATCTTAGTATGGCATATAAAGCGTGCTCATCGTCAAATTTAATTTCTGTCTTAGTTGGGTGTATATTAATATCTATTGATTTAGGATCTACCTCTAAGAACAAAAAATAACCAGGATTCGTGCCTTCTTTTATTAATCCTTGAAATGCTGAAAGCACGGCGTGATGCAGATATGGACTCTTAATAAAGCGATTATTTACAAAAAAGAACTGCTCTCCCCTACTTTTTTTAGCGAAATCGGGTTTAAGAACGAATCCACTAATTTTTATAATTTCAGTTTCTTCAGAAACGGGAACTAATTTTTCATTTGATTTAGCACCAAATACATTTACTATTCGTTGACGTGAATTGCTTTCAGGTAGTTTAAACACATCACTTCCATTGGCTAGCATAGTGAAGCTAACTTGAGGGTGTGCTAAAACCACTCTATGGAATTCATCAATTATATGTCGTGTTTCAACCGTATTACTTTTAAGGAAATTACGCCTTGCCGGAATATTGTAGAATAGATTTTTTACTGAAATGGTAGTTCCTTTTAGAGATACAACAGATTCCTGTTCCACTACTTGACTCCCTTCTATATTTATTTTTGTTCCAACTTCGGAAGCTTCAGTTTTTGTTTTCAACTCGACATGCGCGATCGCCGCTATCGAAGCCAAGGCTTCACCTCTAAAACCTTTTGTATGAAGACTAAAAAGGTCTTCCGCAGATTTTATCTTTGAAGTGGCGTGGCGTTCAAAACTCAAACGTGCATCAGTAGTGCTCATACCCAAACCGTTATCTATGACCTGTACCAATGTTTTACCAGCGTCCTTAATAACCAAAGTAATTTCTGATGCACCAGCGTCTATGGCGTTTTCTAACAATTCCTTAACCACTGAAGCCGGACGTTGCACGACCTCCCCAGCAGCAATTTGATTTCCTGCTCACTGGGAATGGCCATTTTACCATAGACCGTTACCAGGGTGAATTTCATGATTATGTTCCCTTTACGGAATCGGGCATAGTGAACCGTTATGCCCCCAACAAGCTCACCGTACGCAAGGTTGATTCGCTCTACTACTTTTTTCTGAATGAACAGCTGGTTCATAGCATGCCCTTTGAAGATTTCTTCGGCAACCTGATGGGCGTGCAGGTGGCCGAGCATTCTACCATCCTGGTGGACTATTTTAAGGTGAGCTACCTGGATGAGGTGAAACAGGAACAATCGAGAGTGCTGATTATGGACTATTCGCTCTCCTGCGAAGACGACCTGGTGAAAAGAGGTTTACCTGTCACCCTCACCCTGAACCTGAAGAATGTGGGAGAGATCAGGGCAGAGGATATGAAAATCAACTACCACCTG
>RCND010000585.1_pt1 | contig 20847 bp, 13 predicted proteins | sample 2041351 | NCBI WGS metagenome assembly RCND01 (sample SAMN09708230, study PRJNA481090) | Marine sediment metagenome, whole genome shotgun sequencing project. | biome: marine sediment; feature: ocean; material: sediment; isolation source: Sewage treatment plant 12B marine sediment (STP12B) ... | reverse complement strand
GCAAACCGGCCATGAAACCCTGGTATGAGATAAGCGAAGAGGAGGCACAGAAGTGCCTTGATAGTACCACCTGGGGAGCAGCTGATCTGGGTTATTTCCGGGGAGGTGGCTTCTCGTCCACCTTCAATACAAGGGGTGGTATGCCCATAACCATGAGCCGGATCAATATTATTAAAGGACTGGGTCCAGCCCTGCAGATTGCAGAAGGCTATACAATTGATCTTCCTGATGAGGTGCATCATACCCTTACGGAACGTACCAATCCCACCTGGCCTACCACCTGGTTTGTGCCTCGTCTGACCGGAAAGGGAAATTTCAGGGACGTCTACTCGGTCATGGCCAACTGGGGTGCCAACCATGGAGCTTTCTCCTATGGTCACCTGGGTTCAAGATTGATGGCTTTGGCAGCCATGCTCCGCATACCAGTCTGCATGCATAATGTACACGAGGAACAAATCTTCAGGCCCAGCTCCTGGTCAGCCTTTGGCATGGACAAAGAGGGAGCGGATTACCGGGCCTGTGAAGCCTATGGGCCGCTTTACAAATGAGCAGGAGATCTTACGATAAATTTGTTTAGATCACATTAAGTCAAGTAGAGAGGGGGATATTAAATCTTTCTTTCAAGATACTCGAATCCATATTGTAAGTTGTTTTGACCTGATCGTATCGGGGGTATCGTATCGGGGGTATCGTATCGGGGTATCGTATCGGGGGTATCGTATCGGGGTATCGTATCGAGGTATCGTATCGGGGTATCGTATCGAGGTATCGTATCTATCGTATTGAGGTATCGTATCCATCGTATAACGATATCGTATTTTGAGAGCGTATTCAGTGCATAAGAAAGTTGTAAAATGAAGGTAACGACCATCATACCAGATGATATTCTGGATGATATTCAGAAGTATTCCGGAGGAAGGAATATTACAGATAGTCTGATTATTGTGCTTAAAGACTGGTTATATGTTAAACGAATTACCAGTCTGAAAGAGGAATTGTCTAAGAATCCCTTGTGTTTTAAGGAGGGGTTCTCTCAGGATAAGATTAGAAATATCAATAATTGATTATGATTATACTGGATACATCGGTCTGGATTGAATATTTTCGGCAAAATGAACCAATTGCGAATCAGGTTTCGAACTTATTGGCAGAGCAAAAAGTGATTGCTGTTGAACCTGTATTTGCTGAGCTAATGTTTGGTGTCCGGAATGTGCAGGAGAGGAATGTTATCAGAACATTCTGGCAAATCCTACCAAGAGCAGATTTGGAGGAGGAATCATTGTTTAAAACATCAGATTTAGCTTTTCAATATGATTTTCAGGATAAGGGTATTGATCTGATTGATGCTTTAGTAATTCGGACGGCACAGATGGGAAACCATCAACTATGGACGCTGAATAAACGAATTATCAGCATTTTGGATAATGTCCAGCTTTTCCACGCGTCTGATTTTGATAATACTAAAGATAAGCAGTGACTCATTCCCGCAGAACTGATTACCAGACTCCCAATACCACCTTTCCCTTATTTAGGGCTGAAAAGGGACCCGCGTTATTTCTCGCCTCGGTCCGAGGAGAGCCAAAATAGTCGCTGTCAATTATAAGCGGAGAACCATCAGGGAGATCAAACAGTGCTTTGGGAATTTTGGCCTCTCCCAATATCTCTGTTGTAACAATATCTACCTGATGTTGATAGTAGGATTCATGGAAAGTAAATTGCAGAAATCCATGTTCTCCCTCTTCCAAAAGTCTTAGAACAGGATCATATGAGGAAGAGCTTATAGCCTTTGAATCTTTGTCCGAAGGCCTGGCTTCATTGTAGTAGAGATTGCCTTTTATCCAAACTGGCAGCCTGGTTTCGTTATAGCCTTCTAAACCATAGTGATGGTCGGAGCCATATGCATTGTCCCTACGTCCTACAAAGACGTTGTTGTAGTATCGGTCATCACCACCAAAAATAGTAGTAAGACCTTTAATCGCAGTAGAGTGAGGTAGAAAGTATGGAGTAAATCGATTTGGTTCGGGCCATGTATAAACAATGCCGGTAATGAGATTATGCACAAAGGCACCACCCTCAGATTGGATTTTCAGTGAATAGGGGGAGAGAAAAATATTGTTGTCCACCAGGTAGGGACCATGGTTTACTTCTATAAATAAGTCTTCAAGGTCATTGTTATAAAATATGTTTCCCGATACACGAGTGCCCTGTGTCATCCAATCGAGCCATAGGCCTCTTCCTGTATCGTGAATGCGGTTGCTCTTAATGAGCGCATCCACAGGTGCATGTAATTTGATCCCGCCTATTTCGGCTCCATTAAATTGACGTTTTGTCCAGATATTGTAGATATGATTGTTTTCAATGGTACTGAATGCTGCTCCCATACTTCCACAGATCCCGGTCTGCTCACAATTAAAGATGGTATTATTTCTTACCATATGTGAGCCGATATGTTCCTTATTCCAGCCCATTCTCAGAACTGTGAAAACCACTTCAATGTAATGTATATTCCCATCATTGTTCACATTTCCAATATCGGCCGACCATAAATTATGACCTGAGCCACGCTCTTTTCCAAGTGTTATTCCGGAGCATTTTGAATCACTGATTACATTGTTCTCTATGATCCAGCCTTTGTTCCAGTGGGTAGAAATCATGCCAACCTGTTCAGCGGTTGGTGCACCCCATTGCGTGGCAGCCTGATTGAAATGAAAGCCGCTGATGGTAAGGTAATTGATTCCGGGTTTTTCAGGATAGAAACAGGTTCTTCGGACGCTTATCTCTGTCTGCTCCTTATTGGGATCGAAGTGATGAAAGTTTGCCCAGATAGTGGTGTTTTCTTCATCGCTTTCGCAGTACCATGTGAAGGTTGAACCCAAGGTGTCTTTTATGTTTGTATTGGGTATGGGCTTATTTACTAGCTCCAGGGTTTCTTTTTCAAAGAGGGACTTTCCGTTTAAAAATACTTCCCCTGTGTGATGTAAGCGACCCTGGTCATAGAACCAGTCACCATAAATGGAATCCTGATAGGGATTGTAATCACCGAAAAATGAGTTTGGAATGATCACTTTCCAAACACCATCTCCTTGTTCTTCCCATCCTGTAATCTCTTCAGAGCCTTTTATCTCCACCTTTTCTCCCGATGCTGCCCGGTAGACAATTCTGTTTGTGTCCCTATCGCCTCCCCTAAGAGGATTTACCCATTCCCGATAGGTTCCGGCATGAACCGTGATGGTATCTCCAGGCATGGCTTCCATTGCTGCCTTTGAGATAGTCAAAAATGGCTCTGAGACAGAGCCTGGATTGGAATCACTCCCTGTTTTGGACACATGATGCTCCTTGGCTGATACCAATGGATTAAAGCTACAAAGCAAAACCAATACTATACAGATGTTTACTGTCAGTAATTTTTTTTTCATCTTGATCAATCCTTGAATGTTTGAATAATAACTTTTGCAACTCTACCTTCTGAACCGGAAAGGTAGATTATGTTTTTGCCTTCTACAGCATCAGCAGCATAGTAACCTTTAGAGTCGATATATGCCCAGTTCCGGCCCCTGTCCACTGAATAGTCGCAACCCGTTTTTCCCACGGTGAAAAGAAGTTTATCATTTAAAGAGACCACGCATGAGCGATACTCCGCTGGCATATTAACTGCCCCGGTCCAATTCATGCCTCCATCCTCGGTAAAAATAGCTCTAACGCCTTCCCTTGAAGGATCATTGAAATCTCCTCCCACTGCTACACCAAAGCTTGTTAAAGTGAAATTCACCGAAAACAGTCCAGCCGAGGCACCTGTAAGGGCAGGGGTTTCAATAAATTCCCAATTTTCTCCATGATCCCTGCTACTGAGAATCCGTGATCTGCTCCCCCCGGTCACAATATAGATCTCACCCGATGGTAGATATTCGATACAGGTATTGGAGGCAGCAAAGTTTATCTCGCCTTCATAGGATGGGGGTGTGTTAGCTAAGCGTTCCCAGTTCTGGCCACCATCCTCCGTTTTTAAAATAAATACCTGATCATCGACGGGATCGCTGATGGCGATTCCATGCTTATCATTGGCAAATTTCAGAGAGTTAAAGAATGCCCCTTCCATAGGGCTCTGGTATACCTTCTCCCAGCTTTGGCCTCCATCTGTAGTCATAAAAGCTCTACCTAAGGGGGAAACATCAAATACCAGGGCACGCTCTCCATCCCAGGCATGCAGACTCCTAAATTCGGTATCTTCATAATCCGGAACACCCACTTCGTTCCAGTTAGCCCCTCCATCCAGGGTCAATAATACCTGGCCCTGACTTCCCGATACCCAGACGATATTTTCATCCACTGCACATATGGCCCGAAGAGAACTGCTCCCCGGTGTGTTCAGTTCAATAAAATCAAAACTGTACTTACGCTCAGTGCAGCCGGAGAATATCAGAAATACAACTAATGCTAGAGTGATTTTATTCATAAGGGGATCTTTTAATATTGGCACTTCCTGGCCTCGTCGGCAAAGGCTTCTATCAGTTTGAGATCAGCTTCGAAGAAGTGGTCGGAAGGGCAGAGGATGTAGCCTCCTCCCGGACCGGCTTCCTGGAAGCAGCGTCTGACTTCTTCGCGTACCTCCTCCTCCGTACATCCGGTGAAGAAATGGAACTGGTCGAAGCCGCCAATCATACAGACTTTATCTCCTATTCGTCTTTTTGCTTCTGAAAGGATGGCATCACCTCCCATGCCTGATGGGGTAAAGGTTTCCATAGCATCGGGCTTCATGGCAGCTATATTCTCCAGAATGGGCATCATTCCTCCGCAGGTGTGGTATACGATTCGTTGTCCGGCTTCATGAGCAGAAGCAATCAGTACTGAATCGTAAGGGGCTACAAATTCATCGAAGATATCGGGCGAAATCACTGTGGTGGAAGCATCTCCTCCACCAAGCTCTATCAGATCATACTGAGCACCTGCCAGAGAATCGACATATACCTTTTTCCGGTCACGAAGCACTTCCAGAAAGGCGTGCACCCATTGGGGATCTTCCATGGAGGCCATGATAAGATCGGTGGAGCCGTAAAGACAGGAAAAATCCTGCCAGCACCCAGGTTGTCCGAATCCATCAAAACAGGCAATGTGCCCACGCACCAATCCACGGTCCCCATACTGGTCAGCAGCATCATTTATAGCTTCCACATCACATCTGGGATGGGTCATATACCTGGCAATAATGTCAATATCACTCTTCTCTTTGATCAGGTATTCGGCCACCCAGGTGGTGTGCTTATCCGATTGTAGCACCATGGAGAGGGTCTTTTTTGGTGTAATGATGCTGAAGCGGGAAGTGTCGTAGTCTTTGTTATCAAGTTTTTCCACCTTAAACCGCCAGCTATCTGAACTGACCCGTCTGGCTTCCAGAAATCCCAGTTCCGTATGACCGGGATCATAGTAGTCTCCTGCAGATTCATTGGCTGCATAGGCAATGATCCAACGGATGGGATCCAGGCCAAAATTGTCAAAGAATTCCTGGTCCGATTTTCCTTCCATATGGCTATCAAGGAAGGAGGGCATCACATGATGGGTTGTCACAGCTAGCCGGTCTGGACATTCACCCCGCAGGGCCGTAAGCATGCGTTCTTTAGAAGTCATCATAGTGAGTCAGGATTTGTATCGGCAGCATCAGTTAGTGTTTGGTGATTGTGTGTTCCTGAGATCGGAGCATCCTGATGCAGTTAAGCATGCCTCTGGCATTGTGATAGCTGGTTTTCCAGATATGGCTCTTGCCCTGGTTCACATTTTCAGGATAGGTATCGGTAGCATTGTTAAACCAGCCGCCATAGGTCTTATCGATGAGGTAGGTATCGATATGGTCCCAGGATGTCAGGAATAAACCGTAGTAGTCTTGAGAGTCCTCAGGGTAAAGCGTGTGCATCAGAAGCAATGCATTCATTCCTTCCACCAGAGTCCACCAGGACTTGTGATTATCTACAATTCGAATCTCTTCTTCACCGGCTACCCCGGCATCAAAAAATCCACCAGCGATGGTATCCCAGCCGGAAGCCAGGGAGTGATCCACCAGCTGCTTTGCTATGTGATGCGTCTTTTCATCTTCACCCCAGCCAAGCACATGGGCTGTTTCCAGAAGCAAAAAAGCTGTCTCCACGTCATGCCCGTAGGTAAAATGATTAAAGAACCACTTCATGCGCTCTGGCCCCTCCTCATCAGGTTCAAGGGCAACATGTGTCCAGTCAGCCTGGAAGTATAATTTAAGATAGCCCTCTGGGTCCACAAAGGTGTCCCTGATTAGTAAGAACATCTCTTCAAGCCGTTTACGTACCAATTCGTCAGGCCATACCAGGTAGAGTTCTGTAAAAGCCTCCATCAGGTGGATGGAGCTGTTATAGTCCTTTAGCCCGGCCATATTACTACCGGGACCATCGCCTGCATCTTCAGGTAAGACTGGTGATCCATCCCGCCGTAGCATTTCAAAATATCCTCTGTATTCCTTATCATGAGCATGCTCCTCCATCCAGATAAAGGCCTCTTTTGCCAGCTTAAGAGCTTCGGGATTATTGCTCATCCTGTAATATTGTGATAGACCATAGACCGCAAAAGCTTGCCCGTATATCCGCTTGTCGTTGATACTTCGTTCCACCGGGTCTCCCTCTTTCGTACAGTAGGCATGAAATCCACCGAACTCCCTATCCCACATGACATCTTTCAGGAAGAGGAAGCCATGCGTGGCATAGTCCAGGTATTCTTCTTTATCAGGATATGCTTCGAATAGTCGGGCGGTAGCCCAGACGTGACGGGCCTGCTGAACAAGGGCCTTCTCCCCGGAGCCTGTACCGGGAGACCAATTTCGATTGAATTCGGAAATATATCCCCCGTACATGGAGTCAATAACCAGCGGATACCATGGGTCCACGATATAATCAAACAGACTTTCTTCCAAGAGATCAGCCAGCTTGAGCTCTTCGGACTGATCTGGAGTGCTGCATGCCAGTAGGCTTCCAATTACTAGCAAGAGAATTGATAAGCATGTGATGAAAAAGCTGCGAATCATCAGGTAGGTGATTTGATTATTGAGTACTGTATATATTGGCCCAGAGGATGCTGTTCCTCAGCCTCAGAGCCTGGGTAAAAGCTTCCTGAGCCCGTTCAGAATCTCCTTTTGCCTGGTAGCCCAGTGCCTTATGATAGTGCGCATTGGCTCTGCGTGCATTCACTCCGGCCTTCTCTCCGAATTTCGCAAAAAAGTCATCCTCACCATCATTACGCAAAGCTGCTTCTCCCACTTGAATCAGCTCTTCAGAGGATGCCAGAGCCTCATTCTCTTGCCCCAGCTCCTTCTGCGACATCGCCTTGTAGTAGAGGTATTCTGAATTACCTACAGGGCTGTCCGCAGCTTTTCTGAAAAAGCTTTTTGCATTGCCGTTCTCCTGCATTTCCAGGTAAGCCAGACCTGTGAAATAGTAGATCTGAGCTTCTTTCTGATAGCCGGTAATACGTCCTATTCGCTGATTCGGCGGGTAGGTATCGGCCAGGAGAAAATGCTCAAGTGCTTTTTCTGCATTACCTGATTGAAGCTCTTCCCAACCTTTCAGGAGCTGAGCATCCACAAAAAGGTCATGCAGATGCACCACCCCTTCCTGCCGAAGAAAGGTGTGCTCAGTCAGGGAATTTAAAGCACTGTCGCTCTCGCCATTTAAAATAAACACTTCAATCTCTCTGAGATAAGAGTCTTCCCGTTCCCTTACCACCCCATCATTGTTTGAGAATAAAGCGTACCTGAGAGCCAGGGCTTCGTTATTCATCTCATAGAGCACATCCAGCTCATAATAGTACCTGGGGTCATCCCCTTTCAGACTAACAGCTGTTTCATAATGATCGATGGCACCAGCAATATCCTCCAGATATCGGTAGTAGCCCCAGCCCAGGTTGCGATGAGCAATGGCCAGAGAGGGTTCAAGCTGAACCGCCTTTTTCCAGTAAACAATCGCTTTACTGGGCTGATGATCATAGAGTATATTTCCCGAATAGTACCAGGCTCTGGCATCATTCTCATTGTATTCAATGGCTGCCTTCAGAATTTCAAGGGTCTCAAAGCGGAAAGGGAAAACGTAATCGGTGGATGCCTTCGAAGCTATTGTATAATTGGCTCCGGCAAGATTTTTATCTCCCTGCTGTTCGGCTATCCAACCACCATAGTAGTAAAGGATCGGATAGGAGTGGAGGATGCTGTCTTCAGATTTCAAGGCTATCTCTATAATTCCGGCGGCTTCTTCAAACAAACCTGTATTGATATAAACGCTGGCCAGTTCCAGGTAATTCTCTTTGTTGTTGTTCATCAAGCTTGTGAATTCTGATGCAGGAATGGCAGAGTTTTGCAATAATTCATAGGCTCCCATGTAATTAAGCGGGTCCAATACCATGGCTCTCCGAGCAGTGATACCGGCGTTGGCTCTATCTTTAAGATTACGCAGAACTGCTGATTTAAGTGCAAGTGCTTTCGGGTTGATCGCGTTCATAGCGAGCGAATGGTTCAAATGATCCAGGGCTTCTTCAAAATGATCCTTCAACATGGAGATTCCTGCCAGCTCAAAATAGGCGGCTGCATACCATGCCTGGTCCCAGGTAGCACGGTAGAGGGTATCTATGGCAGCATCATACTTCTTCTGCTTTTTCAGAACAACTCCCAGCCGGTAAAGGGCCTCGCAATCGCGTGGACGGGTATAATCCCTGGTGATCCGTCGAATGGTATTCCGGTAGTAGTCAGCCGCTTCACTGTATTTACCATCCAGGGTCGCCAGGTTTCCAAGATGCAGGTTGGCCAATGAATTCAATGGATCCCTGCCAATGGCTTCCATGAAATAATCCTTGGGATCAAGTCCCGGATTATGAAATTGCATGATCCTTTGTCCGGCCAGGACCAGCTCCTCAGTATTGGCAATTTCTGCAGGCTTAAGAGGAGGTTTAACAGCTTCAGGAAGTTCAGCTTCATACTCAGCTTTCTGCTCCTGATAAGAGATAAGTTCTATGTTATTCTGATCCATCAACTTAAGCTTGAACCGGGTGATATCCGCTTTCCCTCCTACATTGACTTGGGAGACATAAGGAGTACCCGGCCCAATGTCGGCCCGTTTTTCATAAATGATCTCCTCATTCTCAAGAAGGATCACCTGGCAATCTTTTAATTCCCGGGTTGCATTTATGCCGATAACGACACGCTTGCCTCCGATAAATCTCAGGTTCACTGCCGCATCCAGGTTGGCTTTTTTAAATCCCGCAATGTCCCGTACAGGGTACCAGTATTGTTTAAGCCTTTTTACCTCACCGGGTTTGATCCAGCTGTAGTCGGGCTGGTTATCAGAGTACCCACCTACCATCAACTCGGCGTAAGGCCCATCATCATCTGTCAGAATTTCACTATCCCACATGTGTCCAAACTCACCAGGTCCCCACTCCCAGAGTTTTACTCCTTTTACAATGTGGTGGTTTCCCACATGCACTGTACCGGCATCCCTGGCATGGTCATATCCGCCCATAAAGTCCTCCTGCAGGTCATAGGCAAAAATGGAGATGGGATCGGGATGGTTCTTCCACCAACTCACATCGATCTGTCCGGTGTAGTCTTTTCCGTTGTATATCTCATCGGCGATGGGCCAGTGAATAAAACTGTTTTTTGCATGGTATACGCCCTGGTGAACACTTGGCGGAAAGATGGCCTGGTAGTCGTCATTTACATGGGTAGCCACGTTGGCCCAGTAGAGAATTGAGTGGGTATGTTCGGTATGGTTAAACATCCTCACATCTGTCTCAATGTAAGATCGTCCCGGGTGCAGGGTCAGACCAATACTCCATTTCATCCGGTGCCGGGGTTCAATCTCTCCAAACCAGATGGTTTTGCTGCCATCGTCGTTTTCAACAAGTTTGTAATCTACCGGCAGGTGGGTGGAGGCGCGGTGATGATGAAATACACACCATTCAATACCCCCAGATATCCAGGCCCCAAGCATGCCTATATTGGCTGGTTTAATTACAGACTGACGGTAGAAGATCTCATAATTGTTGGTCTTGTCGGTGGCATAAAAGAGACGACCCCCGATATCAGGCAGGAGACATAGTTTAATATATTCATTTTCCAGGTAAACGGCCCTGTGCTCCTTTTCTGTTTTTTCGGTGGAAAGATTGTCCATTAAGGGATAGGGGTAGATGACCCGCTTAGCACCCTGGTAGGCATCGGGGACATAAAACATAGGATTCTTGTCGGGTGCCTTTATTTCGTAGGTGGGAAGTGAAAGCATCTCTTCCCAGATCTTTACCTGTGCGTTTAAGCGGGAAGAAGGCAAAATGAACAGGGCAAGAGCCAGTATTCGAAGGAAAAATAATTCAGGTTTCATGGTCGTTACTCTTTTGTATTGGAATAATATGGGAAGCCATATAAATATAGGAAAGAGTTTTATTAATTTGTAGTCAATTTTGTATTGAATCAATTAAACTGACACAAACATGAACCGCCTCAAAACAATCATTTTTTTATTTCTAAGCATTGCACTGGTACGGGGATGTACAGAGAAAAAAGACTGGGAGTTAGTCTGGTCTGAAGAGTTTGATTACTCCGGATCCCCTGCTGCTGAGACCTGGGGATATGAAACCGGACATATCAGGAACAATGAGCTTCAATACTATACGGATAAGTTGGAGAATGTCAGGGTGGAAGACGGACTCTGTATCATTACAGCTCGCCTGGAAGGGGAAGATTCCATCACTTCTGCATCAATCAACACTTTGGGTCAGAAGGATTTCCTTTATGGAAGGATTGAAGTGCGGGCACAGATTCCCTCTGCCCTGGGAACCTGGCCGGCCATCTGGATGCTGGGGATCAACCGGAGTGAGCTCGGCTGGCCTGCCTGTGGGGAGATCGATATCATGGAACATGTAGGCTATGATCCGGACCGGATCCATGCCAACATCCATACCAAGGCATACAATCATATCATTGGGACCAACAAGGGGAACCAGATCGAGGTGGCAGATCCATGGTCAGATTTCCATATCTATGCGGTGGAATGGTTCGAGGATCATATGGATTTCTTTATGGACGATTCCCTTTACTTCTCCTTCGAAAATGATATGGCCATGAACAACGATACCTGGCCCTTTGATAAAACTCACTACCTTTTGCTGAACCTGGCCTATGGCGGAAGCTGGGGAGGAAATGAAGGGGTAGACACCTCTTTGCTTCCTGTGGAGTATAAGATTGATTATGTGAGGTATTACAAGGCGGATTGATTGTAACGTGCCCTGTTTCTTGCTAGCTCAAACTCCTCCCTGAGTTCGGACAGATTAAGCTGCAATTCCGATTCTTGAATCAGGTTGACATACTCCTCCGGATCCTTATAATGGTCATAGAGCTCCTCGTTTCCCGCTTCAACACCTTCACCCCAGCGAGTGTATCGCCAGTGGCTGGTGCGGATGCTGGCAGCCCTTCCTCCATGTGTAACGGTATATGCAATCGAAGCATCCTGGTCCTGGTTCTCTCCCTTTAAATGTGCAGCAAGGCTCTTCCCCTGAAGGATCTCTGGTTGATCTGAATCCAAACCGCATAACTCCGTTAAAGTGGGGTAGAGGTCAATTAATTCGGTAATGGATTCACAGGTGCTTCCGTGACTTTTTTCGCTTCCGGGATTCGAAATGATCATGGGGATCCGGACACTCCCTTCCCAGAGACTCTGCTTTGACCAGCAGTCATGTTCCCCCAGATTGTAGCCGTGATCGGAAACGAATACTACGATGGTCTCATCCCTGATTCCCAATCTGTCCAGCGCATCCAGAAGCCTTCCCACCTGCTGGTCCATAAAGCGGACACTTGCCATATAGGCAGAGATGGTCTTCTTCTTCTGAAGTTCATCCATTTCCCAGATTTTCATGTTTTGTCTGAACAGGGCCTGTTCCGGAACATTGTCTGCGACTATCACAGGCGGAAGTTGAACATCATCCACGGGGTAGGGAATAAAACAGTTCTCAGGGGCAATCAAGGGGACATGAGGCCTTACCAGGCCCACAGCCAGGAAGAAAGGGGACTGAGGCTTGATCTTCTTTTTGTTTTTACCCTTCGGATCCCCAGGACCAGTTCGGCTTTCCAGGATGGCAATGGCCTGACTGGTAGCCAGGTAGTCAGCCTGGGTCACTTCCGATCCATCGGCAATGATCATACGTGCGAAATTCGATCCATAATGGAGATTTCCCGGAGAGAGCAGCTCCAGGGTACCCGGACTATGAGTTTCGGGTCCCATAACATTGTATGAATAATCCCAGGAATCGGGCTCGTCTCCACCGGGATCACCCCGCTCTATTCCGCCCGGGACACCCATATGAAAGATTTTGGAAACGCGGGCTGTGAAGTATCCCTGCTGGCGAAAATATCCTGCCATGGAGGGGTGATCGGCCAGGGCGGGATTTTCAAGCCTGTAAGATCCGGGTTGATCAATGTTTCTTAGAATGCCATTGGTTTCCGGATACAGACCACTCATGAGCGAAGCTCGTGAAGGACCGCAGAGTGGGTACTGGCAATAGGTTCTGGTAAAGCGCATACCCTCAGCAGCAAGTTGTTCCAGATGAGGTGTATGGTTTGAAATCTCCATATAGGGTCCGATACGGGTATTCAGGTCATCGGAAATGATAAACAGGACATTGGGTTTTTGTGCGGCAAGGACAGTGCTGATAAAAACCAGACCAAGAAATGCTATCTTTTTCATATCAAGCATAAGTTTAATCATTTTTGAGGAAAGATCCTTTTGGGATTTAGCTATCTTGCTTCAACACTAAATAGCAGCAAAGATATGACCTCACGTGAACGTGTACTGGCAGCCCTGAATCATGTGGAACCCGACAGGATCCCGGTGGACCTGGGCGGGCACCGTTCATCTGGTATTTCAGCTATTGCTTACCATCGTCTGCGCAAGCATCTGGGTCTCCCGGAGAAAGCTGTGAGGGTTTATGATATGGTGCAACAACTGGCCATCATTGATGAGGATGTGCTGGACCTGTTTGGCGTTGATGTCATCGAAATGGGACGAGGATTCCTGCTGGATGACAAGGATTGGAAACCCTGGATTCTTCCCGATGGAACACCATGTGAAATACCCTTTTATACGAATCTGGAACTTAGGGGAGAGGACTGGTTCATTCTGGATAAGTCGGGAACAGAGGTGGGCGTTCTGAAAAAGGGTAGTCTCTATTTTGAGCAAACGCTCTTCCCCCTTATGGAAAGAGGTATTGAAAACGACCACTTTGAAGACCTGGAGGAGATGCTTGGAAAGCAGATATGGAGTGCTGTAGCACATCCGGGAGCGCACCTGGAGATGGATGAGCAGGGTCTCAAAGAAATGGGACTTAGGGCTAAAGAGCTCAGGGAAAAGTCCGACAGAGCCATTGTCGGCCTTTTTGGAGGCAATATGTTTGAAATACCTCAGATGCTGTACCGGATGGACAACTACTTGCTTGCTACCGGTATGTACCCGGACAAAGTATTGGAGTTGTCTGAAAAACTCTACCAGATACATCTTAAAAACCTGGAACTCTGGATGTCAGCAGTTGGACCATACATCGATGTGGTGCTTTTTGGCGATGACCTGGGGGGACAGCAGGGGCCACTGATTAGTCCGGATGCCTACAGGGAGTTTTATAAACCCTACCATAAAAAACTTTGGGGCAGAGCCAAGGAGCTTGCAGATGTAAAGGTACAACTACATTGCTGTGGAGGGATCTATGAGCTTTTGGATGATTTAATAGAGGCAGGTCTGGATATGGTAAATCCGGTTCAGATATCCTGCCGTGGAATGGATCCGGAGCGCTTAAAGGCGGATTTCGGAGAACGGATTACTTTCTGGGGTGGTGGCTGCGATACCCAGCGTATTCTTCCACTTTCGAGCCCTTCTGAAATTTCAGAGCATGTGAAGGAACTTACCTCAATTTTCAGTCCTGGAGGAGGGTTTGTTTTTCAGCAGGTGCATAACATTCTGGCAAATGTGTCTCCCGAAAACGTGGTGGCTATGATGGATTCCATCCACAAAGGTTGATCCAAATGAAGAAATCATTAAATTTGAGTCTTGCCTGATGCATTAGAACTACCTAACAAAAACTTATATACCATGAGACATTTCCTATTAAGACTTTTTGCACTTACTCTAATTGCAGGCTTACTGAGCACTTCTCTTATAGCCCAGGAGGGCTATGTGCCCACCCAGGAGAACCTGGATAACCGCGAGTGGTTCCAGGATGCCAAATTTGGCCTCTTTGTACACTGGGGTGTCTACTCCATTATGGGTGGAGGTGGTGACCAGGGTATTGCAGAATGGATCATGGAGCGAAAGAATATTCCCATCGTGCAATACGAGAAACTTCCAGGCTTTTTTAATCCGATCCAGTTTGATCCGGCCGAATGGGTCTCCATGGTAAAGAAGGCGGGGATGAAGTACATTACCATCACCAGTAAGCACCACGATGGTTTTGCCATGTACGATTCAAAGGTCAGCGATTACAATATTGTGGATGCCACACCCTATGCTAAGGATGTGATTGGGATGTTAAAGGAGGAGTGTGACAAACAGGGGATTAAGCTCTTCTTTTATCATTCACAGCTGGACTGGCACCATCCCGATTATTTCCCACATGGACGCACAGGGAAGGGGATTGCAGACCGTTCGCAGTCTGGTGATTTCAACACCTATATTGACTACATGAATACCCAGCTGTCAGAGCTGCTGACCCAGTATGGGGAAATAGGAGGGATCTGGTTCGATGGTATGTGGGACAAGCCTGATGCGGATTGGCGGCTGGGAGAGACCTATGCGCTGATTCACAAGCATCAGCCCGGTGCTCTTATTGGCAGCAACCACCATAAGATGCCATATCCCGGAGAAGATTTCATGATGTTTGAGCGCGACCTTCCAGGGGAGAATTCCATGGGATTCAATAATACAGGGATTTCCGACGCTGTACCAATTGAGATGTGCGAGACCATGAATGGCTCATGGGGATTTAATATCAGCGATCAGAACTACAAGTCTGTCGAGACACTCATTCATACCATGGTCAGGGCAGCTGGCTATGGAGCCAACTTCCTGCTCAATACAGGTCCAATGCCCAACGGAAGAATTCAGCCTGAAAATGTGGATACTCTGATGGCTATTGGTCAGTGGCTTGAGAGCTATGGTGAAACTGTTTATGGGACCCGGCAGGGACCTGTGAAGCCTCAGGAGTGGGGTGCACTTACCACAAAGGATAAAACCGTTTTTGTCCATGTACTGAATCCAGGAGAAGGAGCGATCGAAATTGAAGGCTATTTACCCAAGATCAAATCCGCGAAATTTTTCGACGATGGATCCAAAGTGCAGGTGAAGGTAAAGAAGGGTATGACAGGCATGGTTTTAACTATCCCCAAAGAGAAGGTGAAACCAAACGATACAGTCGTTGTACTGACCCTGCAATAGGGTCAATACCTGCTATAATTCTTTGATCCGGATATTCCGGAACCAGAGTAGTGAGCCGTGTCCCAGGAAGCCAATATGGCCACTGGTACGTTGCAAACCGGGATGCTCCTTATGGTCGGCGGTTCCATTTTTGCCAGCCTCCTTCAGGTCACCATCAACAATGACGTTTCCATTGAGGGTGATCCTGATCTTATCTCCTTTAATATAGACCTCCTCACTGTTCCATGCACCCACAGGCTTCAGGTATCCTCTTTTGGCTGGAATAATCCCATAAACCGAACCATGGTACTGGTAGGGCTCCAGCTTGGCATATACCTCTGCCGTATTATCCAGGATCTGCAGCTCATAACCTGCATAGGCAGCATCGCCCTCCATGGGAGTTCTGATTCCCAGTCCATTATTGGCTCCGGGAGTGAGTTTGAATTCAAAGCGGAAAATAAAATCAGCATACTCTTTTGCGGTATAGAGGTTTCCCCCGCTTTTGGCCGGCCGGATCACAATGGTAGCATCCTCCACAGAGTAGCTGTGTTCATTGCCGGCCCAGTTGGAAAGATCTTTACCATTGAACAGGCTTACAAATCCATCAGTTTTTTCAGCTTCAGTAAGGCTATTGGCATCAGTATCCAATTCCTTCACATAAATGTCCCTGAAAGCCAGGTCGGTGCCATGGGCCTGCAGTTCAATGGAACCTGTAACATAAATAGGAATGCTTCGATCCCAGTAGTTCTCCATCACTACATTGTCCACTACCAGCTGTCCATTCAGGTAGACGGTCACTTTTTCATCGATCATGATAATACGGAAGGTATTCCAGTCCCCTATGGGATTATCGGCCACCAGCAGAGGTTTACTTTCATACTCCTGGTTGTTGTAGAGTCCGCCTGAGCCAACCTGGGCACCTGCATCTACGCGTGCTGTATCCCAGATCTGAACCTGGGGCGTCCCGCGCAGGTAGATGCCCGAATCGCCTTTTTTGGTGATTCTCCAGTCCACAATCATCTCAAAGGAGCCATATTCCTTAATGCTGCACAGGTTCGAGCCATCGCCATTAAACACAATGCTGTTGTCCTTTACGCTCCAGTTCTCCTTTAGCTTTTCATTGGCCTCTTCCTGGAGCTTTTGGAGCTTCTTTTCGGAGAGTTCAGCTTTTTTTACCGGATCGGTGGCCAGTCCCTGCCATCCTTCCAGGTTGGTCCCGTTAAACATGGAAACAAAACCAATTTCTTCAGGCATCTTATCCAGGTAGTTCTGGATATCAATCTTCAGATATTCAGTATCCGGACCTGTAATAATATCCCTGGCCATAATCAGTTTTTCCTTGACCAGTTTCCCTTTCATTCCGTTGTCCTTTCCATTGCTGGGAAGTACAACACTTACCAGAGCATTGGCTGCCTGAGTCTTCAGTTCATCTTGCTCCAGGTAAGCACTGAGGGTCACAAAGCTGAGAAAAGTCTTTACCCCGCCCATGGCCCTGAGCAGCTGACCGGTGTCTCTTGGACTGTTTGCATGGGATTCGATTTTTCTCAATAGCAGTAGTTTCTGATCATCGGGAATGGTGGAAGAGGAGACAATCCGCACGTAGCTTTTAAAGGCTGCATCCTTCTCCTCGGCTACAGTTGTTTGGGAACAGATTTCAAACAGGGGTGTGGCCGCATAAATATCGTCAGACTTGATTAATCCTGTAAATGCCATTTTCCTGGCATCTTCGTCCCCAGTGTTATAAGATTCATATACAGCTTCCAGAGCCTCTTGTCCACCCACTTTTGCCAACACACCTATATATTTCTCAATGGTAAAAGTATTTGCTGCATGCAGGAGCAGGGCCTGAGTGCTTACCTCCTTATAGGAGCCCCGGTTGATAGCAGCGACCAGGGCTGTTTCAATGTGTGCAATTTCATCTTTATCTTCCAGCTGGTCAAAAAGTTTCATCAGATTGCCCAGGTCTCCCTGATCGGCGACCAGATATAGATTTTTCAGGGAGGCTGCCCTTACAGCTCCTGTTTGTGCGATCTGGGTGTATAGGATGTCGAAGGAGCCGGGATCACCCTTGGCAGCAATCACCTCTATCAGGACAACCTTAGCCCCTTCAGGGGCCCCATCCAGCGCTTCTGTTAAAAGTGGTAGCTGATCAATTCCCACGGTTTGAAGGAGGGCTGCCCGTGCTGTCTTGTTATCCGGTGCAGCAGGGTAGGAGACTGTATAGTCAATGATTGCAGGGACTGCTTCACTCTTTTTGATCAGCGCAAGCGAAAGGACTGCCTGTTGTCTTACGGCAGCATCAGGATCGTTCAAGTAACTGGAAACCACAGACAATGTTTCATCGCTATGCAGCATCCCGAACAGGCTGAGAATCTCTGCCTTTACCTCACCGTTTTTCGAACTATTGAGCGCAGAAACCCAGGGATCGACCGGGGTATTATTTGCAGCGGCATAGCGAATGGCTGTCATGCGATAGGGCTTGTTCTTATCCTTCATGGCATCCACCAGCAGAGTGACGCTCTTCTCAATACTTTCGTTTCCGGCTGCTGTGAGCAGTGCGGCGCTCTTAAAATGGATCTGTTCGGGAGCTGTGCATTTTTTCATCAGGGTCTTGCAGATTTTCATGCTCAGACTGTGCTCGTTTTGCTCCGACAAAGTCTTTGCATAAACATTCAGACTTCCTGTGGCTCGTGTGGGTTCAGGCATATAAGCCGTTTCTTTGGCAGCATCGCTTAAAAGCTTTTGGGAATCGGGATTACCCAGTATGGCCAGGCAGGCAAGTACACTTCGTTGCAGCTCTGGAGATTCAGATCCTGCCAGTGCGGTTACAGCTTCTGCGTGACGGCTGTTCCCAGTGTTCTTTATAGCATTGACCAGTGCTATTTGTGTTCTGCCTTCACAGCTTTGGAGCCGATCCGCAAAGAGATCTGCAGCTCCTTCCGGGTATATATCCCGAATGGCCCGAATCACCGGGTCCTGCAATTTTGGGTCAGTTAAATATGGGGTGAGATGCGTAATGGATGCATCACTCCCAAAATAGTTCAGCTGGCTGATGAAATAGCTCTTTACATAAGGATTCTCCCATTTTTCAATCTCCTTCAGGATCATCGCTTCCCATCCCTTTTGTTCTGCTTCCATTCCGGGCTGACTGATAAAGCGCGACAGGCTCTCAATGGCCATTCGTGCCTTGGTATCATCGCCCGTTCCCGGGGGAATAACCAGGTCCATGATCATTTGGAGCCCGGCCTCCTCGAGGCTGAGCATGGATTTCATCTGCTCATTCAGTTTTTGCTGATCGCTGGCAGGTACCTGTACCAGCAGGTCGGCCACTTTGGTATCCAGGGTGCGCTTGTCCTGTGCAGCAAGCGGATTGGAGATCAGCAGCAGGGCGAACAGTACAACGAGGGTAATTCTTATATGTTTCATGCTTGTAAGCTTTATAGTCATAGCAGGTTATTAAATATTCCAGGGTGAACGCATCTCTGGAGAGATCAGCCGGTTGGCTCCTTCATCATTGATAAATTCCTGTTTAACAGGATCGAAATGAAGAGTTCGGCCAAGCCTCAGCGCAATTACACCCATATTAACGATGATGGCTGAGCGGTGACCGTTCATTTCATTCAGTGCAAACTTCTGACGGGTCCGGACCGATTCATGAAAGGAAGTAATCTGTGGCTCAGGATCGGGCAGAGTGGCTGCCAGCTGCTGAATGTTGGGAATGGTGGATTTAAAACCCCGGAAGATCTTTCCTTTGGGCCCTTCAATATAGGCTGCATCCTTGTCCCTGTTTTCCCCGTCCAGAATGATCTGGCATCCGTCTTCGTAGGTGTAGGTGATCCTGCGCCAGGATCCCACTGCATCGAAGTGCTGCTGGGGTGCATCCACTTCCACCTTAATGGGGCTGGTATGGTCCTTGTTGAGCATATACTGTACTGGATCGAGGTAATGCTGACCCATATCGCCCAGTCCGCCCCCGTCATAATCCCAGAAGCCACGGAACTTGGAGTGTACCCTTAGAGGGTTATAAGGCTTGACCGGGGCAGGCCCCAGCCACATATTATAGTCAAGATGCTCGGGCACCGGCTCCGGCGTCAGGTTTGTATCACCGCTCCAATAGAATTTCCAGTCGTAACCGGTAATCCCGCTTACGGTGACCTTCAGGGGCCATCCCAGCACGCCGCTATCCACAATCTTCTTCAAGGGCTTCACGGTGCTACCCAGTCCATAGAAGCCACCTCTGAAACGGAACCAGGTATTCAACCTGAAAATGCTTCCGTTTCTCTGCACGGCCTCAATGACCCGCTTTCCCTCACCAATGGTTCGTGTCATGGGTTTTTCGCACCAGATATCCTTACCGGCGTCGGCAGCCATCACCGACATGGTTCCATGCCAGTGGGGAGGTGTGGCGATATGCACGATATCGATATCTTTCTGAAGAAGTAGTTCACGAAAATCCGAATAGGCCTTCACTCCATCACCGGCCCTTTTTACGGCCCGCTCCAGGTGGAGCCTGTCCACATCGCATACGGCAACCAGACGTCCTTCCCGGGTAAAGTGGTGGTTGTATCCAATGCCACCAACACCTATAATGGCTTTAGTAATCTGGTCACTGGGGGCGGTAAAACCGGGCCCTCCAAGCACATGTCGTGGTACAATGGTAAAAGCTGCGGCTCCCAGCACGCTCTTCTTTAAGAAATCTCTTCTTTCCATGATCAATATTTGGGTAGTGATAAAAGTGAAACCAAATGTAGGAATTCGGGCCCATTACCCCAAACAGAAAGTGAGTTTAATAATGTAAAGGATAATCGCTAAATTGGTGCCTGTTTTTCGGACTTTTCAAATATTCAGTAAAGATGGCGAACTCAAGAGCAAACCTGCAGAAGACATTGAATCACGAACAGCCAGACCGCATGGTAGTCGATTTTGGGGCCAGTCCGGTTACAGGAATTCATGTGTTACTGGTGTCGCAGTTGAGGGAGCATTTTGGACTGGAAAAGAAAGCTGTGAAGGTTTGTGAGCCTTACCAGATGCTGGGAGAGGTGGAAGATGATCTGCAGGAGGCCATGGGAGTAGACGTTATAGGCGTGAGTCCATCTTCTGATATGTTCGGCAATCCCATGAAGGACTGGAAGGAATATCGTACCCCATGGGGACAGGTGGTACTGGTACCAGGTTCTTTCACAATTTCAGTGGATGAAAATGGAGACACCCTGTTATATCCACAGGGAGACAATTCTGTGCCTCCAAGTGCCAAGATGCCCAAGGCCGCCTATTTTTTTGATGCGGTCAATCGGCAAGAACCCCTGGATGAAAGCAAGCTCAACCCGGAAGATAATGTGGAAGAATTTACTGCCATCGGCCCTGCCGATCTCGAATACTGGAAGCGCGTTCTTCCTGA
>RCND010000677.1_pt1 | contig 20857 bp, 13 predicted proteins | sample 2041351 | NCBI WGS metagenome assembly RCND01 (sample SAMN09708230, study PRJNA481090) | Marine sediment metagenome, whole genome shotgun sequencing project. | biome: marine sediment; feature: ocean; material: sediment; isolation source: Sewage treatment plant 12B marine sediment (STP12B) ... | reverse complement strand
TTCGTCCCCGCATAAATAACACTATCTCTATCAATAAGAAGGCTATTAACGGTTAGTAAATTAGATTCCTCATCATCTGAATAACTATGAATTTTATCACTAGTAAATGTCTCTAGATTTAATTTATAAAGCCCCTCTTCAAGGGTTCCTACCAAGAGATTCCCATTGTTATCTTCAACTAAACTTGCTATTGCTAAATTTGTTTTACTACCATGATTTACACCTTTTATTGGGATTCTTTTAAAATTATCAAAATCGCGAACGTATAAATTCAATCCTTCCTGAGTTCCAACCCAAAGTCTATTTCTTTTATCTAAAAGCGTACAATGAATAAGGCTACTACTAATAGATGTTGAATCATTTAAGGTGTGCTGATAAACATTATAATCAATACCGTTATATCGATAAAGACCAGATCCATTTGTCCCCATCCATATTAAGCCATTATGATCTTCAATAATAGTGGAAACCACAACCTCTGTCATTCCCTCCCTTATTTTCACAAACTTATAATCTTGTTCATGATCCTGAGACCATATATTATTGCTAAACAAACAAATGATGAGTAGAAAAAAGAAAATAATTCTTTTAAAATCCATATTCAAATTATTATTTCTGCTTTAAACTTACAAATTAAAATCATCACTATTGACCTCATATAACTTCAAAAAAATTAAATTCTCACCAATTATCAGTTCTGAATGGTGACGCGGGTAAGCCTTCTTCGCTATACAAATTAGCCTCATGAGGATTATCTGCCCATGCATATCTTACTGCGACAGGATTCTTCACGTCTTTACTATACACTTCAATTGTGTTGTTTTTAATTGTAGCTGTAGCCCACACAAATTTCTTATCTGAACCTGAAATTGCAAATTCAGCCAGTTTCTTTCCTTTGATCTTCAAGCCACTTCCAAGATGCTTAAATCTTATAATGATCTTATCATTCTTCACTTCCATTGATTCATATATAGGGCCTGAAAATGTAATTGAATTTTCTCCATAGGCAACTTTTCTGGCAGCAAGAGCCAACCGTTCACCAACATCTTTTTTGTTGAGTGGATGTACATCATTCCATTCGCCTATGTCAATGGTAACCGCCATCGCTGTATTTGGTAAAGAAAGTGTATTCAATTGTGCATCGCGTAAAAGAGCCCAGGCACTTTCAGATGGTTGATCATGACTTTCCAAATAATTGGCCAATTGAACATATAAAAAAGGAAAGTCTCCTTGCTTAAAATCCTTTCTCCAATTTTCAATCAAATCCGGAAATAGGGCGAAATATTCAGGAGCATTGCGAACATTTGATTCTCCCTGATACCAGATAACACCCTTTATTTTAAAATTTAATAGAGGAGAAACCATTGCATTATACAAACCAGATGACTTCCAGCGAATAAATGTTTGCCTTTGTTTTTCAGGCATTTCAGCCCCAAGTTTATATTTCCAGCTTCCTTTTAAATCTATTCGAATCTTATCATTTTTAATTTCATATGGTTTATCCAAATAAAAACCACCGTTACCGCTTTCATTTATAACCCTGATCGTAATATTATTTTCACCTTCTTTCAACACTCCTGCAGGAATTTTGTACCATCTTGGCGGATATTTATATCCTGTAGCGCCAATAAAAGTTCCATTTACATAGACTGAATCTATATCAACAACCCTACCTAATTCTAGCTCAATTTCTTTTCCAAGTATCGATTTTGGTACTTCAATATCTTTTCTAAAGTACACGACACCATGCTTATTTCCTAGTTCTTCATTTACCCAATAACCCGGAATTTCCATTTCATTCCAATCTGAAGTATCTAAATTTTCACTAATCCAGGGTTGGTTTTTATTTCCCGCGTCTTTCTTGTATAATTCACTATGCCATTTTTTCCATTTATTTTGATCCGATTCTTTAATTTCTTCGATTAAATCATCATTTTTAAATTTTTGTGATTCCTCAAAATAGTGAGGGTATTTCATGAGTGCCTCTTCACTCATCCAGGCCTGTGCAGGAGAACCACCTAAGCTAGCATTAATCAATCCAATGGGAACACTATAATCAGCATTCAATTTTTGACCGAAAAAGTAGGCCACTGCTGAGAATTCAGATATATTATTTTGATTAACCTCTTGCCAATTACCCGATTCAACATCAGCTTGCGGCGCAAAGAAGTTGTACTTTTGTGGGATTCTAAAAAATCGAATATTAGAATTGTTTGTTGATTTTATTTCCTTTTCATATAACGGAGTAACACGTCGTAAAGGCAACTCCATGTTAGATTGTCCAGAGCAAATCCATACATCACCTACCATTATATTATTAAGAATTATTGTATTTTCACCAGCAATAGTCATAATATATGGTCCTCCGACCTGTAAGTTATTAGTTATGATTTCCCAATTACCATTCGCGTCTGTTACTGCCGAATAATTTTTATCATTAAAATGAACGCTGACAAGCTCATTTGGATTAGCCCAACCCCAGATTTTTACTTCAGCATCGCGTTGTAAAACCATCCCATCACTAATGAGTTTTGGAACCTTAATCTCGGCTTTCAAACTCCACCCTAAGGTAAATATTACTATTTGAAAAGAAAATAATAGTGTTCTAATAAGGCATTTCATGTATTTTTTTTTTTATTATTGTAATCGGTTGTGTAAATATATCAAAACCATTATGCTTTTGTATTAGAACCTTAAAAAAGTCATTCCAGCCTTAGTAAAAAAACGAAACGATAAAACAAGTAAAATCAAAAAATAATGAAGTCAAGAAAACTTATTTACATTACTATAATTACTATTTTCATCTCCTTAACAAGTTTTACTAGCCAAAGCAGTTATGACCAAAATGGTGGGTTTAATGCCGAGAAAGACCTACTATTAGTACAGTTTGATTGCAAAACTGACGTAGATGATCTTCATACTGCTGCTGCCCTAGCAACGCTATTGTCAGATTCCAGTTTCTCAAAAATAAAACACCACGCTGTAGCTGGTACTTACGGCATTCAGGAAGGCTTATATGTTCCTGCAAATTCTTTGTTTCAGCTTGCCTTTGAAGACAACTGGACAGACGCACACAATAATATGAAACCCGCAGTTGAGAAAGTAAAAGAAATAGTTAAAACAACGCTCCATAACAAAGGGGACATTTGGATTGCGGAGGCTGGTCAATCAGACTTTACAGCTGAACTCATAAAAGCCATTCAAACTGAATTGCCTAAAATAAATACATCACAACGTATTCATTTGGTACAGCATAGCGATTGGAATGAAAAAGAGACTTCTCCTGAAAGCCTTACATTTGTCAAGAATAACAGTGATTATCAGAAAATACCTGATGGTAATGCCGTTGGAAACGGAACACCTGGATTTAATGACGCTGAATATACCTATTGGAATGATAAAGTCAAGAATCCAAAATTGTATAAAATTTGGCAACTTGCTACAGAATTATCAGATAAATACAATGGAAAAGAGGGGCGATATAATAACGAGTCAATTTCAAAAGGTGGATTGGACTTTTCAGACCTATCTGAAGTTTGTTGGATTTTAGGTATACAGGATATTAAAGACGTTGAACAATTTTTTAATCTTTATGCTAACTAACACCTTATTAGCAAGAATATTAATAGGTAATAATTATCATTATAGCCATTTGACTTTACAATTCAAATTGTTGCCAACAAGCCCATAACCTACAAAAAACACTTTGCTTTTTGTAGGTTATCAAGCAGAAGGAACCCGAGGACGAAGATTACTTGATGGTGAAAAAGGATTTAAGGCCTATGGGAAATGGGTGCCAAATATTTGATCTACTTTGGCTGATATCAGAACTTTAACCTAGTCATGGGATGAAATTAATTGCAAAGTTTAATCCAGTACATACTTTTGTTTCCCTACTTTCAATGGTAGTTTACTACCTCTCCATAAGATTTCTCCCTTTATCCCCTCGGGTAATGTTACCTCCGCCAAGAGTTTTGAACCAGACTTCTTAAGATTGAATAAAATATTACCTTTTTCCGTGGGTAATAAGCCTTCCATAGTTTGAAGTTCTCCGAAGGATGGTGCAATTCGTATTTCCTCAAAATTATTCTTTGTGGATTGAATCCCTGCTAAATAATCAAAATAAAAAAAAGCTGGTGAAGCGCTCCATGGGTGTACTTCAGAACGTGTGGGTTTCTCTTTACTTTCAAATCGCTCTAAAGTGGTCGTCATGTTATTAGTTATCATTTCTTCCCACGGTTTTTGAGCTAAAGCAAACAGTTCCGGTGCATTTACCTTTTTGATAGCTTCAAACAAATAGTATCGATAATAATAAGTGGCTTGTAGTAACTCTTTTTTATTCAGCAGTTTGACTAAAAGTTCTTTTTGAAGATCCTCATCTATGGCATTGGTAAGAATGGCCATTATGTTTGTGTGTTGATCATAAATCGACTTATCAGGCCGCTCAGCAAACATTTTCTTTTCGGTATCATAGCAAAGATCATAAACTGAAACTTTAATTTCCTCTGCCCGTTTAGCATAATCTTGGGAGGCTCTGTCATCCCCCATCTCCGCAAATAGCTTCGATGCATTCATTAAGGCATATGCATAATGAAGGCTGACAACCGCAGAATTTTCACCTCCATTATTCGTGGCAGTACCACCTCCGTTGTTAGGCCCAGTATACCAATCTACAAAATAACGGTACGGCGTTTTATTGACCAAGTTTAGGTCATTCATGTTTTTCTCAAACCCACCTAAGGTATGCGCTATTCCATTTTTATATGCTCTAATAAAATCTTTATCCCTCGTTAATTCGTAGTAGTCCGCTATCATGTCGACCCAAACTAACGAATAAGTAGGGTATATAAAGGTGGAGCGCAGTGGGAATGCTCCTAAAATATTTCCTTCTGCGTCACGTGAATGGTGAAATTGGCGAATCGCGTTTTCAGTATGAGCAAGGTTTCCACTCATTGCCTGCCAGACCAGTGAATGTATTTTCGTGTCGCCAACATATTGTAGCGTCTCATAGTATGCATCGCTCAAAAAGTAATCTTGAGTACAGATGTCAACCGTGCGTTTGCAAATATCAAAAATGCGGTTATAGATTTCATTGTCTGAAGAGAATTGAGCTACTGATGGTATGGCAGTTCTTATTTTATAATTTACAAAACTGTTAAGGGTAAGTGGCTCATCTTTGGTCTCAATTTCAAATTCAATGAATCGGAACGTACGCATCCAATTCGGTGAAAACTTCTGAAACGTTCCTCCGTTGGATAGGATTTGGTCATAATAACCCTTAAGTGTTTTAGTATTCAAGTCGTCACGATCGCCCTTTTCATTGTTAGGGCCGAAGAGATTTTCCGCATAATTTATTTTTATAGAAGCATTCTTCCCAAGACTGAAAATTAATTCTGGGAAACCATTCATCACCACTTTTTGATCCATTAAAAAGGTGGTTTTAGTATTTGGGAGGATTTGTAACTCATCTAAGGGAAAATTAGTATTTTGGATATTAGTTGATCTAACTATATTCCCCATCGCTTCTTTTTCCTGGGTAAGAAGTGGAAGATTTCGAGGTTCTAATAAATACCCAATTGAACCACCCATACTACTTCCACTCTCAAAGAATTGATTTTGTTGCCACTTTGAGTCGTCAAAATCTAACATCTGCCAAGAGCTTTGATATTTGTTCATATTGACAAAGTCTGTAGGGTTATTTGCGTAAAACCCACCCACGATTGACTTTTCGCCATCTTCTCTCCAATTGACTTCAATGGCTCTGTAGGACTCATCAAGGCTGCATTTCCAATGGTCTGATTTGCCAGAAGTAGAAAGTACTTTGGCGTTTTCGGTGACTCCGTTTACTAAAAGACAGGTAAATATCGATTGAAGACCCAAAAACCGGCGCTTCCCAAAATCGACAACCTTGATAGCAACTATATTCTTTCCTTTTTTGATATATTCATTTAAGTTGAGCGTCTCGTATTTCCAATGTTTGATATCACTCAATTGTGGTCCTTGTGTTATGAATGTTCCGTTTACATAAAGAAAATAATGATTGTCCGCAGAAATATTTATAATGAAGTCCTCTGAAATATCCTTAACGTCAAAGGTATTTCGAAACAGAATAATTTGATCAGACTGACCTCTAAGATTTGGATGACTTACCCAACTGGCATTGATGCTTTCTGGGCCATAAACTGCGTTTGGATAATTTAATTCTGTTTGGGCCAATGAGTAAAAGGAAACGAACAAGAGAAGATAAGTGAGTGGTATGTTATTCATTTCAATTAGAAATTTTTTTTTATAATTTACTTATTATTTAACAAATCCATGAATAGAAAAATGATATTGACAAATAAACGCAGTAGAGAGCATTATATATTTCGCATATCGTCTTGGCATCCATAAAACTAATACTGCAGAAATTAGTAGACGAATACACAGTCATCACCTGCTTTAAAACTATGAATCATATTCATATTATGTTTGGCTACTTAGCATTCTTAAGCTCATTTCTATTAATTATATTTGAATAATGATATACCTTCTTTACTCTTTCTTGAGAATTTGCTGTTAAAAGCCACCCTGGCCAAACCACGAACCATGACCACTTTGTTTGTGCTTTTAAAATATTGGTTTTAGGTAATTGACCAACCTCTCCAAGCGCTATTGGTTTTTCACCTGCTAATTCTAATAATTCCTCATAATCTTTTTGTTCATAATCAAAATAATACACATCTGTTGCCAGGATATCCACGCAATCATGACCCGGATAGAATTCATGATAACTAAAAGCTTCATCTTCTGGAATATCACGTGGCGCTTTCGCATTCCAAACCCAAATAAGATTATTTATTCCATGAAACTCGGTTATCCTCTCATATAAGAGTTTCCAAAGTTTTACAAATCCATCTTTCCCTTTCTTATTTCCCCACCAAAACCAAAAACCATTCATCTCATGATATGGCCTCCAAAGTACAGGTATATTATTTTGCTGCAATTTTTTAAGGTGAACTGCAAGTTGATCCACTTGGTCAAGCCAACGTTCGTGTAAAATTGCCCCCGGAGTAACCAATTCATTCCATTGCGATTGAGAAATTTTATTCTGAACACTTTCCTTCCAAGCGAATGGAGCATCATCCATCGGTCTACCAACATGCCACATCAAAGTAACAATACTACCTTCCTTATATTTTTTTATTGCCTCCTCGACAACTTCATCTTCAGGATCCGTATCCCCGTTGCTCCAGTTAAAATCAGTTCCCCAAATCGCAGGATATTCACCTGTTAATTCATTTACTTTATTATAATACTTGTTCATTTCATGGCTGTAACAATGTTGTCCTGACAAAATTTTATCATCTAAACTTATCGATATAGGTCAACAATTGTTTCACCTCTTTTGAAGCCTTTTTATTCACAGGTTGCACCTGTCCATTACAAAGAAGACCAACTGAAAATACAATTAACAATACTATGGATTTCATGATAAAAACTTATTCGTTATTCATTAATTGGTCTGCAGCTAATACCAGAAAAATATAATCCGTGGTTCCTCCCCCCAAAACGTATTCGGTTTGTTGCCATAAAAATGGCCATTCCAGTAATTCTGGAAAATCAGGCCTTATCAAAGCCGTACCTGAACCTATACCACCTGGAATAAAAGAAAATTCACCTCTATTAATACCATAAGCCTGAGTCAAAGACTTAGACCCTACTCCTGACGCAAAGGATGCTGTATTTATTCCCGGATGTACACCTAAAATGAAATTCAATGCATTCAGCATATACTTTCTTGGAAAAATATCTGGATAACTGGTATGGAAATAATACTGTCGTACACCAAAATTTTGAATGCCCCATCCGGCACCCCAGATATTTGGTTTATAAACCAGACCATAAGGTGTTTCTTTTTCCAGTTCATCAATTTTTTCAAGATATTTTTTTACTGCACTCTTTACATTGATTTTGAATTTTTTGTCAGAAATTAAAGGCAAGGCCGGGCCTACTATCCAACCCGTTTTCTCAATATTATCGGTTATTAATGCTTCATTCTCTATTAAATAGGATGCATAAATAGCATTGCCCGTTGTTCTTAATAATTCTACAGCGAGTTCTATTTTTGGTATGGATTTAGCAGATGAATTGCTCTTCCAAATTTCTTCAGCTATTTCAAGTGCTCTTGCTGCCAGTTCATCATTATAACCATTTAAGACCCTTGCTGTGGCAGCAAGCGCTGCAGCTGTATTAATTTCTCTTTTAGGATTGTTTTCTGTAAAGACCCATCGATCATCCGGGACCCCTAACCTTCCTTTCTCTATACCTTTTATTTCTAATTCGGTTAATTCACTCTCACCAGAAAAAGGAACATTGTCACTATGATTAACTGCGTCTCCTAAAAGAACATATTGACGCTTATGCGGAACAATAATTCCTCTATAGAATCGACCCAAAGATTCATAGCCCCCCACAATGGATAAAGCGCCATGCTCTATCTGTTGCAAAACGTCTGGCTTACCATCAGGTTGCATCATTTCAACTGTCTTTGTTTCTTGATCAATGCTTGTATTGTCGTAATCTATTTTAAAAATTTCATAGATATGTGCAAGACCTTGAATGGTTGAAGCCTGAGATTCAACTCTAAGATCGTAGTCTCCTGCATCATGCCATCCCCCAATATTTAAGCTTGGAACATGCGCTCCAGGAGCGTATTTTGATAAGGTTTCTGGGCCTTGTAAATAACCATCGAAATGATTGATATTTAACGGAGCCATTCTGGCGTCATCTATATGACAACGCCCATGCCACACTTTATACCTATCATTAATGCGCATATGACACATTTGAACCGGCAAAAAATATTCAAGTGTTGGCTGCCAAATGTTCCTTTTGTATAAATCATCACCTATCTTAAATGGTCTTGTGGTGAAGTCATTATACTTAATTACATACATTCCCGGAGTTTCTATCTGTGTAAAATCAAAGTGATAATAATTATATCTTAAAAAGCCTCCCCATTCTACTGGAGATTGTGAAATTACTTCTTCAAACCCTCCTTCATTTTTAACTCGAAGCAATTTGACTTTTTGATCAACCACATGTAATTTATCAGTCTCAATTACCGCTATTTTCTCTTGATTTGTATGATAACCAACTTGTGATACTTGTACAACTGGCTTGTATTGATAACCGTCCAATACTTGAGGAGTAATAAGCCATTCTATTGCATTTTTTGTCTTACCCTTTGGCACCAATGACCTGACTATAAACCATCCATTACTGTGTTTAGTCCTTCCGTCTAACAGTTCTAAATTTCCTTCAAGGAGATTCTCAATGCTCAATGTTTGACTTTGGTCTTCTGGAACGATGACAAGTTTTTTCCCAGTCGCCATTGGAGTCAATTGATATTCACCATATACATTTGTATAACCCGGACCATTTGCCTGTCTATTGAACAAACCAGAAGAATCATCCATATAATATGATTTTCCAAATAAAATCCCCGGAAACAATTCTATATTCATTCCAACTCTGCCTACCCATTTTTCATCAAGTGGTTCTTCAAGATCAACTATGATTTTAAATGATTTTCCTTGTGGAATTACTTTCAAGGTATAAGACAAATTTAAATCTGGGTATTCAATTGGGTTGAAACCTGTTCTGTCTTTTGAAGGGTCTGGATAGGTCATTTTAACGCTAATCTCGTTTTTAATCCTGTCAACGTTTCTTTCTCCAACTTTGGGTACCGGTTGCCATTGGCCAGGAGTCGGTTCGAGTCTTAAATCACCATTTGTTGCTACCCTTATCCCATTATGGATAATACCAACACCACCTTGGTGACTTTCAGGATAAAAGTCATGCGCCAACATTACATTTGCCCCACGCATTTCTAAATACTCCAGTTCATTTATCTTAAAACCTTGACTCGTATTTATTTTTTTTTGAGCATTAACAGTAATGAGGCTCATAAAAATAATAGTGTAAAGAAATTGTTTCATATGTCTTGATTATTTGAAAAGTAAACATTTCTAGTAAATGTATATAACAAATAAAAACTCACGGTATAATTAAATAACTATTTAGTCATAACATCAATAATTACAACAATTCTAATAGTTCTTGCTTCATCATTTATATTCGTTTTTTTACTATTAACTTACTTTTACCGAACGATTGTCAATTTAATATTTCAATCACAATCTAAAAGTTTTATCATTTTAAAAATTTGCCCTTTCATAGGGAGTTTACTCAAGATCATTTTGTTGTTCAAAGTGAAGATCAGCAAAAAAAAGAGTCATGTAGTTTTTAAAAATTAAAGAATCTATGAAAAAAATACTCAGTATTTCAGTAATCACAATGACATCATTAATCATCCTGAATTCTTGTTCACCAAAAGAGAGTGAAAAACAAAAAGACCTTTCTAAAAAAAACATTTCTCTCAAGGACCTGTATAAAGAAGACTTCTATATAGGTGCCGCTATTAATGATTATCAAATAGGGAAAACTGATACCTTAGGACTTGAAATTTTAGAGAATGAATTTAACACAATCACCCCTGAAAACATAATGAAATGGATGTATGTGCATCCAAAAGAAAATGAATTCTACTTCGAAGAGACGGATAAGTATATAGCATTAGGTTTAGAAAAAAACATGTTCATTGTTGGTCATACCTTGATTTGGCATAGTCAAATAGCAGACTGGATGAATGAAGTTACCGATAGTGCAGATATGGCCAATCATTTCAAGAATCATATTAATAACATAGTTAGCAGGTATAAAGGGAAAATCGATAGTTGGGATGTAGTGAACGAAGCTCTAAATGAGGATGGTACTTTAAGAGAGTCCTCTTTTCTTAAAGTAATGGGTAATGACTATATAGATTTGGCATTCAAACTAGCGTCGAATGCTGATCCAAAGGCTGAACTAGTATATAATGATTATAACCTGTGGAAGCCAAAAAAGCGAGAAGGAGTTGTCAGATTGGTAAAACAATTACAAGCCAACGGGACCAAAATAGATGGGGTTGGTATGCAGGCGCATTGGAGTTTAGACGGTCCTTCAATTGAAGATATTGAAAATAGTATTCTGGCCTATTCAGAATTAGGTGTTAAAGTCATGTTCACTGAATTAGACGTTACGGTTCTTCCAAATCCCTGGGATCTGAATGGGGCTGCTGTCGAACAAAACTATGATAAATTTGAAGGAGACCCAATTATGAACCCCTATCCTGAGAGCCTTCCTGATTCGATCCAATTGAAACTGGCCAAGCGATATGAGGATATTTTTAATCTCTTTTTAAAACATAAAGAGAAAATTGGAAGGGTAACATTTTGGGGAGTTAATGATGGCCAATCTTGGTTGAATGGCTGGCCAATAAAAAATAGAACTAATTACCCGCTTCTTTTTGATAGAAATTATAAACCAAAAAAAGCATATAATAGTGTAATAAAACTGAAAAATACATCTAACTAAATAAAAAAACAACCTATATATATGAGTTCTATTCCGCAAAAATTATCCATAAAAGAAAAAGTTGGATATAGTTTAGGAGACCTTGCAGCGAATTTGGTTTTTCAAACTTTGATGACATATTTGGCCTATTTCTATACTGATATTTACGGTCTTGAAGCAAATCATGCATCGGCTATAATGCTTACTGTAGGACTAATAGCAGCTTTTGGGTTTAATCCTATTATCGGAGCTCTTGCCGATAGAACAAATTCAAAATGGGGGAAGTTTAGACCATGGATTTTATGGACAGCCATACCTCTTGGAATCATTGCCATATTAGCCTTTAGTACACCCGATTTTGCATATAAGGGAAAGGTTATTTATGCGGTAGTAACCTATACCTTATTACTCCTATTCTACGCCGCAAATAATTTACCTTATTCAGCATTAAGCGGTGTTATTACTGGTGATATGTCTGATAGAAACAGCCTCTCATCATACCGATTTGTGGCGGTAATGTTTGCTCAATTTTTTGTGCAAGTATTTATGTTACCCATTATTGAATCTGCAGGAGGAGGTGATAAAGCCGCGGGTATTGAAATTGTCATGACCTGGTTAGCGATAATTGGTACAGTAATGTTAATTATAACCTTTCTCACTACAAAAGAACGAATCGTACCGAAACCAGAACAAAAATCAAGTCTTAAAGAAGATTTTGGTGATCTTTTTCAAAACAAACCCTGGGTTATCATACTTATTGTAACAACATTGATTTTTGTTACGCTTGCAATGAAAGGCGGAACCTATGTATATTACTTTGAAAATTTTGTTGACGAAGAGCAATTGACATTATTCATTCAACCAATTCTTAATTCTTTATCACAAATTGGAATTAACTTTTTTGGAGAAAACCCTGTATCTGCCGGGTTTGGATTGTTCAATGCCGGAGGTATTATTTTTATGATAATTGGAATTACACTATCAAAACGTTTTGCTGATAAATATGGCAAAAGAGATGTTTTTATGGTTGCGCTGTTTATTTCAACTTTGTTTATAGCGGCTTTCTATTTCTATTCTCAAAAATCAGTTGAATTAATGTTTGTTTCCCAAATTTTACATGGTTTTTTCTATGGCCTTACCATTCCATTACTTTGGGCTATGATAGCTGATGTTGCCGACTATTCTGAATGGAAAACAAACAGAAGGGCTACAGCTATTATCTTTTCTGCTATGATGGTTGGCTTAAAAGGTGGCTTGAGCATAGGAAGTGCTTTATTAACTTGGATTCTAGGCCTATATGGCTACATCACTAAAGAGGCAGCAGTTTCAGGTATCACAACGATACAACCTGAAACGGCCATTCAAGGAACAAAGATGTTGGTGAGTATTTACCCTGCAATACCATTTCTACTCAGTATTGGCCTATTGATGTTCTATGAAATAAACAAAAAAATGGAAAATCAAATAGAGTCTGATTTAAAAGAAAGGAGAATTTAAAAAATATTATTATGCCAGAAGACAGTATTGAAAATATTGATTTTAATGAATTAAGCAATAAAGCAATATCCCAACCATTAGTGTCGCATATTTACACAGCTGACCCTTCGGCACATGTTTTTAATGGGAAGATTTATATATATCCCTCCCATGATGTTGATGCTGGAGAAGCGTTTGATGATTTAGGAAGTCACTTCGCAATGGAAGATTATCATGTAATCTCTATGGATAGTATTGATAGTGAAGTCATTGATAATGGCGTAGCACTTCATGTTAATGATGTTGTATGGGCAGAACAGCAAATGTGGGCACCAGATGCCAACGAAAAAAATGGTACTTACTATTTATTCTTTCCAGCTAAAGCTTATGATGGCATATTTCGTATCGGAGTAGCAACAAGTTCATCACCTACAGGTCCATTTACTGCACAACCCGCCGCTATTAAGGACAGTTTTTCAATTGACCCTGCTGTTTTTAAAGATGATGACGGAAGCTATTATATGTATTTTGGAGGCCTTTGGGGCGGACAATTACAACGATGGAAAACTGGAACATTTAATGCAGATCAACCTGACAGTCCAACCGCATTTCTTCCTCAAGATAATGAGCCTGCACTACTACCTTATGTTGCGAGAATGACTGATGACTTATTGGAATTTGCAGAAAAGCCCGTAGCTATTGAGATAGTAGATGAAAATGGTGCTTTGTTATTAGCCGGAGACAATGAACGACGCTTTTTTGAAGCCGCATGGATGCACAAATACAAAGGCAAATATTATTTTTCTTATTCAACCGGAGACACTCATTTTATTTGTTATGCTATTGGAGATAATCCTTATGGCCCTTTTACCTATGCGGGCCGCATTTTAAATCCGGTAGTAGGTTGGACTTCACATCACTCAATTTGCGCCGTGGATGACAAGTGGTATCTGTTTTATCATGATTCTAGTTTATCAAAAGGCATTACACATTTAAGATCTGTAAAGGTCGCTGAAATCACTTATCGATCTGATGGAACAATTGAAACATTGAATCCGTATAATTAATTCATTATCTATTGTAATTCTCTAAGGTGATATGAACTTATTGCATTACCATTTTTTTTATAAAAAACTCAACTATATACCATGAAACAACAAGCACAAAAAGAAGGTGTTGCAACAAAACAATTCCAATATCTAACTCGTGTATTTTCTTTATTAAAAAGTATTTGCCTGGTATTACTTTTTTCTCTCTTGGTTCAAAATGTACAAGGTCAAAGTAGTCCTATTGAGTTAAATGATGATGAATATTTTGAAAGTACAGGGGTTAATATTCTAGCTTTCAGCAATTGGTATAATGATTCATTTAGTGATGCTAAAATGAGTGGAATCGAATTAATACATCATGGTGTACGTACAGCAACCAATGGCGATATTCGTTTACATGACACCCCTGAACAATGGGATGCCATTCCAACTTTTGTCAAAAGAAAAGTTGACAAAGAAAAGAATCGGGTAGATACATATCAAAAATTTCCTGACTATAATTTTGAGTTTTTAATTAGGGCGGAGGCTAAAGACAATGGGGTGCTATTAAGTATTCATCTGGAAAAGCCCATTCCTAAAGAACTACAAGGGAAAGCTGGATTAAATCTAGAGTTTTTACCAGCTTCATATTTTGAAAAATCCTATTATATAGATAATACAAGCGGTGTTTTTCCTCTTTATCCTAGTAGTAATATGAGCAAAGACAATACTGGATATACTTCTCCCAAGCCTTTCGCCAAAGGAAACAATTTAGTGTTAGCACCTGAAGACCCAGAACGTATGGTAAAAATATCATCTGATGGGTCAGAATTATTAGTATTTGATGGTCGAAATAAAGCTCAAAATGGCTGGTATGTTGTGAGGAGTATGTTGCCATCCAATAAAACCGGTAAGGTTTTGGAGTGGTTTATTACTGCGAACTCTATTCCAAACTGGGTAAGAAAACCTGTTATTGGGCATTCTCAAGTTGGTTATCATCCAAACCAGAAAAAAGTTGCTGTAATAGAATTAGATAAAAATTCTTTAGCCGAAAAAAGTGCTTCTCTTTATTTAATAAATCAAAGTGGTAAAAAGGTGGCAAAACATCAGGCTCCATTAAAATCATGGGGTCAGTATACGCGTTATAATTACTATACTTATGATTTTTCAAGTATTCAAGAAGAAGGAAATTACATTATTGAATATGGAACAGAAAAAACAATGACATTTAGGATTGCTAAAAATGTGTACGACGATACCTGGCACGCTACCAACGATATATATTTTCCTGTCCAAATGGATCACATGCTTGTTAATGAGGCATATAGAGTATGGCATGGCGCCTCTCATTTGGACGATGCACTCCAAGCTCCCATAAATCATGAACATTTTGATTTGTATGCCCAAGGTCAAACAACGGATACTGCATTCAAGCCGGGTGAACATATTTCGGGCTTAAATATGGGCGGATGGTATGATGCCGGAGATTACGACATAAGAACGCAAACACAGTATTATGTTGTTTCAAATTTGGTCAATGCTTATGAAGCATTCAATATTCAAAGAGATGAAACTACTATAGATTATGAAAATAAATATGTCGACATTCATAATCCAGATGGTAAACCTGATGTGGTGCAGCAAATAGAGCATGGCGTTTTAGCTCTTATTGCTCAATTCAGGGCTGTGGGCCATGCAATTCCAGGAATTATTGTTCCAAATATTTCCCAATACACCCATTTAGGAGATGGCTTAACCATGACTGACAATCTCATTTACGATAAACACTTAGTTGGCTTAAATGCGGATGGGTTTAAAAGCGGTGTTTTTGATGACCGATGGGCTTTTACCAGTAAATCAACTCCATTAAATTACGGTTCAATTGCTGCTTTGGCAGGTGCAAGCAGAGTTTTAAAAAATTACAACAATGCATTGGCCGAGGAATGTTTACAAACGGCTATTAGAGTTTGGGATGAAGAACATGCAAAAGAACCAGATTTATTTCATTTTGGTAATACAACTGGTGGAACATTAGAAGATGAAGAATTAAAAGCTGCCGTTGAGCTTTTAATTTCAACAAAAGAAAATAAATATGCCAGCCGTATAAATGAACTTTGGCCAATAATTGATAAAAACTTTGCATTTCACGGAGGGAGGGCAACCCTAGTATTGCCTTATATGAATCAAGATTTTAAAAACAAACTCAGAAAACGGGTCGAAACTTATAAAGAAGAAATAAGTAAATATGATCTTGAAAATCCTTATGGTGTTCCAATTGGTCGTGGTGGCTGGGCTGGTAATGGTAAGGTTATTGGATTTGCTTTAACAAACTATATGCTTTTAAAAGCGTTTCCAGATATTATGGATAAAGAATTTGTCTTTAAAGGTCTCAACTATATTTACGGTACGCATCCAGATTCTGATATCTCATTTGTTTCTGCAGTTGGAACACGTTCCAAAAAAGTTGCTTATGGAATGAACCGTGCCGATTTCTCGTTTATTGCAGGTGGAATTGTTCCTGGTGTATTAATTTTAAAACCAGATTTTCCTGAGAATAAAGAGGACTGGCCCTTTCTTTGGGGTGAAAATGAATATGTTGTTAGTCTTGGATCCAGCTATATTTATTTAGTTCATGCCGTACAAGATTTATTGAAAGAGTAATTGTTTAAACATAATCAAAAATGAAAAACTTAGTCTTTTTGTTAGTCACAACGATCTTATTTTTTTCTTGTACAAGAAAAATTGACCGCAAATTAGAAAAGGATACTAGCGTTGAACAAAGCTATTACACTAATCCAATTTTAGCCGGTTGGTACCCAGATCCAAGTATTACAGATGATGGTAATGGAAATTATTACCTAGTAAATTCGACTTTTTCATATTATCCTGGAATTCCTATATTTCATAGTTTGGATCTTGTAAACTGGAAACAAATAGGTAACGTTTTAGATAGACCAGAACAATTAGAACTAGAGGGTTTGGGGGTGTCGAGAGGTATTTTTGCTCCTGATATCAGTTATAATAATGGTATTTTTTATCTTACTTGTACGGTAGTTGATGGCAAAGGCAATTTTGTCGTTACATCTAAAAATCCAGCGGGACCATGGTCAAATCCCATTTGGTTGCCAGAAGTTATCGGTATTGATCCTGCCCTATTTTTTGATGATGACAAATCTTACATAATTTATAACAGTGATGCTCCTGATAACGAACCTTTATATCAAGGCCATCGTACTATTAGAATGTTTGAATTTGATAAAGAAAAACTACAGGTGGTTGGTGAAAATAGAATACTTATCAACGGTGGTATTGACTTTTCAAAAAAACCTGTATGGATAGAAGGGCCTAGAATGTATAAATTAAATGGCTATTATTATTTAATGGCAGCTGAAGGGGGAACTTCAGTAGATCACTCTGAAGTTATCCTAAGAAATAAGAATATAAATGATGATTTTATACCCTATAAAGACAATCCTATTCTTACACAAAGACAATTAGACCCAAATCGAAACGACCCGATAACATCTGCTGGACATGCTGATTTAATTCAAACTGAAAATGGCGAATGGTATGGAGTGTTTTTAGCTACAAGAGATTATGGAGACGATCATTATAACACAGGAAGAGAAACCTTTTTAGCTCCTGTAAAATGGGTTGAAAACTGGCCTGTTTTTGATCTTGAGGGCGATATCATTAAATACCAATACGCCTTGCCAAAAAATACTCAAATCGACAGCACAGCTTTTCCATTAAGTGGAAACTTTTCATTTACGTATAATTTTGATTCCAATAACCTAGGTTATAATTGGATGTTCCTAAGAACAGTCAAAGACGCTTGGTACGATCTGGATGAAAATCCTGGTTTCTTATCATTGCGCACTAGACAAGAGTCAATCCAAGGAAAAAGTAATCCTAGTTTTATAGGACACAGACAACAACATCAAAAGGGGTCAGCAAGTGTCAAACTCGATTTTATGCCGGGAAACACAAATGAAAGTGCCGGAATTGTAGCCTTTCAGAATGAGGCTCATTTTTATTATTTGTGCAAAACTATGAGTGACGGCCATGAAGTAATCCAATTGCAAAAGGCTAATGACGAAGGCATATCAATTATAGCTTCTGAAATAGTAAGCCCAGGTACTCAGATTGTCAAACTTAAAATTGAAGCTAATACAGATCGCTATAATTTTTATTATTCATTAAACGACAAATGGGAGACGCTTCAGGATAATGTCGATGGCAAATACTTAAGCACGAAAGTGGCTGGAGGGTTTGTGGGCGTCACATTCGGAATGTACACTACATCGAATGGAGTAGAAAGCACAAATACTGCAAATTTTGATTGGTTTAATTATGAAGGACATGATACCGTTTATAGCGCTATCTCGAATTAAAACAGCTCCCAAATTTTAATCCCATTGAGGCCTAATTCCAGGTGCAAAGGGGAATCTCAAAGACTGATAATATTCTAATGATTTATCTGGTTTTTCCATTCCCTTCGGAAAAGCTTGATTTGAATATTGCTGAAAATATAGCATACAAGCATTTTTCCACCAAATGGCTTCCTTTAATTGAATATCCAACAACATTCTTACTTCATTAAAACTCGTTTTTTCAATATTTTGATTATTTAATTTCGATTGGTTTTATTGTTATTATTTAATTAAGATTGTTTTGGTTAATACTTGTGTTGAAGAAGCTTTTATTGTATTCTTAAAATCAGGTTGCTTCCCTCCAATACTGATTTTTAAATTTCCTTTTTCTACTACTTTACTTCCATCTAAGTCTATAAATGCATATTGATTTTTAGTTACTGTAAAATTGATGGTTTTTGTTTCTCCTGATGTTAAATGAATTCTTTCAAAACCAATTAAGGATCTAATTGGTGCATTTTCTTTTTTGTCGTCTTGAGTCAAATACAATTGAACAACTTCATCTCCATTTAAGCTTCCTGAATTTGTTACATCAACTTTCAAAACAATGTCATTTCCGGCTTCAATTGCATCTTCTATTTCTAAATTTGAATAGGTGAAATTGGTATAACTCAGTCCATGACCAAATGGAAATAATGGCTCACCTTTGAAATATTTATAGGTTCTGTTTTCCATTTCATAAGATTTAAAGTCAGGTAAATCATTTACCGATTTATAAAAAGTTATTGGTAAACGACCTGCAGGATTGTAATCCCCAAACAACACATCAGCAATTGCATTTCCACCAAATTCTCCCGGGTACCAAGCTTCTAAAATAGCAGGAACATTATCTGCAGCCCAATTAATTGCCAATGCACTTCCGTTCATTAAAACCAGTATCATTGGTTTTCCAAGTTTATGCACTGCTTTCATTAATTCAACTTGTGATTTTGGCAACGAGATTTCTGATCGGTCTCCTTTATCAAAACCTTCTAAAACAACAGGCATTTCCTCCCCTTCAATTTCTGGAGACAAGCCTAAACAAAGTACAACTACTTCTGCATTCTTTGCAGCTTCAATTGCTGGAGTTAATAAATCATCATCTCATCCATTTTTGCCCAAACTAAATGTGCTTGTGGATCTGCACTATAATTTGACATTTCAATTTTTATATTGTATTGTTTACCCGCTATCAATTCTTTATCAACATATTCTGTTTTTGGTTCGTGATCACTTGCGTATTCAAAATGAAGTGAATCATTCACATACATTTTCCCTAAATTCATTCCTTTAAACCCTATCCTGTATTTACCTGTTTTTTTAGGTGTAATTTCGCCTGTCCAACGCACTGAAAATTCATTAGAATCATCAATTTTCAAAGGGTTATTTTCCATCCAAGTAAAATCTATAATTTCATCGGCTCTTATTAATTTTGCTTCACCTTCCCAATTTTGATTGTTAAAATATTCACCTTTTAATCCTTTAGTAGTTCCATTTTTAAGTACTGAAACTGGAATTGGTTCTAATGCAGGCCAACCAGTTGCTATTTCACTTCCTTTTGCATAATGAACAGTTGCATTAGGCAATTTTGCTTTAATTGCTTTTAGTGGTGTAATTTTATTATGAGGTGTCCCGTGATAGTTCCCTAACAGCACTTGTTCTGAGTTTGCATTCGGACCAATTACAGCAATAGATTTAATACTTTTACTTAGTGGTAAAACATTGTTATCATTTTTCAACAACACCATTGATTCTCTTGCCGCTTTTTCAGACAAAGCATAATGTTCATCACTACAAACTACGCTATATGGAATTTTTGACCATTGAACATCTTCATCAGCATCAAACATCCCTAATTTAAAACGAGCCGAATCTTGATAAAGCAATATCAATTTTTTCTTCATCAATCATTTCTTTTAAAACAGCCTCCGTTAAATTCGGATCAAATACACTTCCACAATTTAAATCAGTACCCCGATCAACAGCTAGTGCTGCTGCCTCTGAAGGCGTTTTAACTAACTCATGCTTCCCTGGCTCCCAAAAATCATTGATTGCCCAACAATCGGAAACTACATAACCATCAAATCCCCAATCATTTCGCAAAATATTTGTAAGTAATAAATTACTTCCACAACAAGCCTCATCATTATATCGGTTGTAAGCACACATAACAGAGTGCACTTTAGCTTCTTTAACAGCGGCTTCAAAAGCTGGTAAATACGTTTCGTGCAGATCTTGATCAGAAGTTATATAATTATCTTCATGTCTTGATTTTTCAGGACCACTGTGCACAGCAAAGTGCTTAGCTGTTGCCACAACTTTTAAATACTTAGGATCATCTCCTTGTAAGGCTTTTATGAAGTTTACGCCCATTCTACTCGTCAAGTAAGGATCTTCCCCATAGGTTTCCTGACCTCTTCCCCATCTTGGGTCTCTGAAAATATTTATGTTTGGAGTCCAAAATGTTAATCCTTGATAAATACCTCGAATGTTAGCTTTTGC
>RCND010000583.1_pt1 | contig 20857 bp, 19 predicted proteins | sample 2041351 | NCBI WGS metagenome assembly RCND01 (sample SAMN09708230, study PRJNA481090) | Marine sediment metagenome, whole genome shotgun sequencing project. | biome: marine sediment; feature: ocean; material: sediment; isolation source: Sewage treatment plant 12B marine sediment (STP12B) ... | reverse complement strand
TCCCCCGGGCGAAAACTTACGACGTCTTTGGCACCAGCTGTCAAAACTTCCCCGGCGATATTTCTGCCGGGTTCACCGGGAGCTTCGGGGACCATTTTGGCTAAAGCTTCACCCTTTTTGACCATGATGTACGGGCTTTTATTTTTGTAGTCGACATTCGAAGCTTTCAGATCAGCTCCAGGGAGGTTAAGAAGTCTTTTTTTCAAATGCCAATATGACGGAACAGCTTTGACGGCTTTCTGACCTTCGGCTGCCAAAACCCCTCGTATAACAACATTGTCAGTGAGACATTTGAGAATTTTATTCTCTAAGGTTTCTTTGTCTATACCCCAGGTGACGCCGGCAACCTCAAGATCCGAAATCAGGCTGAAAATTGTAAACCCGGCCCCATCCTGCCCGGGCGGGAACATATCCACCTCAGCTTTCATGAGGTTTTCTGTGAGATGAATTTTGATGTGGCCGTTTTGAGGCTCGGCGGCTTTTTGACTCATATTTCTACTTATTTATCGGCCTGGCAGGAGATTTTCTGAAAAAAGCCGGAAATGGGGAAAGTGGTATTGCATTTTTATACCGTTTTTCTGCATATTTATACATTATGAATGGACGGGAACACAGGCTAAAGGCCATCAGAAAGATTATCGCCGAATCCAGAGTCTCCTCTCAGGATCAACTGCTGCACAAACTCGAAGACGAGAGCGTAACAATAACTCAGGCCACATTATCCCGTGACTTGAAGGTACTCAAAGTCGGTAAGGTTCCAGATGCCGGCGGCGGTTATTACTATATCCTCTCCGAAACCGAAGGTGAGTCACTGAGGGGCTACATTGAGGACTTCAAACGAGGATATCTTTCTCTGACATTCAGCCATAATCTGGGTGTAATCAAAACCCTCGCAGGACACGCTGATACGGTAGCAATTGCTCTTGACCGCCTGGATCTTCCTGAGATTCTCGGCACCATCGCCGGAGATGACACTATTCTTGTAATTCTGAAAGAAGGGGAAAGCTACGATTCCCTGACGAACCGCCTTCAGGACCTCATGGGCGATCTCGAGGCACTTTGATGAAAGTTACAGTTTTCGGAGCCTCGGGCTACGGCGGACAGATTCTTATGCGTTTGCTCCTGGATCATCCGGAAGTCGAATCGATTATTCCTGTATCTTCGACATCTGCAGGGAAACCGATTGATGAAAGGGACGGTGGTCTTGGACCTGACCTGAAAGGGAAACTCTCCCGCGGGCGGCAATTCTATAATCGTACGGAGGCTCTGCAGGAGAAACCCGATGCGGTCTTCTCCGCTCTGCCTCATGGAGCCTCAGCCGAGTATTGTGAGCCGTTCTTTGGAAAGTCCATAATAGTCGATCTATCAGCCGATTTCAGGCTCAAGGAATCCGCTGCCCATAAAAATGCATATGGGTCAGAGGCACCATTCCCGGCTCTCCGGTCCAAGGCGGTTTACGGTCTATCCGAAATCCATGCAAATCAGATCAGAACCTCGGATATAATTGCCGTTCCCGGGTGCTATCCGACAAGTATCCTGCTTCCGCTGATTCCAATTACAAAAGCAGGATTAATCAGGTCAGTTGTAACCGTGAATTCTCTCAGCGGGATATCCGGTGCCGGCCGATCCGCAAAAGAAGCATCACTGTTTGTTGAACGGGCGGAGAATTCGGTTGCATACAATCCCGGTCTCAGGCACCGCCATGTTTCTGAAATGAAACAGGAGTACAAGGCCGCCGGTGGCATCAACTCCCTATTCTTTACACCTCATCTGGTTCCGATGCGCAGAGGCATGGCATCAACAATCAGCATCGCTGTAGAGGGAAACCCGGAGACCATCTCTCAGAAGACGGGTGAGGCCTTGAAAAGGACCTATGAAGGACAGCCTTTTATCAGGCTGACCGGCAGCGGCATTCCGGCAACCCGGGATGTTGTCGGTTCAAACCGCTGTGATATCGGCTGGAGTGTTGAAGGACCGGAAGACGGTGTTTCGATGCTTTATATATTCAGTGTTATCGATAATCTGATAAAAGGTGCGTCGGGGCAGGCGATACAGGATTTCAATATACGATTCGGTTTTCCGCAGGAAACAGGATTGCCGTTGAGGGGAGAGGTGTGATGTCCCGGGTTCCCCTTACAGTTGTCAAAATCGGCGGTCGACCAGCCGAGGATGATCGCCTCATATCTTCAATAGCCCGCGAAATTTGTGTTCTCCAGGATGAAGGGAACAGGGTGTTGTTGGTTCATGGTGGCGGAATCACTATTAGTGATCTCCAGGGAAAGTACGGTTTGAAGCCCAGATTCAAAGATGGGCTGCGGCAGACTTCTCCAGAGGAAATGCCGATGGTGGATATGGCTCTGGCAGGTGGAGTCAACAAACGTCTGGTCAGGCTGTTCAGAAATGAAAATGTGAATGCCTGGGGGCTGAGTGGAGCAGATGGCGGCATAATTACAGCCGAAAGTGCAACAGGATCACCGGCTGAGAACAGAACGGGAACCGTTGAGGCAGTCGATATCCGGGCACTGGAAATTCTCTGGGAGGGGGGTTATGTCCCGGTATTTGCCCCGCCGGCAACTGACAGTACGGGCCTGGGAATCAATATAAATGCAGACGAGGCCGCACTTGCGCTATCGGTAGCATCAGGGGCCGATCAACTGATCTTCATTTCCGATGTACCGGGGGTTCTTGAAGAATCAAAAATCATCGGGTACCTGACACCCGATTTAATTGAAGAAAAAGTAAAAACCGGTGTCATCACCGGAGGTATGATTCCCAAAGTCAGATCCGCAGCCGGGGCAGTGGGCCTGGATGTCGGATCGGTGTTCATCGCAGATTATTCAAAATCTGGTGATCTGGCTGACATTATCTCCGGCAAACGGGGAACTCTAATCAATTCAGGAGTTGCACAATGAAAAGTGAAGCTATCGTCCGCAACCCGCCGCTACCGAAACAATACGGAAACGAACTTCTGGTATTCGACCGCGGTGAAGGTTGCAGACTTTTTGATCGTACGGGTCGGAGCTACCTTGATATGGGTTCGGGGATTGCGGTGAATTCCCTGGGCTATGGGCGAAAAGACCTGGCGGATGTAGCTGCAGCACAAATGAAAAAGCTTATTCACGTATCAAATCTCTTTGCTACTGAACCACAATTGGAACTGGCCGGGAAAATAATCGGGGCTTCGGCTCCCGGGGGGGCTCATGCGATATTTGAAGCCGTCCATTTCGGCAATTCAGGATCTGAAGCGAACGAAACTGCTATCAAATATGCCAGACTTTATTCAAAAACCCATAGAGGTGACGGCCATCACCGTCTGATAGCATTTTCCAACAGTTTTCACGGCAGAACAATGGGAGCGTTGAGTTTAACGGCAAACCCGGCATACCGAGAGCCTTTCGGCCCTCTGATCCCGGGTTCAGAGATTCTCCCGCTGAACGACATTCCAGCCCTTGAAGCCGCTCTTGATGAGACGGTTTCAGCCATAATGGTTGAGCCAATTCAGGGGGAAGGCGGACTTCACATTGTAAGCCGGCAATTCGCAGAAACTCTGAATTCCCTGTGCAGGAAATATGACATTCTGCTCATCGCCGATGAAGTTCAGACCGGTATGGGACGCTGCGGGGCGATGTTTGCCAGCGATCTGGTCGGTCTGGAACCGGATATCATCACCCTTGCGAAACCCCTGGCCGGAGGGCTCCCTCTCTCTGCAGTTTTGGTGCCCGCCAGGGTAAATTCACTGCTGAAACCGGGGCATCATGCTACCACTTTCGGGGGAGGTCCGGTTACGACAGCCGTCGCCTCCCTGGTGTGGGACATACTGGCCGATCCGGCCTTCCTTTCCGAAACCCGAAGGAAGGGGCGATTGCTGGAATCCATGCTTGACGACGGTCTTGATAAACTCGGGATTAAAGGGGAAATCAGAGGTGCCGGTCTGCTGAGAGGCCTGCGTATGACTGATGATAAATACGATGGAGCCTGGTGCTCGAAGATCTTGAAATCAGCTATGGATGAAGGATTGATACTTCTTAAAACAGGCGCTGACGTTTTACGTCTGGCACCACCCCTGATAATAAGTGATAGCGAATTGGAAGAAGGAGTCCAACTCCTGTTCAAAGTAATAAAACGCAATTTGTAGGAATAAGGAAAACTAACAATGAAAAACGACGGAAAAGCAAAGAAAATCTGCCTGGCATATTCAGGTGGACTGGATACATCCATCATCATGCCCTGGCTCAAAGAAAACTACGACAATCCGGAAATAATCGCAGTTTGTACCAATGTGGGCCAGGAAGAGGACTGGGACGCTGTCGAGCGGAAAGCTTATGCATCGGGAGCCTCGAAATATTACCTTGTCGACTGCCGGGATGAATTTGTCGCCGATTATTTGTTCCCCATGGCAAGGGCCGGAGCCATTTACGAAGGACAGTATCTGTTGGGAACATCCATTGCCAGACCGCTGCAGGCACGCAAGCAGGTCGAGATAGCCTTAAGTGAGGGCTGCGATGCCCTGGCCCATGGATGTACCGGTAAAGGTAATGATCAGGTTCGCTTTGAGCTCACATATAAAGCGCTGGCACCTCAACTCAAAGTAATCGCACCATGGCGCGTATGGGATATCCACAGCCGGGAGCAGGCTATTGCATACGCCGAAGAACACAAACTCGATCTTGGTGAAATCAGCCGTGAAAATATATACAGCAGGGACTGGAACATCTGGCACATGAGCCATGAAGGCGGACGTCTGGAGGATCCCTGGAACGGACCGGACGAGTCCATGTTCCGGCTTACCACCCCCCCCCAGGATGCCCCTGATGAAGTTACTGAAGTCACCATAGATTTCGAAAAGGGAATCCCGGTGGGTATCGATGGCAAAAAGATGAAGCCGCTGGATCTCCTGACCAGACTCAACAAATTGGGTGCTGAAAACGGTATCGGCAGGGTGGATATCGTTGAAACCCGTATGGTGGGTATGAAGAGCCGGGGCGTTTATGAAACCCCCGGAGGTACCCTGCTGTACAAAGCTCTGCGGGACCTGGAAATGTTTACAACCAACTACGATGCATTGAGCCTCAAACAAAAGTTATCCCAGTATTATTCCGATCTGGTTTATTCGGGTAAATGGTTCACTACAGCAAGGAATTCCCTGGAGGCATTCATGGTGGAAACAACTCAATACACCACCGGGTCGGTCCGCTTGTCACTGTACAAGGGTAATGCCACTGTCGTCGGCCGCCAGTCTCCCTATGCCTTGTATCTTGAAGAGCTCGCCAGCTTCGGTGATACCAGCTACGACCATGGCGATGCCGAAGGTTTTATAACCCTCTACGGGCTGGCCACCGGCGTAACGGCCATGGTACAGAACAGGCTGGAAGACAAGTCAGGTCAGGCAGTGGATATGAAAGCTATTGCCGGCAGCTACCACGACAAATAGACCCACTTTCAGGCTCATGACCATTAGAAACTACGGTACGGGCGATCATGACGATGTGATCGCCCTCTGGTCCAATTGTTTCAATTACCCGGCACCTCATAACAATCCGGAGGATTCAATCCGCCGGAAAACAGCTCTGGATGATAAGCTCTTTTTCGTCGCCGAATCCGGTAATTCTCTGGTCGGAACTGTGATGGCCGGTTGGGACGGTCACAGGGGTTGGATTTATTCTCTGGCCGTAAACCCCGAATTACGAAACCAGGGTATCGGCCGCAGCCTGGTAAATCATGCTGTTGAGGCTCTGAGGAACCTTGACTGCCCGAAAGTCAATCTCCAGGTGATGCCGGACAATGTCGAAGTCATCAGATTCTATGAGAAAATGGGTTTTCAAACAGAACCAAGGATCAGTATGGGGCAAAAGCTCCATTAGCTGGCGGCCTCCCGTACAATCGCGGCGTAATCACTCCAACAGATATTCCGTCTGAACTGTATAATAGAACCAGCAGCGCACACCTTTGTCAGGCCTCCCGGGCGCCCGAGGAGGAGACCGTGTCCTATATAATCAGAGAGCTTCAGGAACAAGATGAACTGGAATTCTGCCATTGTCTGGAATCCTGGTCTGACGAAATGGCCGAGGCTGGGGACCACAAGGCTTGGTGTGATGATTGCGGTAACCGATGTTAAAAAACCTTGATGGATCGGAACGTCAGGCAAAATGGAGAAAAGCCGAAAAAACACCACCGGCTCGCAATGCTAATGGAACGCTGCTGGCCGCAACATTTATTAGCGGTGCCTGTTCTGTTTCAGCTATAACACATGAGCGCTTGAAGAAAGTGATCGTCGGACCGCCGCCGGGAACATCGAAACTGCTCAGAATCGTCAGAAAAGAAATGAAGAAAAATCGGAAGATGCTTTGAACGCCTAGCTTTCAAACATTGTAGCGGACGAAACTTCATCAATTTTCCACCTGATGTAAGGTGGTGTAAAAGATGCGGCAATCAGAATAAATACGAGTAGAACTATCAAAGGGATTGCGGGGCTTTTACCTGCCCTTGGTCTGGGGGCAACAAATCGAGCCCTGATTATACAGGTTATGCCTGCCAACAGGCAGCATAAGGCTGTCGCTACAGGGGCAAAAGTGCAGACCGATTTATAAGCAAGAAGATTCGGATAACTGGCTGCCTCCCTCGGCAGAACTGTGATTAAAGCAGCCGCAGTGAATAACGTACTTAGGAACAGAAGTCCCCTATAAGCCGGGGTAGGATTTTTTACCATAAACATTTCTCCATCAAAGATGCTAACAGCAGCTTGAAATCCGGTAAAGCTTTTTATTCCCATTCGTATCCCAATTCTCCCGGAGGTGAGTTATCCTGAATCCATGCATCGTTCAAATCGAAAACTTTTTGGGTTGATATCGGGTTTATCTCTTCTGGTCGGCTGCGGCCTGATTCCCGGTAGAAGTAACGCCGGAGATGTAGCCGACGCTTTTTACGAATATCAGTTGGATGTCCGTTCCACATTCCCGACAGAATTATTTGTCGATGAGCAAGCTGCAAAGCAGGCCGAATCGCTGGTGAAACGAAAGGAAATGGCTGTTGGTCCTTACACCGCCCACAACCGAATCGGAACCAATCGGAGGGTTTCTATGGCGGGGCGCGGACGGAAGGAGTCAGTGACTTATATCTTTGAAGTGACGGGTGAAAATGGCAAGACGCGTGAAACTCTGATGATTTCCAGAAACAGCGCGGCCGAACCGTTCCTGATAACTGCATATGTGGTCGAGGACGTTCCTAGACTGCAGGACCCGGCTCCTGCAGGTACCAGTTCCACATGATCTTTTCGGTTATTGATTTAGAGACTACCGGGCTATCCGCGAAAACCGGCGACCGGATTCTGGAAATCGGTGTCACCCGACTGTCACCCGACGGAAAGATTGTTGAAACTCTGGACACTCTTATTAATCCCGGGAGAGCCGTAGAGGCCACTCATGTACACGGCATTTCAGATGAGATGGTGCGTGATGCGCCTGATTTCAGAGACATAATCCCCCATCTGTATTCGGTACTCGACGGAACTGTAATTGCTGCCCATAACGCATCATTCGATATAGGTTTCCTCCGGGAGGAATTCAGGCGCTCAGGGACGTCCCTTCCTTTCATAACTCCGGTATGTACCCTGATTATGGCCAGAAAATACCTGAGTTCTCTAAAATCCCGCTCATTGGCCTCGTGTCGGACATATCTCGCTTTACCGGATGACGGTGCACATAATGCCCTGGCCGATGCCCGATCTGCAGCCTACTTATTGAAATATTTTATCGAGAAATTTAATCCGGATATCAACGCAAAAATGTTTGTGTCAAATTTGCCGGACTATAGCGGCGGACTATTTGATGAAACACCGTATCTGAAGCCCAGATCTGCCCACCGAGAAAGACATTGAAGACCATCCTCACGATTAACCCCGGTTCCACCAGTACAAAAGTCGCCTTATATACTGCAGAGGATGCCTGGAATGTAAAAGAGATAAAATCTTCAAATGTCAAACATAACCCGGACGAACTTTCGGCGAATCCTGAACCCGGAGATCAACTCGAGCTCAGAAGCAGGGCTGTTGAAATGTTCCTTGAAGAATCGGGAAATCCAAACTTGAACGCCGTATCTGGCCGCGGCGGACTTACAAGGCCATTGGAAGCAGGATCCTATCGCATCGATCAAACCATGAAAAATGACCTGCTTTCTTCCCGTTTCGGCTACCATGCATCGAATTTGGGTGCTCTTATGGCTGACAATCTGGCAAATGCAAGAAATATTCCTTCACTTATTGCTGATCCTGTGGGTGTAGACCAGTTTGAACCGCTGGCCCGCTACTCCGGCCATCCCGAATTACCCCGGCGTTGTCAGCTTCATGCTCTGAACATGAGGGCGGTGGCACGTGAAACCGCGAGAGAAATGGGTGGGAACATGAGTGACTTTCGGTTCATCATCGCTCATCTTGGAGGCGGAATTTCGGTGAGCCCCATGGAAAATGGCAGACTGATTGATGTGAATCATGCAATGGACGGTGGCCCTTTTTCTCCCCAGCGTAGTGGTGCTCTGCCCGTCATTCCGCTTGTAGAAATGTGTTTTTCAGGGAGATGGGCCAGTGCTGATGAAGCACTGAATGAACTGACCGGGCATTCAGGACTTCTTGCTTACCTCGGGACTGACGATGGCAAGGAAATCGAACGTCGAGCCATTGCCGGCGAGCAGCCCTTGCTGGAGGTTTATCAGGCAATGGCCTACCAGATTGCCAAGGAAATCGGTGCAATGGCGACTGTTCTCAATGGTAAAGTTGATGCCATTATCCTCACCGGCGGACTACCCCACCCGCCGCTGTCTGACTGGATTTCAAACCGGGTTGATTGGATCGCCCCGGTGCGGATTCACGCCGGTGAGCGTGAGATGCTTGCTCTGGCCCGTGCCGCTGCCCGTTATCTTTACGGTGAAGAGGATCTGCAAAACTACTCCGATTCCGGAGTACTATAATCGCTCTTCGAGGGCAGCAATCACCTGGGAAGTAACGCTCCTGGAATCACCGGGTTTCAGTGAGACAGATGCGATGGTATCGACGGTTGATGACTGCATTTGAAACTCGGCATCCCCGGACGTAGCCAGTAAGAATACATTGTCTTTGCCGTCTACTCCATTCAGGAAATCGGCAGTTGGTTTGGCGACACTATCCGAGTAGACCGGTGCCATTATGAGAATTACATTCCATTCATTTTCAAGTATTGTGGAATATGCCTGGAAGGGCTCAACATGAAAAAGGATACCCTGACCATCGAAAGCCTTGACTACTCCCTGAAGCACTGAGAGTTTGAATTCTGTTTTTTCCATCACCACCAGCACACGGGTGTCAGCGCCGGAGGGCCCAATATCAAAGGGTTCAAAATCACCTGCCGCTATTGGTAAAGTCAGGCCAATCAGTACTAATACCAGAAAAAAATATCTTTTGATTATCATTTATGTCTCCTGTCTGGAAATTACGGTAAAATAATTTAGCGTGTAATACAAGATATCGTGATATTTTCTTCTCTGCGTTTCACTGTCATATATCTGATGCTAATATGATGTTGTGCTTAAAATCGTTATTTACTGGATAAATGTTCTTCTGGTAATTGCCGGAATATTATCGGTCCTCAAATCACGGAAATCACCGGCATCAACAATGGCCTGGATTCTGGCAATTGCGACAATTCCAGTTCTGGGACTGACGGCATATATACTCGCCGGTATTGACCGACGTAAAAGGAAGCTGGTCAACAAGATCCCCGAAGATTTGTTTTCATCCCATTTGACTCCCCTGCTTGAAGATCAGAAATTGCTGATAGACAAATTGCTGCAGTCGGTGGACCCGAAGGATCGGCGTGCGGCAAGAAATATCCATCTACTTGCAAAAGCAACCGCTGCACCGGTAACCGGAGATAATTCGGTTACAACATATTACCGGGGAGAAGATAAATTCCAGGCTTTAATGGAGGATATCAAAACTGCGAAAAGCACCATTCACATGGAATATTATTTATGGTGTTCGGACCAGATCGGAAATCGCATTCTGAATCTTCTCGTGGAAAAAGCAGAAGAGGGCATAGCGATCAGGCTGATTTTTGACGGATGGGGTTCTTTCGGGAAAATATCATTTGCATATCGGAAAGCTCTCAAAACTGCCGGGATCGAATTTGCCTATTTTCTGGACCTTACAAACCCGATAGCCCGCATCAAAATAAACTACAGGAATCATAGAAAAATTGCTGTTATCGATGGCCGGGTGGCCTATGTCGGCGGGATGAATGTCGCTGATAATTACATCAACGGCGGTCGGAGATTCTCCACCTGGCGGGATACCCACCTCCGCATTGAAGGTTCCGCGGTTACGACGCTTCAGGCAGTTTTCCTTGTGGACTGGCATAACAGCGGCGGAGAATTGCTGCTGCAGAAATCCATGTTTCCGGCAACAAACCGAGCTTCAGGCGAAATACCGATACAAATCGCCATAAGCGGTCCCGACTCCCGATGGGAGGGTATAAGACTTCATTACCTGGAACTCCTGAACGGCGCCAGAGAGGAAATACTGATTCAAACACCGTATTACATTCCTGGTGAAGCTATCGAACAGGCTATGATAGCTGCGGCATTGCGAGGTGTTCGCGTAGTTCTGATGACTATCGGCCTGCCGGATAAGTGGATTCCATATTGGGCGGCTCAGACCTATTTTACACCGCTGCTGGAAGCCGGCGTTGAGATTTTCAGATACCAGGCCGGATTTCTTCATTCGAAAGTATTTATTCAGGACAGATACATTGCATCCGTGGGTACCGGCAATGTCGACCTCCGCAGCTTCTACCTGGACTATGAAGTTAATGCCGTTATTTATTCACCTGAAGAGGCTGAAAGTCAGGCTGATCAATTCCTCAGGGACCTGAATAACAGCACTCCTGTCACCCTCGCAGATATGGAGGAGATTTCTCAGTTCGCCAAACTGAGAAATGCGGCTGTCAGACTTTTATCCCCGCTGATGTGAGAGGTGGAGTCACATTTTTAAGATACCTGTAGTTCCGGGCGTATCCCTGCTGATTGAATAGCGAAGTTTGTAGAGCCGGAACGGCTTCATTTTGTACTTGCTCATCAAACTCAGCATTCCCGGAATACTGCCGCCGACACCTCGCTGTTGTCCATCAATATGAATATGGATATTATCGCTTCGTTCAATTTCATGAGTATGTCCGGCGCCGGAGATTGCTTCTCTTGATGCAAAACCCGCTGAGAAATCGAGTGTATTTCCAACCTCGGCACTGAAGGTAATGGCGGTTCCGCCATCAGAGAAAGAAACCCGCCTCACACCGGTTCTGTTGCCGCTCTCCTGGGGCTTCAGATAGTTAAAAGACAAATCACCTGCGTCGGCTTGATGAAGGGCCACAACAGCACCTGCTTTACGGTCCACATAGCACTCCTGGGGACCGAGTCCGAACCAACTGACGTTCCTGTAGCGTCCCGGCACAACCATTCGGGTACCGAATCGAATCATTTCTCGTTGCGGGCGGCCACGAAGTGAAATGGTGACTTTCCCTTCTTCGTCAAACAGGTATTCCAGACGAACGAAAGCCGGGAACCCGGGTATCTTCAGCCGAAGTTTTACCTGCAATCCTCCATCCCTGCGTTTTACTGCCCAGTGCCGCAGGGAACTCCTTTCACCGGCCTTGTCCCATCCCTTACCGTAAACTCGATCAGCTGCCTGGAAAAGCAGTTTTCGCAATCCGTTGCCAGCGGTACTCGCCGGGAGAAAATCATCGATATAGGCCGCAATTCCAAGTTGTTCGTTGTCGGTAGGAGCTCTGAAAAAATCCGGCCTCAGTGGTTCGGCCAGAACATTCCCCTTACCGAAATCGACAGCCTCCAGGGCGCCGTCGGAAAGGTTGATTCTGCCCCCGAGGCCGCTCCCGGCGATCAGAATCCGGTTGGAAGATTCTTCATAATACCACCCACCCGGTGACTCCCCTACCGCGTTGTCGTCAGCCCGGGTCGGGTCAGCTATTTCTTCTCCATTCCTGGTTTCAGGCAGAAGGGGGAGATGGTCAAAAATGGCATCATTGGGTAAGTCTCCCGGAGTAAGTTCCGGAACAGGCAGCTGTAACTTCGAAACCTCGAAACCGGCAGGGGCCCAATCGTGATTCTCCTTGAAGCGTACCGAGAAAGTTATAAACCCTTCACCCTCGGTAGGGAATGCCGCCAGCGTTCTGAAAAGATTGACATTTTTTCTTTCACCGGGAGGAATATCGGGTTTCCGGATCGTTCCTTCGGCCACACTGATTCCTTCCCGTTCGATTATCCATGTTACCTCATATTCGCTCATGTCCTTGTGAGCGTGGCGGTTGATAAGTGTAATCATGCCATGATTCAGGTCTGCATCCCGGACAGAAATGGGGGAAAAAAGAGCCTTCACCTCAGCAATTTCCGGTTGAGGTTCCCGCTCGGCGTTTACGATCCCGTCAGCACAGAAGATCCCATCGTGTGGTTTCTCTCCGAATTCCCCGCCGTAGGCGAGATATTCGTGTCCATCCTCGGTCTTCCGGTATAGAGCCTGATCAGCAAAATCCCAGATAAAGGCGCCGGCGATATTCGGATATCGGTCTATCTGTTCCATATAGTCGGAGAAATTCCCCAGGCTGTTTCCCATGGCATGGGCAAATTCACACAGCAGAAACGGTTTGTTCCGATATTTACGCGGTGTTACCAGCCAGCCGAAGGGGTGTCCCTGCTCACCAATCGCTACCCTGACAGTTTTCTGTCGTCCGATTCTCCTGACGGTCTTAACTCCGGCATACATCAGACTGAAAAGATCGGATGTATCAAGTTTATGATCACCTTCGTAATGAATGGGCCTGGTTGAATCCAGGGCCAATGCGGCGGACTTCATTTGTTTAAAATTGCTGCCGTGACCGGCCTCATTCCCCAGTGACCAGAGAATGATACTGGGATGGTTCCTGTTGGTTGTAACCATCCGCTCCATTCGATCAATACAGTTTGCAGTCCATTCCCGGCGAGAGGCCGGTAGATGCTGCCTCAATCCATGACTTTCGACATTCGCCTCATCGATAACGTAGAGACCCAGCCTGTCGGCAATTTCGTAAAGCGCCGAAGGATTGGGATAGTGGCTGCAGCGAACAGCATTGATATTGTGCTGTTTCATCAGTATCAGATCAGATTCGATCACATTCTGTGGAACGGCCTGACCGAATCGCGGATGTATGTCATGCCGATTAACCCCGTAGAGTTTCACAGGCCGCCCGTTCACCATCAGCACGGCACCGTAGGGGCCGGGTTCGATATCCACCTGTCTGAAACCCCAGGGTATAGACCGTACATCCAATACAGTTCCGTCCCCGGCAGTCAGCACTGTCACAAGGTTGTACAGATGCGGGGTTTCGGCGCTCCATTTTTCAGGTTCCACAACAGGTACGGACGATTCCACCACGGTCTTTTCGCCGGGAACCGGATCGACCGCGATGGGAGAAGATGAGGCAAATACATCTTCGCTGCCGGTTTCGTAGAGATACCACCGAACGCTGCAGGAATCGCGACTATCTCCGGAAAACGAATCCAGTGTAACTGTAACGTCGAGTTGAGCATCACGATACGAACCATCGAAACGACAACGGGCGTAAATATCAAAAATGGCGAATGAAGGAGCAGCAACAAGACTTACCGGCCGGATAATTCCACCCAGGCGCCACATATCCTGGTCTTCAAGATAGGTTCCGGCGCACCACTTGAAAACTTTTACCGCAAGAAAATTGTCACCGTCCTTCAAATGGGGGCCGACAACAAACTCAGCCGGAGAATAGCTGTTCTGTGTATATCCGATTTCGACACCATTTAACCAGATAACCGCAGCTGATCGGATACCGTCGAATCGCAAGACGACGCCGGAGACTCTGGGGCTCCAGCTTTCGGGTACCTGAAAAACAGTTCTATAACATCCGGTGGGATTATCTTCAGGATCAATTGCCGGAGGATTTTCTATATCATGACTGTAGGGATACGCAACATTGGTGTATTGAGGCGTACCGAAACCATATAATTCCCAGTTCGCCGGTACCGGGATCGAAGCCCAATCATCGCCCGGAAAGTTCGGTTCAAAAAAATTCTCAGGCACATCGCCGGGTTTCGGAAACCATTGAAAATCCCAATTCCCGTCCAGGCTCACAGACCACGGGGTCTCTCTATTTTCCGGGGTATCGGCGATACCCGACAGGGGTAACTGCTGAAAACGCCCGGCAATCTTATTTCGACCGGTTATTTCCGGATTCTGCCATTCTTCTATTGCGGATTTTCCGGATCCCCTGCGATACCTGAGTTCCTCTTTTGCCATGTTTGCCTGTTACCTCGGCTGGAGAATAACACAAGCGACTTGCCCGGATCGAGTCAAATACCTAAACTCTTACTTCGCCGTACTCAGTTGGCACGGTAATCTTCATTGGAGAAGAAAAATATGACACTGGAATGGAAGAATCTGGACGAGACTGCCTCGTACACCCAATTAAGGCAGACCGATACTCTGGTGAGTCTATCTGAAGACCTCACAGACGATCGTGTTCGAACGTGGAATGTACCTGCCGGTTCCGGTCTGATGTTCCATTACGGGGCATCACTGGTAACCGGGACAGATCTTGATCGTCTTCAAGCTCTGGCGGATGAGCAGCAGCTGATAGAAAAGTACAATGCCGTTCTGAATGGTGAAAAAATCAATACCGGAGAAGACCGGAGGGTACTTCATCAACTGACACGGGGACAGCTGGGAGATGATGTCATCGAAGGTAATGATAATCTTCGGTCTTTTTATGTTGAACAAAATACACGAATCAGGGACTTTGCACAGAAAGTGCAGAAAGGGGCGATTACCGGCTCAACCGGCAAAAAATTTGATACCGTAGTACAGATCGGTATCGGTGGTTCGGATCTCGGCCCACGGGCCCTGTATCTTGCCTTAAAACAGATTCAGGTACCGATGATGAAGGCCCTGTTTGTTTCCAATGTCGATCCCGACGATGCCGCAGATGTAATATCTATGGTAAATCCTGAAACCACGCTGTTTATTCTGGTATCTAAAAGCGGTACAACCCAGGAAACCCTGGCCAACCGGGACCTGATAATCGCAAAAATGAATGCTGCTGCTGTTAGCGGCTACGATTCGTCCGGGCACATTATTGCTGTAACCAGTAAAACCAGTCCCCTGGCAGGATCCTCAACAGTTCTGGATTCCTTCTATATCGATGACAATATCGGCGGCCGATATTCGTCAACCAGCGCCGTCGGTGCAGCGGTTCTGTCCCTCGCACTGGGTCCTGACGTATTCGACGCCATCCTGAGCGGCGCCAACCAGGCAGATCGTTCAGCGCTGAATCCGGATATCCGAAAAAACGCGGCGCTTCTGGATGCATTGATAGGTGTTTTTAACAGAAATATACTCGGTCTTCCGGCTACGGCAGTACTGCCATACAGCCAGGCCTTGTCCCGGTTCCCGGCACATCTGCAGCAGCTGGATATGGAATCAAACGGAAAGAGTGTCAACCGCCGAGGAGAAGCTGTATCGTATCCTACAGGACCGATAGTTTTCGGCGAGCCTGGAACCAATGGGCAGCATTCCTTCTATCAGCTCCTTCATCAGGGAACCGATGTAGTGCCGCTTCAGTTTGTCGGATTCAGGGAGTCTCAGGCCGGTGAGGACGTCATAACCGACGGATCCACCAGTCAGACAAAACTTAATGCCAACCTGGCAGCACAGATTATCGCCTTCGCAAAAGGAAGCCCGAATAACAATCCCAATAAGAATTTCGATGGTATGAGGCCAAGTACGCTTCTCACGGCAGACCGCCTTGATGCCCGAGTTCTGGGAGCCCTGCTGGCCCACTACGAGAATAAAGTGATGTTTCAGGGTTTCTGCTGGAACTTGAATTCATTCGATCAGGAAGGTGTGCAGCTAGGTAAGAAACTGGCGAAATCGGTCCTGGATGGAAGTTCAGCAGATGGAGCCCTTAAAGCTTATGCTGCGATTCTCGGAGTAGAATAAGCCCCGTATTCGGCATTCAAACGAGACAAGCCCTACTCTCCGTGATAACATTCGCCTGCGTCTGAATTTGAAAGGAATGACTATAGTTTATGCATCGATCCATCCAAGGCACCCTGCCCCTGGGCTTCCTGGGATTGGTTTTCGCGCTGATTCTCCAAATGACCGCACTTGAGAGTGCGGTCGGAACTGAATTTGATATCGCGAATTCCATCACAGCTCCGCTCCGGGACGCTGTTTACAACCATTCTCTGTCAGAACCTGAGATCCGGAGCCTGTACCGGTCCTCATTGGCGAGAATCGAAAGCGAAGTTTTCTCTGTCACACTGATATTACACACAGAGGCACTCACTCACTATTACCTCGGACGATATTATCAGGCGATAAAAACCCGGAATGAGATGATTGCCTATGCTGAAGATTTGCGAAATCACAAATATCTTGCTCTGCGAAAGTATTATACAGATCGCGACCCGGCCCTCGCGGCCTACAACATGGCGCGTTCCGCGGCAGAATTATATCTGGAGTTAAACCCGGGTGCCGAAGCACACAGCCTTTACGGCGAGATCCTGGGACAGATGCTTTTTCTCGGTACCGCCGGTCAGGCGCTCTCAATAGGTCCCAAAGCCAGAAAACACGTAAAGACGGCTTTGGAAATCGATTCGCGTCATGTTAAAGCATTGATACAGGAAGCTTCCCGTCTCGCCTATTCGCCTTCAATTTATGGTGGAGATCCTGAAGGCGCCCGCAACCTGTATCGTGAGATACTCCGAATCGGCTCTGCTGACAAAGAGGATCTCTTCAATATTTACGGCGGGTTTGCCATAGCGGCATTCATGGAAGGACATGATGATGAAGCCATTTCATGGTTTAACGAGGCATTAATCTTATATCCCGGGAATGTTTTCGTATCAGGAATGGCAGGTTTTCTGCAGGAATCCTCACTTTGATCGGGACCATATATTCATGGGTTGTGGTAGCCACGGGGCTTTATATGTTCCTTTTCACTTTGGCAAATATTATTTATCTGCGTTCGGTGTCACGAAAATCAACTCTAACCAACGGACCGGCAGTTTCTGTTCTCATCCCGGCCAGGAATGAGGCAGTGAGAATTGGTCCGGCACTCAGCAAGCTTGCCGAACAGGATTATCTGAATTTTGAAGTGATTGTTATTGACGATAATTCAGATGACAGTACCTGGGAAATTATCCGGAAGTATTCTGAAACCCACAAGAATTTTCGTGCAATCAGGGGAAAAGCCCTACCGGAGGGATGGAAAGGGAAACCATTTGCAATGCAGCAGCTATCTGAAGCTGCTGATGGGGAAATACTGCTTTTTATGGATGCTGACATGAGGCCGGGTCCTCAGCTTGTATCCTGGACTGTCACGAATCTGCTTCATCATCGTGTTGATTTTCTTTCCGGTTATGCAAAGCATACCTCTCCGGAGAAAAAGGAATATTTTCTGTTTCCTGTGATGTATCTGGCAACATCATTTCTTCTCCCTCTCTGGCTGTTCCGTCACAGCAGAACCTATATGTTTTCCCATGCTATCGGTCAATATTTTTGTGTTTACAGGGCCGTTTTGGAGCAAATCGGCGGGTTTGAGCCGGTCCGGGACAAGATAAATGAGGATATTCAATTAGCAAGGTTTCTGAAGGGAAAAGGATTCCGCCAGGTGTTTCTTGATGCAAAAAAATACCTGTCTGGAAATATGTACGATTCCATGGAGCATGCACGAATGGGAATTATGCGGGTGGTCTATGAGTATTTCGACAATCAGATCTATCCTTTTATATTTATGGGCCTTGTTATGATCACATTCCTGCTGCTGCCGATTCCTCTGGCCATAATTGCGGCAATTCAGGGGAGTCCACTGCTGTTTCCGCTATGTCTGGGTATCGCCCTGGTGTTGGCAGCCTGGGGTATAACAATGGCTGACCGGAAACTGCCCTGGTATATCGGATTTCTCTACCCGGTCCACTTCACCTGGGTGATAATCCTCTCTGCACACTCGATTTTTCTGTCCAGAAAAGGCTTTGGGTATACGTGGAAAGGTCGTACCGTCCGTTGAAAACAGAGTCGGCATGGCGCCGCCGGCTACGGTTCTTCGCCTATCGTTTGGGCTACCCATTTCTCCGACTCACTTTCAATTCGATCTACGGACTGAAGGTAATCGGACGTGAACGTCTGAACGCTCCGGGGCCGGTTATTGTTGTGATGAATCACTGTATTCACGTGGAGTGGTTTTTCATCTGGCACGCAGCATGGCCGCGATTCGTCCGTTTTACAGCGGAGGAGGCCAATATCAGGCGACCTATCGGTGGCTTATTCAACCGTATGGTTGGAGTCATCGGCATACCTGACGATAATCCCATGGCTATGGCCCCTTCAGTAAAGAGAAGTATAAACAATGATGAACTGCTGCTCTTCTTCCCGGAAGGATATCTCAAACTTCATAACCAGAAACCTTCGAGTTTCATGATCGGAGCGGCCTGGTTTGCATGCCGTCACGACACCCCGCTGATTCCTGTTTCAGAGGTTCTCCTGAGGAGGCCGATTCATCGAATCCTACCCTGGTGGCCGCCAAGAATTAAATTGGTTATAGGCGATCCGATTCATCCCTCGGAATTCCGCAGGGATAACGAGAGAATGCGTCATCTCGCGGTTCGGATCACAGATTATCTGGAACAGACTATCCGCGAAACCATTGCCAGTGAAGGTTACGGTTACCCCCCTGCCTGAAAGCTGCCGGCCGGTTAATCTCCCATGTATATGGGCTGGCGTGTGGATTCCATGACATCCCGCCACAACCGTCCCTCGTTATTGACCTGCTTTCGTTTGAAGGTGGCCATCCTGATCGGAACATGCACCAGGGCATTGCTCCATTGCCCGATAATGCAGCCGGTACGTCCGGCCATGGCTGCATGTACTGCATTAGCGCCAAGGCGGGCACAATAATGTGAATCTGCAGGATTGGCCGGAGCGGCCCGTATGATATAGCTTGGATCAATATACTTGATATTCGCCTCCCGTCCCCTGTCGGTGAGAAAGCTTTTGATGGTCTCTTTGAGAAAAACGCCGATGTCCCCGTATGATTTATTCCCCGAAGCATCCTCACTATCCTTTCCGGAATTGAGCAGATCCTGCCCGGCGCCTTCGGCGACCAGGACAACAGCATGTTTGCGCCGATCCAATCGACGTTCCAGGCTTTGGAGCAGGCCGTTTTCCCCGTCAAGGCTGAAGGCGATTTCCGGAATAAAGCAGAAATTGACATCGCTGGTGGACAGGGTGGTGTGTGCGGCAATAAATCCTGAATCCCGTCCCATGACTTTCACAATGCCGATGCCGTCGGGTGCACTCTTGGCTTCCACATGGGCGGCTCCCACGGCCTCAACGGCCTTAGCTACCGCTGTATCAAATCCGAATGATTTCTGAACAAACATCACATCATTATCAATAGTCTTCGGGATACCGACACAGGCAATCTTGAGTCCGCGCTTGGCAATTTCCTCTGAGATTTCCAGGCTGCACCTCTGAGTTCCGTCACCACCGATTGTGAAAAGAATATTAATATTCATGCGTTCCAGTGCATCCACTATGGGCACCACATCGCCATAACCTCTGGAAGAACCAAGCAGGGATCCTCCAAGATTGTGGATATCGTCCACGACATCCGGATCAAGGTTCATTGGAGTGAGATTGAACTCCGGGCGAAATCCACGGTATCCGTAACGAATACCGCTGATACGTTCCACACCATAGAAATACCACAAAGTTCGGGTGATGGCCCGGATGACATCATTCAGGCCCGGACAGATACCCCCACAGGTAACTATGGCGGCATGCACATGGCTGGGAGAAAAATAGATTTTCTCCCTGGGCCCGGCTTCTTCAAGCATCCAGGCTGGATCGTAGTCAGGACCAACATTGGTAGCATTTACTGTATTCGACCGCAGTATATACTGGTCATCACGGGTGTAATTCGCTATGGCATCGCCATGCTTTGTTGAATATGGTTTGGGAGATGGAACCTTACATGTTCCTAGTGTTGTAATACGGAAATCATACTTAAATTCATCGGCCATAACGGTTCCTCCATATTCGCATTCCATGCCCGCATCAATTAATGGACACCTGTATTGAATATGACGGAGAGATAAAACATTCGCAAGCGTCGTTCACCTTCCCATGTTCCCGAACGAAATGGTAACTTTTTCACAATGGAGGAGAGTCCAATGAAAATACTGGTCATAGGTGGCGCAGGATATATTGGAAGCCATGTTTGCCACGCCTTTGCCGATAGAGGAGATACGGTAGCCATATTCGATAATTTCTCATCAGGCAGCCGTGTAAACTACCCTTTGAACGCTGAGGTCTTCGAAGGCGATATTCTGGATATTTCCTTCCTGAGAGAAACCCTGAAACGCGGTTGGGATGGAGTGGTTCATCTGGCTGCATTCAAAGCTGCGGGTGAATCCATGATCAATCCGGGAAAATATGCCGTAAATAACATCAGCGGTACAATCAATATTTTGAATGCCATGGTTGAGATGGGATCGCCTCCGTTGGTATTTTCATCCTCTGCAGCCATTTTTGGAGAACCTGTCAGACTCCCCATAGACGAACAGCACCAGAAAGCCCCGGAGAACTTCTACGGATATACCAAGCTGGAAATCGAAAATATGCTTGACTGGTACGATCGTCTCAAAGGCCTTCGCTCGGCTGCTCTCAGATATTTCAACGCCGCGGGATATGATACCGGTGGAAGGATAACAGAACCCGAAAAGGATCCTCAGAATCTACTACCTATCCTCATGG
>RCND010000581.1_pt1 | contig 20867 bp, 22 predicted proteins | sample 2041351 | NCBI WGS metagenome assembly RCND01 (sample SAMN09708230, study PRJNA481090) | Marine sediment metagenome, whole genome shotgun sequencing project. | biome: marine sediment; feature: ocean; material: sediment; isolation source: Sewage treatment plant 12B marine sediment (STP12B) ... | reverse complement strand
CACCGGCAATATCTGGCGCGGTTGCCGGGCGTGCAGGGCATGCAGTCGAGCTTTGCTTTGCGCACGGTGTGTAAGACGACGGCGTTGCCGGTTTGAGAGAGTGAAGAGCGTCCACTTTGAACCCTGAATACCTGTCATCGTCTTTGCTTCGAATGACAGAACTACCAAACTCCAGTAGATTAAAACTGGACGGAATTATGCGCAGTGTCATGATGTCGAGATACCAATTTAGAAAGGTGAGGCAATGATTGATGCACGAGCAGTGGCCAAGATAGCGGCAGATTATACTGCAGCTTGGAACTCGAAGTCTGCGGAGGCGGTAGCCTCTTTTTATGCAGAAGATGGTGAAATCATCATCAACAATGGCGATCCGTGGAGTGGTCGCGCGCGCGTTCAAGATATGGCTGCGGGTTTTTATGCGGATGTCCCAGATTTGACGCTTACTTGTGATGATGTTCGTTGTGCCGGGACACATGTGATTTTCGTTTGGACATTCACAGGCCACGATGCGACCAGTGGCAACCCGCTTAACATTCGCGGTTGGGAAGAGTGGGAAGTTGGTGACGACTTGAAGGTAAAGGCTTCACGTGGGTGGTTTGATGCCGAGGATTACGGGCGGCAAGCCGAAGGAAAATAGCCGCCATATGATTCATCGCTATAGCCCAACAAAAAACCCCGGAGCCACAGGGGCAACGGGGTGATTTATTCTTTTGCTACGCTACGAGAAGTATGACTTACATCATATCTTCGCGCTGGAGCTTTTTCCGTGCCAGTTTCCTGGAACGGCGGATCGCTTCGGCTTTCTCGCGTGCTTTCTTCTCGGAAGGTTTCTCGAAATGTTGCTTGAGCTTCATTTCACGAAACACACCTTCGCGCTGAAGTTTTTTCTTCAGGGCGCGCAGCGCTTGATCGACGTTATTTTCGCGAACACTAACCTGCATGTGGTTTTCACCACCTTTCTAGTTTGAAGTTGCAAGGATTTGCAGGAAGTGGCTCTCTAGCAAAGCCATGCTATATTGTCTAGTGTACTGACCTGAACGGAGCATTGCCATGACCACCGCACAAACCTCACCAAAAGACCTGCTTTTACAGGCTGCTTTGATGCATGTGCCGTTCGACGGGTGGTCGCAGACGACGTTTGACGCAGCGATTGACGATTCGGGCGTGGAGCGCACGGTGGCAGAGAGTATTTGCCCGCGGGGCGCTGTGGATTTGGCGATTGCCTATCATGTGCAGGGGGATCAGTTGATGATCGCACGTATGGCTGAGGCTGATCTGGATGCGATGAAGTACAGCGCGCGCGTCGCGGCGGCAGTGCGGTTCCGGTTGGAGGCAGTTGGGGACAAGGAAGTTGTGCGGCGTGGCACGGCATTATTTGCTTTGCCGATGTATGCGGGCGACGGGGCAAAGGCGATTTGGGGTACTGCGGATGCAATTTGGACGGTGCTGGGTGATACGTCCGAGGATGTGAACTGGTACACCAAGCGGGCCACCTTGAGCGGTGTGTATTCCTCAACAGTTCTGTATTGGCTGGGGGATACCAGTGAGGATTACGCCGAGACATGGGCGTTTCTGGACCGCCGGATCGAGAATGTGATGCAGATCGAAAAGCTGAAGGCGCAGGTGAACGACAGCCCTGTTTTGAGCAAACTGATGGCGGGGCCCAACTGGCTGCTCAGCCATGTGAAGGCGCCTCAGCGAATGCCGCAATCTGGTCTGCCGGGACGCTGGAATCGGCCTTAGACGCTGCGCAGCATGAGAACCAATGTGGCCGAGTGAAGTGCGGCAACCGCAAGATTACTAATCACGATCGGGTTATCTATGCCTACGGCAATTGCCGTAGCGAGTTTGTAGGTAATCTGGAGCGGGAAGAGCACAAGCGCGATCTGAACAGCAATCTGTGGCGCGCCAAACCCTGCCCGGATGAGGGCATAGAGGCTCGTCAACAGGATCGCGAAATAGACACAGGCAAGGATGCGGCGCGCGGGGCTGTCGGGGCCAAACGCATCATCAATGCCGATACCGCCGCGCAGCAGGGCTGTGCAGACGGCGATCAGGATCAGGACGTTTGCCGCGTGTGAGATATAGACCATGTTACGCAAAGTGTGCCGAATGAGGCTGTGGTCAAGTTTCGAGCTTTTCGTAGCGGGGGTGTGCTGGTAGGTCGCGGGCAGCATTTCCATCAAAGGTTTCTGACCATCGCACGCAATACCGCCTCTCTGATCCATTTGGATTCTGTTGATCTGATGATTGACGGGCGCGACATTCTGCGCGGCATCTCAGTACAAACAGACGCGCGGCGTGTGGCGGTGCTGGGGCGCAATGGTTCGGGAAAGACGACGCTGGCGCGGGTGATGGCGGGGTTGCAAAAGCCTTCGGCTGGTACGGTGCGGATTGCGGGTGTGGATGTGGCACGTGACAGGCGCCGAGCTTTGGGCGCGGTGGGCATCCTGTTTCAGAATCCTGACCACCAGATTATTTTCCCAACTGTGGGAGAAGAACTGGCGTTTGGTCTGACCCAAATGGGGTTGGGAAAGGCGGAGGTACGCGTGCGTGTGATCCAGACGCTGGCGCGGTTCGGGAAGGGCGCGTGGCACGATGCGGCGATCCATCAGCTGTCCCAAGGGCAGCGGCAGTTGGTTTGCCTCATGGCGATCCTCGCGATGAACCCGAAGGTGATCATTCTGGACGAGCCTTTTGCGGGGTTGGATATTCCCACGGCGATGCATCTGGCGCGTGTGCTGGACGGGGCCGAGGCGGCGCTGGTCCATATCACCCATGATCCGCGCGTGATTGAGGGTTATGATCATGCGCTTTGGATTGACGAGGGAGCGATTGAGAAGCAGGGGGCTGCGGCAGAGGTAGCACCTGCGTTCGAGGCGGCGATGGTGGCATTGGGAGCGCGCGATGATTTCACTGACCTCTCCGGTTAGAACCCGCGCGCATGGTTGGCCTGCGGGGGGCAAGTTGCTGGCGTTGTGTGTGACCTCAATTGCATTGTTTGCTGCGCGTGATCTGTGGGTGCAGGTGGGGGCGGCGCTCGGGGTGTTGGCCCTCTATACGATGCCGGGTCAGGTTTTCCTGCGGCACGGAATGCGGCGGCTTTGGCCTTTGTGGCCGTTTGTGGCGGTGCTGTTGGCGTGGCATGTGGTGACGGGTGTTCCGCGCGTAGGGGTGATCATTGCGCTGCGGATGCTGAGTGCCGTGGGCCTTGCCAATCTCGTGACGATGACGACGTCATTGGCCGATATGATGGCGGTCGTGAACTGGCTCTTGCGACCTTTTGTGCGCCTTGGTGTAAACCTGCGCGCAATAGAGCTTGCCGCCGCGATGGTGATCCGCTTTACCCCCGTTCTGGCCCAAAAGGGCGGTGCTTTGGCGCTGGCATGGCGTGCAAGGTCGCGCAAACGGGCCGGTTGGCGGGTAATCGTACCGTTTATGGTGTTGGCGCTGGATGATGCGGATCATGTAGCCGAGGCGCTGCGGGCGCGCGGTGGTTTTGAAGTGGATTTGGACGGATGAATATGGAACGAAACGTGGCACAAATTGCGCTCTTTACCGCGTTGATTGCGGCACTGGGCCTGATCCCGCAGCTAACGCTGGCCTTTGGTGTGCCGATCACCGCGCAAAGCCTTGGGGTGATGCTGTGTGGTACGGTTCTGGGAGCAAGGCACGGTGGATATGCTGCGCTGTTGTTTGTGGGGTTGGTCGCGCTCGGTTTGCCCCTGCTCGCGGGTGGGCGCGGCGGTTTGGGACTGTTTACGGCACCAACTGCTGGGTTTCTCATCGGCTTTCCCGTGGCGGCTTTTGTGACGGGGTTCGTGATGGAGCGGTTGCGTGGTTTTGCTGTTGGGTGGGCTGCGGGGATCGCTGCGGTTTTGGGCGGAGTTATCACGCTTTATATCTTCGGGATCGCAGGGCTGTCGATTGTGCTGGATAAATCAGCGATTGAGGCGGCAATGCTCGTGACTGCGTTTATTCCGGGCGACATGATCAAGGCCGTGTTGGCGGGGCTGATTACTGCGGCGTTGTTCCGTGCGCGGCCTCATAGCGTTTTGTCACGCGGTTAGGATCAGCGCTGTTGCAATGCCCCCCGCCGCCGCGATGGTGGCGAGGCCCGTGCCGCCGCTTTTGCGCAACTCGTGATACAGGCGCACAGCATTGATGGTGCCGGATGCGCCGATGGGATGGCCGCGCGCCAATGCGCCGCCGCCGATGTTCACGCGGTCGGGATCAAGGTTTGCGCCTTGAACACAAGCGATGGCCTGAACGGCGAACGCTTCCATCACTTCAGCGTGGGTGATGTCTCCTGCACTCAGGCCTGTTTTGGCGAATGTTGCTTTGATTGCAGCAAGAGGCGCGATGCCAGGGAGTTCGGGACTATCACCCTTGGTTGCGCCGCCCAGTAGGGTGATGCCATGGGTGCCAAGCTGCTTTGCCATCTTCTCTGAGACGACTACACAAAATGCGGCTGCGTCTGCGGCGACTGCCATGTTTGCGGCAGTGATGGTGCCGCTGATGACTTTTGCGCGATTGGTCAGTGCGGGGGTCATGTTGCGCGCGAAAGGGTCGGTGTTTTGGCCCTCAAGGATGATAATTTCTTCTGATGAAGGTGGTGCGGTCCGTGTCTTTGCATGGCTTTGGATCGCCCACGCATCCTGATCTGCGCGGCTGATGCGATAGGCAGTGGCGAGAGCATCGGCTGCACCTGCCATGTCGGGATCGCGAGTAGGCCATGGGGCGAAGGGTGGCTGGTCATAGGCTTCGGGCGGGCGTCCATCTGCATAGGTCCGCAGGCGGTGGGGACGGCGGGAATAGCTTTCGACCCCACCTGCAATGACAACATCTGCCGCGCCGCTCTCGACCATTGCCTTTGCGAGCAGCAGTGCATCGAGGCCGCCTGCGCATTGGCGGTCGATGCTGAGGCCCGCGATATGTTCGGGGAGGCCTGCAGCGAGTGCGATGAGGCGGGCAGGATTGCCGCCGCCGCCGATGGCGTTGGAAAGGATGACCTCGTCTACCTGCGCGGGGTCAAGCTTCGCTTGCAGCAATGCCGCGCGCAGAACGGGTGCGCCGAGCGCATCAAGTGACAGCGTGGCGAACGCACCGCCCCGCGGGACAACGGCGCTGCGACAGGCGGCGATGATTTGGGCGGTCACAGGGTGCATCCTGTGCGGGCTGCGATTTGGATAAGATCGGGTTTGCCGGAGGGGAGAGTGGGGAATGGATCGAGAAAGAGAACCTCGCGCGGGAGGGTTAGGCTTTGGGTCTTACAGTAAGTCAATATGGCCGAGCGCCGCTGGATGTCTTCTGCGCCCTCTACCACTGTGACGAGATGATTGCCGCGCAGGGAGTCGCGGCGTGCCAGAACAGCGCATTGCGTGACGCCATCAAGCGACATCAGGCGGGCCTCAAACTCTTCGGGGTAGATGGTTTGATCGGCCACGTTGAACACACGGCCCGCACGGCCCCGTAGGAACATATATCCTTGCGCATCAACCCTGCCGATTTCACCGAGGGTGAGCCAATCTCCGTCGCGGCGGGTGTGCTCACTCTCGCCTTGCAGGTATCGCTCAAACAGATAGGGGCTGCGCACCCAGATGGTGCCCGTGCCGGTGCTGTCGGGATCACGGATTGATATTTCGACCTGCGGATAGGGGCGGCCAACGGAACCTTCTGGCGTCTGTGCATCGCTCAGGGTGATGAAGCTTGTCTCGGCTGCGCCATAGAAAACATGCAGCGACGCGTTGGGGCAGATGGTGGTGATATGTGTGCGGCTGGCCTCGCTCAGCGTCCCGCCGCCGCAAAGGATAAGGCGTATGTCGGGGAGGGTTGTTCCTGCGGGCAGGAGCCGCAGTTGTGTAGGCGTGGCGTAGAGAATTGTGCAGGCTTTGGCACGCAATGCATCACTTTGATCTGTGGAGTTCAACGGTGACAGTGCGTAGATGTTGAGGCCCAAGTGTAGCGCTTCGAGCACACCGTAGAGGGCGAGCGAATGACTGAGCGCGCCAAGGACTGCGATGCTGTCGTTTGGCGTGTAGGCGAAGCGTGCCGCGTTTGCGTGGAAGCTTTTGATCCATGATTTCTGCGTACGGACAATGACTTTTGGTGTGCCCGAAGTGCCGCCTGTCAGTGTGGTAAACTGGCAAGGGCTGAGCGAGTCGAGATGGGGCGGGGCCGTCTCGCTCACGCAGAATGCTGTTTGGCTATTCAATGCTCTGTTCAAACCCTCAAACGCCGGTGCAACGGTGTGCGCTGGGATATGGGCAGCGGCTAGGCCATCCGTGGGGAAAACTTCTTTGCGTCCCGCAAAGGCCCGTGCGTCAGGGTGCCAGTGAAAGCGGGAGGGCATTAGCGATATCCTTGTTTTCGGTGACCGTAGCAAAGCGTGAAGCTGGTGGCCATATTGGGCTGTACATGCCTTGGCGCTCACCTATGCTCCTTACGATACAGGAACTTTAGAGGAGCCAGCAATGACCCAGATGATGCGTGCCGTCGAGATCACAAAACCCGGTGGACCGGAGGTGCTGAAAGAAACGCAGCGCCCTGTGCCGGAGCCTGACCATGGGCAAGTGGTGATCAAAGTCGCTTGGGCGGGCGTGAACCGTCCCGATGCGCTGCAACGGGCAGGGGCCTATGCGCCGCCGCCAACGGCGAGTGATCTGCCCGGGCTGGAAGCTTCTGGTGAAGTCGTGGCGATTGGCGATGGTGTGTCTGGTATGGCCTTGGGGGATCAGGTGTGCGCGCTGCTCCCCGGTGGGGGATATGCCGAGTATGTTGCAACACCTGCGGCCCATTGTTTGCCAGTGCCTGCGGGGATGGGCCTCAAGGAAGCGGCGTGTTTGCCAGAGACGTTTTTCACGGTCTGGTCCAATGTTTTCATGCGCGGTGGCCTCAAAGCGGGAGAGCGGATTTTGATCCATGGCGGTTCCTCTGGCATCGGCACCACGGCGATCCAGCTGGCGAATGCCTTTGGCGCGCGGGTGTTTGTAACGGCGGGTAACGCAGAGAAATGTGCGGCCTGTGTAGAGCTTGGGGCCGAGCGGGCGATTAACTACCGCGAAGAGGACTTCGTAGCGGTGATGAAAGCTGAGGGTGGTGCTGATGTGATCCTTGATATGGTCGGAGGGGATTATATTGCGCGCAACATTGATGCTCTGGATATGGAAGGGCGTTTGGTGCAGATCGCATTTCTGGGTGGACCAAAAGCCGAGATCAACTTTGCCCCGTTGATGATGAAGCGGCTCACGATGACAGGCTCGACCCTGCGCCCGCAATCTGATCTTGCCAAAGCGCGCATTGGGACAGAGCTACGCGAGGCGGTTTGGCCGCTGTTGGCTGCGGGGCGTGTGGCGCCCGTGATGGACAGCGAATTTGCGTTCAACGATGCTGCCGGTGCGCATGCGCATATGGAAGCGAGCCAGCACATCGGAAAGATTGTGCTTAAAGTCGGCGGTTGATCCAACGGACGCGCTGACGCGCGGCATAAAATTTTGTGGGGGCCGAACGTGGGAGACTGCGTTCGGCCTTTGTCGTGGGACCTGAGTATTTTTTGCCAAATGAGGAATGGTTCAGCGCAATGGTGTGAACAAGGCGTCTTTTAGGGTGCAATCGCGGATTACATCGCGGCCGCAGGGGACGGGGGTGAGATCGCGGGAGAGGCAGATGCGGGCTTCTTGGATGTACCCTTGGCGGCAGGTGATGGTGATGCTGTCGCGGGTGAGGGTCGGGTTCTCTTTGATAAAGGCGTCTTCGACGACGGATGCGGGTAGTTTAACGGCGCGGTCGAGTTTGCGGAAAACGGCAGGGCGGGTGATGGTCGCGTAGGCCTCGCGCGACAGCGCGTAGTAATCGGATGCGCTAAGGTCGGTGCAGGTGCCATGTTTCTTCCATTGATGCCATGCGAGGCCCCCTGTGCCCATGATGTCGGCCATATCAGCAGTCATGCCGCGAGAGGGCGGGCGTTGGGCTGTCTGGCAATTCGACGGGTAGCCGCGGTGGAATTGGGGCCAGAGGCCGTGGAGTATCCAGCCGTGGTCTTCGCGCGCGTCGCATTGCGGGGAGTTGCGGGCGTCCCCTTCGAGCGCACACCAGTTGGCTGACCAACTCAGTGCCATGACATAATAGTCGAACGCTCCGGCCCGCTCCCCTTCAGCGCGGGCGGTGAGGGCCGCGAGGGACAGGATCAGGCTGAGTAAAATGGGGCGCATCTGGGGTCTTTCCTTATGGTCGGTCTTTATCTATATAAGCCATAAGTTCCCCCAAATTGGAAACGGTTCCGGCATCCGGGACAGCCTAAGTCAGGCGACGGGGAAGGTGCGTTTTAAGGAGAGAGACATGGGCAAACCGATTATGGCAAAAGCCACCGCTGTATGGCTGGTGGATAACACGACCATCAATTTCAAGCAGATCGCGGATTTCGTCGGTATGCATGAGTTGGAAGTGCAGGGCATCGCCGACGGTGATGTAGCTGCTGGCGTCAAAGGGTTTGACCCGATTTCCAACAATCAGCTAACGCAAGAAGAAATCGACAAGGCGCAGGCCAGCCCGCTACACAAGTTGGAGCTGAAGTTTAACGCTGCTGCTGCTGGTGAGGAAAAGCGCCGTGGTCCGCGTTATACGCCGCTGTCCAAGCGTCAGGACCGTCCTGCATCCATCCTGTGGCTGGTGAAGTTTCATCCCGAGCTGTCTGATGCGCAGGTGAGCAAGCTGGTCGGTACGACCAAGCCGACGATTCAGGCGATCCGTGAGCGGACGCATTGGAACATCTCCAACATCCAACCGATTGATCCGGTTGCCCTGGGCCTGTGCAAGCAGTCCGAACTGGACGCGATGGTGCAAAAAGCGGCGGCCAAGAAGGCAGCCGAGGGCGGCGTGATGTCTGACGACGAGCGCCGCAAGCTTGTCAGCACCGAGCAGAGCCTTGGCATGGATACGGAGCCTAAGATCCCGACTGCGATTGAAGGTCTGGAGACGTTCACGCTGTCGACTGATGTGCCCGAAGACGAAGATGCAGAGAAGAAAGACAGCGATTTCGCAGATGCGGAGAGCTTCTTCAACATTCCTGACGGGGATGATGACGAGGAAGACGACGCAAAGTAAGCGCGTTTCCTGTTTCACCATGATTGAAGGGGCGTCCGGTTTCGGGCGCCCTTTTCCTATTCTGGGGCTTTCTTAAAGCTCTTTGCGGGCGCGCATGGCCGCAGTGATTGTACCGTCATCGAGGTAGTCGAGTTCCCCGCCGATGGGCACACCTTGGGCCAGCGAGGTCAGTCGAACTTGGCCCTCCAGCTGGTCAGCAATGTAGTGCGCGGTGGTCTGCCCGTCGATTGTGGCGTTGAGGGCGAGGATGACTTCGGTGATTTCCTCGCTTTGTACCCGGTCGATGAGGCGGGGAATGCGCAGCTCTTGGGGGCCGATGGCGTCGAGTGCGGAAAGGGTTCCGCCGAGGACATGATAGCGCCCTTTGAACACTCCGGAACGCTCCATTGCCCAGAGGTCGGCGACGTCCTCAACGATACATAGCTCACCGTTGGCGCGTTTGATGCTGTCGCAGATATCGCAGATATCAGCGGTGCCGACGTTGCCACAGTTGAGACATTCGCGCGCGGTGGCCGCGACCGTTTGCATCATGTCGGCCAAGGGACTGAGAAGCAGCGCACGTTTGCGGATAAGATGCAGCACCGCACGGCGCGCAGATCTGGGACCGAGGCCAGGAAGTTTGGCCATCAGCTCGATCAGGGCATTGATGTCGCGGGTGCTGCTCAAGCTTTAGTGCTCCAAAGTGAGGGAGCGGGAACGCGTGTTTGCGGGCAAACACGCCGCCTCCCGCCTTCACTAATTTTCATAAAATTAGTACTTAAAATGGCAATTTCATGCCTGCGGGTAGGCCCATACCTTCGGTGAGTTTGCCCATCTCTTCGGCGGCACGCTCGGACGCTTTGCTCTGCGCGTCTTTGATCGCGGCAAGGATAAGGTCTTCAACAACTTCTTTGTCGTCGCTGTTAAAGATGGACGGATCGATATCGAGGCTTTTGAGCTCGCCTTTGGCGGTGCAGGTCGCTTTCACAAGGCCCGCGCCAGATTCGCCGGTGACCATGATGTTGTGCATTTCTTCCTGCATCTCGGCCATCTTGCCTTGCATCTCTTGGGCTTTTTTCATCATTCCGGCCATATCGCCGAGGCCACCTAGTCCTTTAAGCATCTTATTCTCCTGTGATTGTCTGCGTCTATATATGTTGGCACACCCTGTGCAGGACAAGGTGTGATCAGCTATCCTCGAAAGGATCCCATTCGTCCTCGACCTCGGGCAGGGCCTCACTCACTGCGGCAGCGGCGATGTCTTGGGCTGTTCGGATCGCGGTGATCTTGGCTTGTGGAAACTGGGCGAGGACGGCTTGCATCATCGGGTGTGCCTGTGCATCGGCGCGCAGAGCATTGTCTTTTTCATCTCGGATGGAGGCGATAGTCGCGGCGCCGCCAGAATTGACGACTGTAAGGGCCCAGCGGTTGCCCGTCCAAAGCTGCAGCTTGTTGCCGAGGCGTTGGGCAAGATCGCGAGGGGCGGCATCGGTGGGGACAAATTCGATCCGGCCCGGCTGGTACGCGGCGAGTTGCAGGGAGGTTTCGACTTCGACCAGCAATTTGACATCACGGTTGTGGCGGATGAGTTCCAGCACATGCTCGAACGTGGGATAGTGGGCGAGCGCCTCTTCGGGCGCGCGGGCGAGGGCGGTTGTTTGACCCGCTGCGTTTGGCTGAGCTGCCATGCGGGTTTGCGCTTGGCTCACCGCTTGAGTGCCGCTGCTTTGCGGTGCTGCGCCTGTAGTGCGCGCGCCGCCGCCGGCAGGGGCGGGGGTGTTTTGCAGAGTGCGCACAAGCTCGTCAGGCGAAGGCAAGTCAGCCACATGGGTCAGCCGGATGATTGCCATTTCAGCAGCCATCATCGAATTGGGTGCAGCGGAAACCTCTTCGAGCGCTTTGAGCAGCATTTGCCAAAGGCGGGTGAGCACGCGAATGGGAAGCGCATCGGCCATCTGGCGACCACGGTCACGCTCTTCTGGCGAAATTGTCGGATCATCGGCGGCGTCGGGTGTGATTTTTACCACGCTGATCCAGTGTGTGATCTCTGCCAGATCGCGCAGCACGGCCATTGGATCGGCCCCTTCAGCGTATTGCGCGCCAATCTCGGTCAGCGCTCCTGCCGCATCGCCACGTAGAATCATTTCGAGCAGGTCGAGCACGCGCGCGCGGTCCGCAAGGCCCAGCATGGCGCGCACTTGGAGGGCTGTTGTCTCACCTGCGCCATGGCTGATCGCTTGGTCCAACAGGGAGGTCGCATCGCGTACCGATCCTTCGGCCGCGCGGGTGATCAAGGCCAGCGCATCATCGGCGATCTCGGCATTTTCGGAGCCAGCGATCTTCTTCATCAAGGCAATCATCACTTCGGGTTCGATCCGGCGCAGATCAAAACGTTGACAGCGCGACAGGACTGTAACAGGCACTTTGCGAATTTCGGTGGTCGCAAAGATGAACTTCACATGTTCTGGCGGTTCTTCCAGCGTTTTGAGCAGCGCGTTGAATGCACCTGTCGAGAGCATGTGCACTTCGTCGATGATGTAGACTTTGTACCGTGCGGAGGCGGCGCGGTAGTGCACAGAATCGATGATTTCGCGGATGTTGGCCACGCCTGTGTTGGAGGCGGCGTCCATCTCGATCACGTCGACGTGGCGGCCTTCCATGATGGCGCTGCAATGCTCGCACACGCCGCAAGGCTCTGTTGTGGGATTCGAGGTTCCATCAGGTCCGATGCAGTTCAGTCCTTTGGCGATGATACGCGCGGTCGTCGTTTTGCCCGTGCCGCGGATTCCCGTCATGATAAACGCTTGCGCGATGCGGTCTGCGTCGAACGCGTTTTTCAGCGTGCGCACCATCGCTTCTTGCCCCACCAGATCGGCGAAGGTTTCGGGGCGGTATTTGCGGGCAAGTACGCGATAAGCGGTGACGTCTGACATGAGAGTCCTGAGATTGGATTCGGGGCGTCCTGCCAAGGTAGGGGTTGCTGGCGGCGGGGGCAACGGGGCGGGAAGGGATGAAGCAGATATTCGAACGACGATTTTATCGCGGATTGAACTTATGGACAGCAATGGTGTTAAGTTAATGCGGTAAACTGGTGGAGGATGGTGCCATGCGGCTCAGAGGAATTCGGCGCAGCAAGAATGTTGAACGGCGTGGCGGGGGGCGGCGGAGCTCTGGCGCGAAGGGTGGCCTCGGGATTGCAGGTGTGCTGTTTGTTTTGGCCATCGGGTACTTCACGGGGATTGATGTGTCATCGCTGTTGCAAGGCGGGAGTGTCCAACAAGAGCAAAGCAGCGGCGGAGCGACTGATGAGAAGGCCGCAGTATTTAGCGAGCAGGTACTGGCCACAACAGAAGACGTTTGGACCACGGTATTTCGGGACCAGCTTGGGCGCGCCTATGTGCCGCCTCAGCTGGTGATCTTTAGTGGCGTGACACAGAGCCCTTGTGGCGGTGCCAATGGAGCGACGGGGCCGTTTTATTGCCCGGCAGATAGCAAGGCGTACCTCGACACTCAGTTTTTCACGGCACTGGACCGTCAGATGGGCGCTGGTGGCGATTTTGCTGCGGCCTATGTGATCGCGCATGAAGTGGCGCACCATGTCCAGAACGAGCTGGGTATTTTGCCGAAGGTCAACGCGGCGCGGCAGCGGGCGTCAGAGACGGAGGCCAATGCGCTGACCGTGCGGCTTGAGCTGATGGCGGATTGCCTGTCAGGAATTTGGGCGCGCAACGTTCAAGGACTGATGGAGCGTGGCGATCTGGAAGAGGCATTGAATGCGGCCCGCAAAATCGGGGATGACCACCTGCAACGACAAGCGGGGCGAGTGCCGCAACCGCATACCTTTACGCACGGCACGTCGGAGCAGCGGGCGGGATGGTTCGGGCGCGGATTTGACAGCGGAGATGTTGGGCAATGTGATACGTTTGCGGCTGCGCGGTTGTAGAGGGAAGTGGCTCATCGCTGGTTTGAAAAAGACTAGCGAGGCCCTCTCGGGAGCATTCTTCGAGTGCCCTTGCCGGGCGTCACATGCTGCTTCGCATCATGTGACTAGGTGAGAGATTGATAACGACCCAAGTGGGACTCGTTGTGGCTGCTGCCTTCCGGCTCTGACCAGGTTGGCGAGGCACCTGCCCGCACCAACCTCTCAATCACAGATATAGGCAAAGGATATGCTTGCTGCAAGACTAGAGCGTGATTGAAAGGCGGATAAAGCCTTCCGGCGTGCTTCCCTCTAGCTTGGGCTGGAGATTTGCGATGTCTGCGATACATTCGAGCGCGTTGGGGTGCGTCAAAATAGTCGCGCTTATGCCGCCCAAATCCGCGAATCGCCATGGTGCGGCGGTATCCCAAGGGGCTGTGCCGGGCCGGTTAAGCACATCGATCATGCTGTCTTGAAGCGGTGTGCTGACGTGGCAGACAATCTCTGAGGGTGGTGTCGCGGGGTAGCCACCACCGCCGGTCGCGCGAAATTGGCTTGTGGCGAGGATGAAGTTTGCATCAGCAGCGACTGGAGCGCCCTCATATTCGAGCTGTGATATGCGCTGATATGGCGGCGCTGTGGGATCAATTACATAATGCAGTCCAAAGATCGTATCGAACTGGAACGCTGGTACATCCGTGTCAATCAGCATCTGTGAACAGGTTTGTGCAGTCAATCCGTTGAACAGCAGCGCCGCATGTTCAAGCCAGTTGCGAAGATTATCGCCGGAAATCACAATGCCTACGGTTTGGTTGGCAAAGGGGTTTAGGCCTGCGATATGACGGCGCAGTACAGGACCTTGGGGGATGTTCACATAGTTGCCCAGCCCGTCACGCCCCCCTGCACCATGCGCGGCAGAACTGCTCAGAAGCGGAAGATGCGCGTATTCACTGCCTTCCAGCGCTTTGCTGATCTGGCGGTGCTGGGCAAGTGCCGTGAGGCGCTGTGTGGGCGCGGGTGTGACCAATGAAAAATAGCTGTGCAAAGGGGTTGGCGTGGTTCCGACCTGATTGGTCAGTTTCTGCCTGACCCTATCATGTGAGGCTTTGGCAAATGCCACAATCTGTGGGTCGGGCAGCACATTTGCACCGTTCGGGCGCAGGGCGCAGCAATGGTTGCGCACCTGCCAGCCGTGCGCGGGATCATAGTCCAGAGTAAGGTCCATAACGCCCAGATCAGATCCTGCATGCCCTGCCATTAACGCTGGTACACCGCCCACGGTACTGGTCTCGATATCGACACCTTTCCGGCTGGAATAATCGACCGAGGGGAGGCGGCGGTGGGTATGGCCCAATATCAGGGCATCAATGTCACCTGTTCTGACCAACCCGTGAGATGCCAGTACATCGCTGTCGGTGCTGTCCGCATTTCCAATACCCATATGCCCCAGAACGACAATTAGATCAGCGCCCTGTTTGCGCAGAATAGCTGCGGCCGTGCGAATCGTGGCATCTGGCTCTTCCAACGTTGTGTTGGGGCCGAGGTGATGGCTCTGCCACGCGGCACTTTGCATCGGCAGAACCGAAAGGATGCCAAGGGTGAGTGGTGCGGGGGCGGCGCCCCCGAGATCAACGGGCAGCAGCAGTGATTGATTGAGCGGGCTGATGTCGATGTGGCGCAGGTTTGAATTGAGCATGGGCATGTTCAATGCGCCCGCAACGGCCTTGAGGTAGGGCAAGCCGTGGTCCAGATCGTGATTGCCCAGACCGAGCGCATCATATTGCAGATAATTCATCGCGGCGACGATCGGGTGGTCAGCGCCGACATCACATTCCGCCAAGTCGTGCGCAAGCGGTGTCCCCTGAAACGTATCACCGTTGTCGAGCAACACGACCGGCATATGCGCCTCATCCGCCTGTGCGCGGGCCTCGGTGATCAGGCGCGCCAATCCTGCTAATCCCCCGTCTTGTGTTGGCTGGTCCTTGATGTAGTCATGGGGCAGAAGATGGCCGTGCAAATCTGTCGTCGCCAACAGTCGGATGCAGACACTACGTTCTGAATGATCTCTGGTTTTTCGGGGGGTGGACACAACGCTCATGTCTTTTTTTACCACTATGGATTGTAGGGGTAAATCGGATTTTGTGGCATGTGTTGCGACCTTTGGACGTCATTGAAGATGCGCGGCGGATAATAGTAGGATTTCGAGATGAAAAACGCAGAACATGTTACCTTTGGCGGCTCCGGCCTCGACCGCGCGAGCGAGTTGCGCAGCAATCCAGAGGCACTGCGCGATGCGCTGGCTGACCCTGCGGCGCGTGCGGTTGTGTTCTGGCGCGGCAAGCCTTTGATCTCGACGGAGCGGCCTGCTGGACTGATCCGGTTGGCGTTGGACCATGCAGCGCTGCATGGCGCAGCGGTTCCGCCGATTTTGCTGGGCCGTGAAGAGGGCGGGCCTATATTTGCGGTCGATCTGTCGGCGTGGTCTCCTGAAGGGCTGGATGAGAGTAGCCTTGGCGGGTTTCTAGACCCCAGCGAGCAGCGCCATCCTGCATTACCTGACTGGATGGCATTTGCGGAGTTGCGTCGCGTGATGACATGGCTGACGCCACGCGACGCGGAACTGGCCGCGTCGGGCAGAGCAGTGTTCTGTTGGCACGATATTCACCAGTTTTGTGCAAAATGTGGGTCAACAACGGAGCCGACAAATGGCGGCTGGCAGCGTGGATGTGGCGCCTGTGGTGCATCGCATTTTCCGCGCACCGACCCGGTTGTGATCATGCTGATCACCCACGGAAACTCCGTTCTTGTTGGGCGCTCGCCTGGTTGGCCACAGGGAATGTACTCATTGCTTGCCGGATTTGTAGAGCCGGGTGAGACGCTGGAGGCGGCTGTGCGGCGCGAGGTGTTTGAGGAAGCGGGCGTGCGTGTCGGCGAGGTCGGATATCTGGCGAGTCAGCCGTGGCCCTTCCCCGCCTCCTTGATGTTTGGCTGTTGGGGTCACGCGACGAGCAGTGATATCACGGTTGACCCTGTCGAGATCGAGGATGCCCGTTGGGTCACACGCGAGGAGATGATGACAGTCAGCCAAGGACATCACCCAGAAATTATGCCAGCCCGTAAAGGCGCGATTGCGCATTTTCTGATCGAGCGGTGGCTTTCCGATACGCTTGGTTGATGTGTTGAAAGCTGATTATGTTGATATTGCGCAGTCTGGTGGTTGACCGATCAAGCGTACGCTTTAAAATAAGGGTGGCAGCCAATAAAAATGAAAAAAAATAAACTGGGGCAACGATGAAATTCTCGACCAAAGAAGACATAGATGCGCCGATTGATGCGGTGTTTGATATGTTGTGCGATTTCGAGATGTTCGAGCGCGCCGCCATGCGCCGTGGCGCCGAGGTGCAGCGAACTGATACAAAAATCGCCCCGGGCATTGGTATGGGCTGGCGTGGGACATTCAATTTGCGTGGGAAGCGGCGTCAGGTCGATATCGAGATGATCACCTTCGACAAGCCGAACGAGATGGTATTCGAATGTAGCTCCCAAGGATTGCTGACCCTTTTAACGACCGAGTTGGTGGCTTTGTCAAAGAACCGCACGCGCATCATGATGTCAGTGGAGGTCAAACCGTTGAACCTATCGGCGCGTCTGTTGGTGCAGTCCCTGAAGCTTGCCAAAACGTCGCTGACAAAGAAATACAAGCTGCGCGCGGCAGATTTTGTCAAATCGATGGAAGAGCGTCACCAGCGCGGATGATTGGCCGTTGACCTCAGGTTGGTATATCCCAGCGGCCCGGATGGGCGGGGTATACACCTAAAATATCAAGCATATTGGTGAAGTACCCTAGTTCTTCCAGTGCGCGTGCGACTTCAGGGTCGTCTGGATGGCCCTCGATATCCGCATAAAACTGTGTCGCAGTGAAGGAACCGCCGACCATATAGCTTTCCAGTTTTGTCATGTTGACGCCGTTGGTGGCAAAGCCGCCCATCGCTTTGTAAAGCGCAGCAGGGATGTTGCGCACTTCAAAGACAAATGTGGTCATCATTTTGTTGCCGCGCCGCGTCAGATCAATATCCGGTGCCATTAGCACAAAGCGTGTCGTGTTGTGTGCCAGATCCTCAATGCCGTCCACCAGCACTTCGAGCCCGTGAATGTCGGCGGCAACTGCGCTGGCCAAGACACCCTCGTGCGCGGGCCCTCCAGCAGCCAGCTCTTCTGCGGCACCCGCACTATCGGCGGCAGGCTCTGATGTGATGCCGTTGGCCTCAAGAAAGCTGCGCGCTTGCGGGAGGAGCACCAGATGGGCGCGGATATGTTTGATCTGGTCAAGGGTCACACCCGGTTTGGCCATTAGTGCGATCCGCACCCGTACGAATGCTTCTTCGATGATGTGCATCCCGCTTTCGGGAAGGAGGCGGTGGATGTCGGCCACGCGGCCATACGTCGTGTTCTCTACAGGCAGCATGGCAAGGTCGGCCCGCCCCTCGCGCACTGCGCGCAGAACCCCCTCGAATGTGGTGCAGGGGACCGGCGTTGCGTCGGGCCGTGCTTGCAAACACGCTTCATGGCTATAGGCTCCCATGGCGCCCTGAAAGGCGATGCGGGTCGGCTTGTTTGCGGTCATCACATCGTTCCTTTTTAAAAACATACACAGATGGTCGATTGGTCGCGGTAACTACACCTTGCTTGCGGAGAGGGAAAGCAATAGATAGCCCCCCAACAGTAGAACAATTCAAAGCGATGGACGGACCCATGGATTCAACGACATTCACAAAAATTGCCGCTGGTGTGCTGGGCGCATGGCTGGTCCTTTTGCTCGGCAAATGGGCTGGCGAAGAAATGTATCATACCTCTGTGCATGGTGAAGCATCCTATGCGATCGAAGTTGAGGGTGACGAGCCTGCAGAGGCAGAGCCCGAAGTACCCTTCGAGGAGCGTATGGCCGCTGCTTCTGTCGACAATGGCGCAAAAGTATTCCGCAAATGCACAGCGTGTCACAAGGTTGAAGCCGGCGAGAATGCAGTCGGTCCTTACCTCTACGGCGTTGTTGGCCGCGAGATTGATGCGGCACAAGGATTTGATTATTCTGGCGCGCTTGAGCAGTCGGCAGATGTCTGGACAGCTGAAAACCTCTATGCGTTCCTGGAAAAGCCAAGCTCATGGGCACCGGGCACTACGATGGGCTTTGCGGGTTTGAACAAATCCGAAGACCGCGCAGATGTGATCGCTTATCTCGACAGCCTCGACGACTGATCACATTTTGTGAGCATCAGACTAAAAAGGTCGCTCAAGGGCGGCCTTTTTGACGTTTGGCGACAGATTTCCGCCAGATCACAGAGTTGCAACTTGTATCTTGGCGTGCGCGGCCATTAGCCTACATAAATGAATAGAATACCGATCCATTTGTTCTCAGGAGCCTGCCCATAATGTCCATTGTCCCTGCTTCAACACGCCAGATTTTTAAGGTACGACTTTGGTCCGCTGTGGCGGCAACGGTCTGTGCTGTTGTCTTGGGGGGCGCGGTACATGCGGATGAAGAAGGCACAATCATCAAGAGCCATGGATATTCGTTCTATGGCGATCTGACCTACCCTGCTGATTATCCGCATTTCGATTATGTGAATCCTGATGCGCCAAAGGGCGGCGAGATTGCAATTTCGACGCTTGGGACGTTTGATTCGATGAACCCCTATTCGCGCAAGGGGCGCGGTGGCGTACTCAGCACGATCATGTACGAGAGCTTGCTGGGTGACGGTATTGGAGGTGAGCCTGCGCCTTCGGATGTATACTCTGAATACTATTGCCTGCTGTGTGAAAGCCTTGAGTATCCCGAAAGCAAGGATTGGGTGATTTTCAACATGCGCCCAGAGGCGAAGTTCTCGAATGGTGATCCTGTTACGGCGCATGACATTATGTTTTCGCACAACCTGCTGTTGGAGCAGGGTTTGAAATCCTACGCCGATTATGTGCGCCGCCAAATCCCCAAGGTAGAGGTGATCAACGATCATACGATCAAGTTCTATTTTACCGAAGGCATTTCGCGCCGCAGCCTGATTGAACAGGTCGGCGGTGTGCCTGCGTGGTCCAAGAAGTGGTATGAGGAAACAGGTGCGCGCCTTGATGAAAGTCGCCTCGATATCTCGCCGGGTTCTGGTGCCTATATGGTTGAGGATGTCGATGTGAACCGCCGCATCGTGTACAAGCGCAACCCTGACTACTGGGCCAAAGAATTGCCGTTCAACATCGGGCGCGCTAATTTTGACCGTATCCGTGTCGAGTATTTTGGTGATGAGAATTCAGCCTTTGAGGCGTTCAAGTCCGGCGAGTATACGTTCCGTAACGAGGGTAATTCCAAGCAGTGGGCCACAGCCTATAACTTTCCGAAAGTAGCGGAAGGATTTGTTGTAAAGGAGGAGATCGTGGATGGCTCCCCACCGACGCCGACGGGGATTGTCTTCAACCTTGGCCGCGATATTTTGCAGGACAAACGGGTGCGTGAAGCGGTCTCGCTCGCGTTCAACTTTGAATGGACCAACGAGTCGCTTCAATATGGGTTGTTCAAGCAGCGGGAATCGTTCACCCAAGACACGCCCTTGATGGCTGTTGGCGCGCCACAAGGGGCCGAACTTGCTCTGCTGCAAAGTCTTGGGGACGTGGTTGCCCCTGAGATGCTCACTGAAGAAGTTCGCATGCCGCACACCTCCGGTGGGTCGCGCCTGTTAGATCGCCGCAATGCACGTGCTGCGTCGAAATTGCTGGATGATGCAGGTTGGGCCGTCGGCGGCGATGGCAAGCGCGGCAATGATGCTGGTGAGCCGCTTAAGCTGACATTTCTGTTGAATTCGTCCGGCTCAGCGACTCTGTCAGCCGTGGTCGAAAATTTCATATCCAATCTGGAGAGTTTTGGCATCGAAGCGGTGTTGGAGAAGGTCGACAGCTCACAGTACACGTCGCGCGAGCGTGATCGCGATTACGATATGGTTTATGATCAGTACGCTGCGTTCCTCGGCACCGGTACAGGGTTGTCGCAGCGGTATGGGTCTGAGGCCGCCAGCTTCTCTCTCTTTAATCCTGCCGGACTGGCCAGCCCGATGGTGGACGCAATTATCGAGGCCTCCTTGCGCGCTGAAACCCGCGAGGAAGAGCAGGCAGCGATGACTGCGCTAGACCGCGCGCTGCGCCATGAATTCATCATGATTCCGACATGGTATAATGACGTCTATTGGACCGCATATTATGATCAGTTTGCGCATCCGGAGGATCAGCCCGCCTATGCGCTGGGCTATCTTGATTTCTGGTGGTACGACGCGGCAAAAGCAGAAAAACTGCGCGCGGCAGGCGCGCTGAGGTAAACCATGGGCGCCTATATTCTCAGACGGCTTTTGCTAATCCCTGTGACCTTGTTCGGGATTATGCTTGTCAATTTTGCTCTGGTGCAGTTTGTGCCAGGCGGCCCTGTGGAGCAGGCAATTGCCCGTATCCAAGGTGGTGGCGATGTGTTCGGCGGATTTGCAGGGAGCGGCTCTGACGCTGATACGGTAGATCTGGGCGGGTCTGACAATTATGTGGGCGCACGGGGCCTGCCACCTGAGTTCATCGCAGAGCTGGAAAAAGAGTTCGGCTTTGACAAGCCACCGGTTGAACGGTTTTTCCGGATGTTGGGCAACTACATGATGTTTGATTTCGGGGAGAGTTATTTTCGCTCCATCTCCGTCATTGATCTGATCAAAGAAAAGCTGCCTGTGTCGATTACGCTGGGGCTTTGGTCAACGCTGATTGCCTATCTCATCTCGATCCCGCTGGGGATTAAGAAAGCAGTGCGCGATGGCTCACGCTTTGACACATGGACGTCGGGTGCGATTATTGC
>RCND010000579.1_pt1 | contig 20888 bp, 20 predicted proteins | sample 2041351 | NCBI WGS metagenome assembly RCND01 (sample SAMN09708230, study PRJNA481090) | Marine sediment metagenome, whole genome shotgun sequencing project. | biome: marine sediment; feature: ocean; material: sediment; isolation source: Sewage treatment plant 12B marine sediment (STP12B) ... | reverse complement strand
ATTGTCCAATATTCCTCACTGCTGCCTCCCGTAGGAGTCTGGTCCGTGTCTCAGTACCAGTGTGGGGGATCCCCCTCTCAGGGCCCCTAACCATCGCTGTCTTGGTAAGCCGTTACCTTACCAACTAACTAATGGTACGCATGGCCATCCTCTGCCGGCCGAAGCCTTTGACCGCTATATGATGCCATAAAGCGGTAACATGGGGCATTAATCCAAATTTCTCTGGGCTATTCCCCCGCAGAGGGCAGGTTCCATACGCGTTGCGCACCCGTGCGCCGGTCGCCGGCAAGTAGCAAGCTACTCCCGCTGCCCCTCGACTTGCATGTGTTAGGCCTGCCGCTAGCGTTCATCCTGAGCCAGGATCAAACTCTTCATCGTTGATCGTTAAATATATTAGCGCCAACCACAAAAAAAGCTCTCCCGGCCCCGTCTCTCTCTATTCTTAAATTTTAATATCTATTCTATATGGTCGAAAGATATCCGCCTTATCGGCGATATCGATCTTCGTCTCTACAGTATGTCAATGAACTTGCCTAAAAAAGGACCAATCCGGCCCTCAATATCCGCCTTATCCTTTACGGAAAATTGCCCCGTAACGCCCTAAGCGGGTGCAAATATAAGAGGGTTTTTTAAATAACAAATAGTAATGATGGTTTTTTTTGAAATTTTTTTCACCCCGAATTTCAACATCCTACAGTCTAGCACTTTACACCTCTCTATATTTATAAAAGGGCATTAAATATAGTGTATTATATTCAATTGCGCAAGTGATTTCGTACGTCTTTTCCCTACCCTTTTCAAGTATTTACCGAAACCCGGAAAAAGATTCCCTTTGTGTTAGGGATAGTAGTGGTATCTTTTTTGCTTTTCATTCAAAAACAAAAAAATTTAGCGAATAGCCCGGCCTTTAGGAAACGCCCAAGAAACCTAGCGACAAGAAACCCACTCATATATTGTATGCATGTAAGACGGAATGTTATCTTTGCCCACTATTATTAATAACAGGATGATAAAAATTACATTACCGGACGGTACTCAAAAAGAGTTTAAAACAGGCAGCACACCGATGGACGTTGCCAAGAGTATTAGTGAAGGTCTGGCACGAAACGTTATCTCGGCCAAGTTTAACGACACTGTAGTGGAAACCGTTACCCACTTAAACGAAGACGGGTCTTTAGTGCTCTTCACTTGGAACAGTAAGGAAGGAAAAAAAGCCTTTTGGCACTCTAGTTCGCATATTGTGGCCCAAGCTTTGGAGGAACTGTATCCTGGTATAAAATTAACCATTGGACCCGCCATTGAAAATGGCTTCTATTATGATGTGGACTTTGGTGAGCATACCATTTCTGAAAAAGACTTTCAGGAAATAGAAAAGAAGGCTTTGGAAATTGCACGTGGAAAACACGATTTCAAGATGCGACCTATCTCCAAAGCAGATGCGCTATCATTATATAAGAAACAGGATAATATATATAAGGTAGAGCTAATCGAAAATCTGGAAGACGGCTCAATCACTTTTTGTGACCATGATACCTTTACGGACCTCTGCCGAGGTGGCCACATACCGAATACAGGAATTGTAAAGGCGATAAAAATTTTGAATGTCGCCGGAGCTTATTGGCGTGGCGACGAAAACAAGCCTCAGCTTACACGAGTTTACGGCATCTCGTTTCCCAAACAAAAAGAACTCACCGAATACTTGGCTCTGGTCGAAGAGGCTAAAAAGCGAGATCATCGTAAATTAGGTAAAGAGCTGGGACTTTTCACTTTTTCTCAAAAGGTAGGTCAGGGCCTACCCTTATGGCTACCGAAAGGCGCAGCCCTACGGGAACGTTTGGAACAATTTCTCAAAAAAGCCCAGAAAAAGGCAGGATATGAAACAGTAATTACGCCACATATCGGTCAGAAAGAATTATATGTTACTTCTGGGCATTATGAAAAATACGGTGCAGATAGTTTCCAACCGATACACACACCAAAGGAAGGTGAAGAGTTTTTACTGAAACCGATGAACTGTCCGCATCATTGCGAAATTTACAATGCACGCCCCTTCAGTTACCGTGATCTACCCAAGCGCTATGCCGAATTCGGAACTGTATATCGCTACGAGCAGAGTGGCGAATTGCATGGCCTAACGCGAGTACGTGGGTTTACACAAGATGATGCCCATATTTTCTGTACCGCAGATCAATTGGACCAAGAGTTCAAAAATGTCATCGACCTTTCTCTATATGTCTTAGGTTCTTTGGGGTTTGAAAATTTTACGGCACAAGTTTCCATTAGAGATTTAGAAACACCCGAGAAATATATCGGGTCTGTCGAAAACTGGGAAAAAGCTGAAAATGCCATAATCAATGCAGCTAAAGATAAAGGACTTGATTTTGTAATAGAAAAAGGCGAAGCTGCTTTCTACGGCCCAAAATTAGATTTTATGGTCAAGGATGCATTGGGAAGACAATGGCAATTAGGAACCATACAGGTAGATTATAATCTGCCCGAACGTTTTGAACTTACCTATAAAGGCAGTGATAACGAGCTACACAGACCAGTAATGATTCACCGTGCCCCTTTTGGAAGCATGGAGCGTTTTATCGCATTATTATTGGAGCATACGGGCGGAAACTTCCCGTTATGGTTGATTCCTGACCAAGCTATTATACTGCCGGTGAGCGAGAAACATGAAAAATATGCGGAAAAAGTTTTAAATTCATTGGAAAAGAACGAAATTCGCGCCCTCATTGATGACAGAAATGAAACTGTCGGGAAGAAAATACGAGAAGCAGAGATGAATAAAATTCCATTTATGCTTATCGTTGGGGAAAATGAGGAAGCTACCGATACTATTTCCGTTCGTAAACATGGCGGAGATGATTTAGGTTCAATTTCCTTACAAGATTTTGACGACTTGGTAACTACGGAAATAAATAGTACCTTAAAGTCGTTCTAAAAAATAGAAGTTTAACTAAAAAGTACAAGTCATAGCAATACGTAAAAGATTTAGGCCCCAACCTAGGAGGGAGAATAAAAACCCTCACAAAATCAATGAAAAAATACTCGCGCCACAAGTAAGGTTGGTAGGTGATAACGTCGAAGTTGGTGTTTATCCAATACGACAGGCGATCGAAAAATCGGAGGAATTGGGATTGGATTTGGTTGAAATATCGCCAAAAGCAGATCCACCGGTTTGTAAAATCATGGAGTATAAAAAGTTTCTTTACGAGCAAAAGAAGCGTGAGAAAATGATGAAGGCCAAGGCCACCAAAGTAATCGTAAAAGAGATTAGATTTGGTCCGAATACCGACGATCATGATTACGATTTCAAAAAGAAGCACGCAGAGAAGTTTTTAAGAGATGGTGCTAAATTAAAGGCTTATGTCTTTTTTAAGGGTCGTTCGATAGTTTATAAGGATAAAGGTGAAATACTACTTTTAAAGCTTGCCCAAGAATTGGAAGAGTGGGGAAAAGTAGAACAATTGCCACGATTGGAAGGTAAACGAATGACCATGTTCATCGCTCCTAAAAAAAGTAAATAACACATACTGTATTTTCGATTTTCGAAATACGTTTAACAGATATTGAACAAGCCCTTTTAGGGGCTTGTTCAATGTAAAAAGATACTGAAACTTAAATTGGCTTAGATGCTGAAACGAGTTCAGTATAAATTGACCCTTCGACTGCGCTCAGGGTGATAGAGAGTTTGAGTACAACAAGTGAGATTAATATAAATAGGAAAAATGCCAAAACAGAAAACAAAATCCAGTGCCAAAAAGCGGTTCAAGCTTACCGGTACCGGTAAGATTAAAAGAAAGCACGCGTTTAAGAGCCACATTCTTACGAAGAAGTCTAAAAAACGTAAGCTAAAATTGACACATACCACATTAGTACACCAAAATGATGTCAATAGTATTAAAGAACAATTACGTTTAAAGTAATTGTTCATCAGGTAATTATTAACCATGGAGTTGGGCCTATAAAAAAGAGTTATGAGCTTTAAATTCAAGCAAAATTGACCGCCCTCTACAAAAACAATTAAAATTATGCCAAGATCAGTAAATGCAGTTGCTTCACGAGCCAGAAGAAAAAAGGTGATGAAGCAAGCCAAAGGTTACTTCGGAAGACGTAAAAACGTATGGACGGTAGCCAAAAATGCGGTTGAAAAAGCAATGTTATATGCTTATCGCGACAGAAGAAACAAAAAAAGAACCTTTCGTGCCCTATGGATTACCCGTATAAATGCGGGTGCCCGTTTGCACGGTATGTCCTATTCTCAATTTATGGGGAAAGTAAAAGCTAACGGAATCGAATTGAACCGAAAGGTGCTTGCCGATTTGGCCATGAACCATCCGGAAGCTTTTAAAGCGATAGTTGACAATGTAAAATAGAATAAAGAATATATCTCACTTTAGAAAAATCCGATTCGTTATGATTCGGATTTTTTTATGTTCCGAAAGCAGTGATTACCAAGTTTCTGCCAGAGGCATGGTTTCTGTGTTCACAGAGATAAATGCCCTGCCAGATACCCAAATTCAAGGTGCCGTTTGTAATCGGTATTTGAACCGATGCACCCATTAACGATGCTTTGATATGAGCGGGCATGTCATCAGGGCCCTCGTAGGTATGAATATAGTACGGCGCATCTTCTGGCACCATTTGGTTCATGTGGCTTTCAAAATCGGTGCGTACCGTTGGATCGGCATTTTCGTTGATGGTCAAACTTGCCGAGGTGTGCTTGATAAATAACTGACACAACCCTGTTCCGATACTCTCAATTTCAGGGAGAGCGTGATCTATTATTTTTGTAATCAGGTGGAAGCCCCTCGGGTATGCCCTGAGCTTAATTTCTTTCTGGTAGAATTTCATAAAACAGTTTTATTATACCTTCACTGTACTTCAACAATGCCCACTATATATCTTCCTGTCCTCCTGCGTCGTTGTCAGAAACAAGACGGGCACCTCTCTCGGTAGAGGAGGATAAAATTTCAATTTTTCATAAAACTAAACCATAATACCACCTATTACAAATACCTTTGCAGCTTTAAAAATGATTTCTATGGATCTATCCCAAATAAAAATGGTCGTTACTGATATGGACGGTACGCTTCTGAACTCGAAACATGAAGTCAGTGACCGATTTTTTGAACTCTTTGAAAAACTCAAAGCCCACAATATTCTTTTTGTAGCGGCAAGCGGAAGGCAATACCACAGTATAATTGAAAAATTGGAGCCTATAAAAAACGAGATTATCGTTATAGCCGAAAATGGCGGCTTTGCCATTCAAAATGGAACCGAACTTGTTTCTACACCATTAGAAAACGGTGCAAAAAACAAAGTTTTGGATGTTTTAAGGTCAGTTCAGAATATTCATCCAGTTCTTTGCGGGAAGGACAATGCGTATATTAAAAACGATTCATCGGGCTTTGAGGAAAAGCTACGGGAATACTATACAGAATACAAGGTTCTCGATGACCTTAAAACCTTCGATGGCGAAATACTCAAAATAGCCATCTATCATTATGAGAGTTCTGAAAAATATATTTATCCCCATGTAGCGCATTTAGAAGGGGATTTAAAGGTCAAAATTTCAGGAGAAAATTGGGTAGACATTTCTAGCCCCGATGCCCATAAGGGATTTGCACTTCAGATGGTGCAAAAATTAAACAACATTAAACCGGAAGAAACCTTAGTCTTCGGAGACTATAACAACGATTTGGAAATGTTGGCCTTGGCAGATTTCAGTTTTTCTATGGAAAACGCACACCCGAATGTGAAAGAAGCTGCCAATTATACTACGTCGAGTAATGATGATTTTGGCGTGGAACGGATTCTTGAAAAATTACTATCGGAGCGAACATTATACTAATCTTTTTTCATCTGAACTGGCTCCGGTATTTCGTTCGGCCGTATCGGATTATAGTGGTATAACCCTTCCTTTTTGTATAATTCTAAATGACTTTTTAATCTTTCTTCGAAGGCAGGATAATCGGTTCTCACCGTTGTCCAGGAAGATTCAGCTAGTGCAGCTATCCTCGGAAAAAGTAAATAGTCAAGACGTGCTTCACTGTCGACGGTTTCCGTCCATAAATTGCCTTGTACCCCTAAAATCTGGTCCCCGTAGTTTTTACCCTTGGTTACCGAATTCACATCAAAGTTATAAACCGCCTCGATTGGGCTAAATGCTCCTGCCCATTTACGGCCTGATATGTGGTTTTCATCTTGAACGAAGTCAAAATAATAAGGTATTCTAGGGCAGATAACGGTAGCAAAACCATTTTCCAGTGCCTTTGTTAGCTGTTCAGGTTTGTCATGCCTCCACCAGAAAATAATTGTTTTATCTTTTGGCAAATCACTTTCCGCTAACTCATCCCAGGCCAAGACCTTGGCATTCATCTTAAAAACCGAATCGGCCATTCGCTCCATAAAATAATGTTCCAAATCTTTTAATCCGCTTATTTCTTGAGCTTTCATAAAAGCGGCAATATTTTTATCAGTAGCCCATTTTTCATTTCCAAAACTCACCTCATCACCACCAAGATGCAGCATATTTGAAGGAAACATCACATTGGTCTCCCTCAAAATTGATGTGAGATAATCGTAAGTACCTTCTTTAGCCGGATTAAAGGTAAACTCAGGGTATTTCTCACTTCCACCTCCACTAAATTCAGGATAGGCCTTATTCGCCGCAGTTGCATGCCCTGGCATATCAATTTCCGGGATTACTTTAATATTCAACTTTTCTGCATAATCGACTATGCGATTAATTTGCTGCTGGGTATAGTATTGTGCCGGGGCATTAGGTTCAAAATGGTCACCAATACCACCTACTAGGGCTAAATTTGGGTACTTTAAAATCTCTAATCTCCACCCCGTTGAATCGGTTAAATGCCAGTGTAGAACGTTCAATTTATAAAAGGCCATCCAGTCAAGAATAGATAGTATTTTTTCCTCGGGAATAAAGAACCTTGAAACATCGAGCATCAGCCCACGCCATTCATAATGTGGTGCGTCCTTAATTTCCCATGATGAAATTTGAAGTTTTCCATCATTAGGTTCATTTTCCAATAGTAACTGCAAAAGACTGACAGTGCCATAAAAAATTCCCGAAACGGAAGTACCGGAAATATTGATGCCGTTTGATTTAATGGATAATCTATATTCTTCTTCAACGACCGGCTCTCCCTCCTTTAAATCTAAATAAACAGTATATTCTTTTTTATTTTTTGAAGTATCGAAAGGTAAAGAAATTGAAGTACGCTTAAGTATTTGGTATCTAAAGTAAGATGCAACTTCTTCTAATCGCTCGGAGGATATTACCACACTTGTATTGGAATTCAATTGAAACTGACCTTCAGCTTGAAAGGCCTTTGTGGGCTTCGGGATAATGGGGCATTGCCCGTTGACAGCCGAGAAAAGGATAAAAACACTAAAAAAAAGAAGGTGCGAACGTAACTTGAACTTTTGGTTTTTCATTGGTCAGAAAATCACAGTTTCATATTGTGTATACTACAGATTCAGATGTCGAATATACTATGTTTTCTGCTTTTTCTTTCGTGCAGCCGGAAATAACACATTATTCAAAATTAATCTATAGCCAGGAGAATTTGGATGTAGCTCTAACTCTGTTTTAGGGTCCCCTACTCGATGCTGGTAATCTTCTGGGTCGTGCCCCCCGTAGAAGGTAAAAAAGCCTTTTCCTTTTATACCATGAATGTAACGGGCCTCGCCATTGAGCTTATTCTCACCCAACACCAGTACAGTAGGTTTGACCGCATCCCTAGTAAAAGATGTAGTCTGGCCCATAAAACCTTTGACCAAGGCGGTATGGTTCTGACATAGCATTGTGGGTACAGCATCCCATTTTGCAGAGAAATCCATCAACGAAAAATAGTCCGATTCTTTGGGAACGTTACCGCGCTTGTTTGTCATATCGATAGAAGAAAACTCATATTTTAAAGGACTGCGCTCCAATACGAAATCGGTAAACGCGAAAGTTTTGCTGAAATCGAGCCGACTCTGATAATTAGCATCGGAGGGATCACCGTCGAACATCGGTTCACAGATATCTACACCTTCCGCAGAAAGTGCAATATCAAAACTATCGGTCGCAGAACACATGGCGAACATAAACCCGCCACCGATGACATAGTTCCTGATTTTTTGGGCGACGGCACTTTTTTCATCTGAAACTTTTGTATAGCCCAGTTTTGTAGCCAAAACTTCGGCTCCCTGTTTCTGTTCAATGTACCACGGAGCGGTACGATAGGCACCGTAAAACTTCCCATATTGGCCCGTAAAGTCTTCATGGTGCAGATGTAACCAATCATAAATTGCCAATTTATCTCCCAAAACCTCTTCGTCATAAACGGTAACATAAGGTATTTCGGCATAGGCCAAAACCATGGTCACCGCATCGTCCCAGGGTTGGTTTCCTTTGGGAGAATATACGGCTACCTTTGGCGCTTTCTCTAAAATAACGGCTTCCTGGTTTTGTGATGGGCTGCTGATTCCTTCCAAAATCGATTGTGCCTGACCATCGGATACTACCTCAAAGGAAACCCCTCTAATCTGACATTCCTTGCGAATAGCATCCCCATCTGGCAATAAAAAGGAACCGCCCCGATAGTTTAGCAACCATTGTACCTTTTGTTGTTTGGTCAGGACCCAATAGGTGATTCCATAGGCTTTTAAATGGTTCTTTTGGCTTTCGGCATCCATGGGGATGAGGATGGAAGATGCATTCATATGCAGGATAGAAAACAGAGCAACGAGAAAAGAGAAAAGAAACCTGTTCATTTAAATGCCTTTGTGGGCTAGTTTTCAAAGATAGCTGAAAAACGGGTGTATTGGATTTAGGGCGAAGTTAAAGATTTTAGAAAATAACATTTCAAAGTCAGGTTTTCGGCATTCCGAAAGACACCTCTAAAGTTATGCATTCCTCTCACTCCTATTGTCGTTCGTCGAAAGCAAGAAAGGGACAATCCCTACGAACAACTACATCACAAAAATTAAATTTGATACTTGAATTTGCGCCTGAACTTTAAAAAGGAACATCATCATCACCTGGAACAAAACCATCGTTCATCGAACTCCCAAAAGCTTCATTAGCGTCTGGAAGGTTTTTTGTGATAAACGGATTGTCTTCGTTGTCGTTCATCTTGGACTGGAACTCGAAAGGCGAGTCAAAATCGTCTAGATTATCGAATTTACCGAGTTGCCCGATGAATTTTAATCGAATACTGTCAAGTCCACCGTTACGGTGCTTGGCGACAATAAATTCGGCCTGACCTTGCGTCGGGCTACGTTCCTCATCGTCCCATTCATCGATTTTGTAATATTCAGGCCTGTAGATGAAAGATACAATATCGGCATCTTGCTCAATAGCTCCAGATTCCCGAAGGTCGGAAAGCAAAGGCCTTTTGCTTCCTCCACGAGTTTCAACTGCACGCGATAGCTGTGAAAGGGCAATTACCGGTACGTTCAATTCTTTCGCCAAAGCTTTTAGGTTTCTTGAGATGGTAGAAATCTCCTGTTCGCGGTTACCTCCTTTTTGACTTCCTCCGGCGGTCATCAACTGCAAATAATCGATAATTATCAATTTAATACCGTGCTGTGAAGCCAAACGTCTTGCCTTTGCTCGAAGGTCAAAAATCGATAGCGACGGCGTATCGTCAATGAATAGTGGTGCTTTTTCCAACGATTTAACTTTGACATTCAATTGCTCCCATTCGTGCTTCTCTAATTTCCCGGTTCGGAGTTTCTCTGATGACAATCCTGTTTCGGATGAAATCAAACGAGTTATCAACTGTACCGACGACATTTCACAGGAGAAGAAAGCCACGGGAATGTTGTTATTCACCGCCATGTTGCGCGCCATTGAAAGCGTAAGAGCCGTTTTACCCATCCCAGGCCGTGCGGCAACAATAATCAAATCGCTGGGCTGCCAACCAGAAGTTAATTTATCGACCTTGTCAAAACCTGACGGAACTCCACTAAGCCCCTCTTTATTGGCAATTTCCTCAATGCGTTTTTTAGCCTGGATCACTAAATTTTGAGCCGTTTCAGCAGAACGTTTTAGGTTGCCTTGGGTGACATCGTACAGCTTCGATTCGGCGTTGTCGAGCAGGTCAAAAACATCGGTGGCCTCATCATATGCTTCCTCAATAATTTCGTTGGAAATCTTGATTAAACTACGCTGAATGTACTTCTGCAGAATAATGCGGGCATGGAACTCGATATGGGCCGAAGAGGCCACTTTTTGGGTGAGTTTTATGAGGTAAAAATCGCCTCCAATGGACTCCAACTTCCCATCTTTCTTTAACTGGGAAGAAACTGTTAATAAATCAACGGGTTCAGAGGTTTCGAACAATTTGAAGATGGCTTCGTAAATGTGTCGATGCGCATCTTTATAAAAAACATCAGGATGTAGGATATCTATTACTTCATCGACCCCTTTCCTATCAATCATCATAGCCCCAAGCACAACCTCCTCTAAATCAACTGATTGAGGCGGAATTTTCCCACGCTCCAAATTGATTAAGGTCGATTTGTCAATCTTGCGACCGATAAGGGGTTGTGTTCTTTCCATGGGTACGAAAGTATACAATTAACATTAGCTTAACCTGAACTATAATTCACAGGTATTCAACAATTGCATGTTGATAAGTTACGATTTTGTGTTGATAACAAAAAAAATCTGGAGAATACATTCTCCAGATTTTCGTGAGCTTGATAAAATGGTCAGTTAACCGTTAAAAACACCCATTTGAGCGTACTTTTCCATTCTCTGATTCACCAATTCCTTTGGGGATAACTTTTCGAGTTGTTCAAATTGCACCTTAATTTTATTCTTTACGATTTCAAAAGTTTTTTCGCGATTTGCATGTGCGCCGCCAGCAGGTTCGCGAACAATTTCGTCGATCAGCTTCAGTCTTTTCATATCAGTGGCAGTTAGTTTTAAAGCATCGGCAGCGATTTCTTTGTACTCCCAACTCCTCCATAAAATCGATGAACAAGACTCAGGTGAAATTACTGAATACCAAGTATTCTCCAGCATTAAAACTTTATCGCCCACGCCAATACCCAAAGCACCACCAGAGGCACCTTCACCAATAATTACTACGATAATCGGAACCTTTAGGCGAGTCATTTCCAAAATATTTCGGGCAATGGCCTCCCCTTGACCGCGCTCCTCCGCTTCGATACCTGGGTACGCACCCGGAGTATCGATCAAGCACACCACAGGAATCTCAAATTTTTCGGCAGATTTCATCAATCGTAATGCTTTACGATAACCTTCTGGGTTGGCCATACCGAAGTTTCGGTATTGTCTGGTCTTTGTGTTATAACCTTTTTGCTGACCTATAAACATATAACTTTGGTCACCAATTTTTCCAAGACCGCCAATCATAGCCTTATCATCTTTTACATTGCGATCCCCATGCAATTCTAAAAAAGAATCGCCGCAGATAGCATTAATATAATCTAAGGTATAGGGTCTGTTGGGGTGTCGAGACAACTGTACTCGCTGCCATGCGGTAAGGTTCTTATAAATGTCCTTGCGGGTTTCCACTAGCTTTTTTTCAATCTGCTTGCAGGTCTCGGTGACATCGACATCGCTCTCCTCTCCGATTACCATGCACTTGTCCAGTTGATCTTCAAGTTCTTTTATAGGGAGTTCAAAATCGAGATATTCCATACGTTGTAATGATTTGGTTCGATGGGCAAATATAAAACTTTAAGCTTATTCGTCGGTCGATTTTTTCAACCATCTCCTATTTTTTAAAATTCCATTGGCAATGACCGTAGACAGTATAATAGCGCCCCCTAATATAGAACAAGGGAGCCATTTTTTCACTTTCCCCAAGAATGCAAAAGGCCAAAATAATACCGTAAACTGGTTCAAGGTTATTGGTCAATATTACCGTGTAAGGGCTAATGTACTTCAAAATATGTACAGAAGCGATAAAAGCATATGCCGTACAGATGGAGGCCAAGATGAAGATTAATACAAAATCGTTTTGGGACATTTGAAAGAAAGTCGAATTGAAACTTCCTCGATACCCTAGGTTTATCGACAGAAACGCTACCCCACTTACTAGTTCGTAAAACGAAATAACGGAGGGTCTTTCCTTTTGGATCAACTTACCGTTTATAAAGGAAAAAATTGATGCGAAAAATGCGGAAGCCAAAGCTAGTAGAATTCCATGAACATAACGGGTATCCACCTTAAAAATAAGGTATAACCCCAGCATGACGATAAGCCCGAAAAATATCTCGTACTATATTATTTTTCTTCGGCACCAAAAAGGTTCTATTAGCGCTGTGATAAAAGTCACGGTCGACATGGTGGCAAATGCCACCGATACATTGGAAACCTTAATGGCCGCAAAGAACGTAACCCAGAGCAACGCGATAACCACTCCTGCCACAATCAAAGTCAGTAGCATTCTGCCCGATATTTTCAAGGAAAACCTCTTAATCGCAATAAAAACAAAAATAAGTACGGCAGCAATCAGCATGCGGTACCAGACTAACGGAAGTGCATCTAGGGTGATCAATTTTCCTAAAACAGCGGTGAACCCCCATATAAAAAAAATAATGTGAAGATGAAGGTAATTTTTTAGCTTAGAACCCATTCTACATAAGTTAAAAATGGGTCTTTATCGTTTTGCTTTCTGCAAAAGAATGACTGCTAAAATACTGAAAAGCGTATTCGGAATAAGTACTGCCAATAATGGTGAAAACCCTGACTGTTCGGCCAAGGTGCCGAAAACCTTATCAAAAAAAACAAAAATAAAAGCTACAATAATTCCAAACGCGAGATTGACCCCCATACCCCCCCTTCGTTTGACCGACGAAACCGCCACAGCGATAATAGTGAGTATAAAAGCTGTTATCGGAAGTGCCCAACGTTTGTATTTGACCAATACGTATGCATTGATATTCGAAGCGCCTTTTAGCTTTTGGTCTTCGACAAATCGGTTCAACTCGAAAATATCTTTGGTCTCCGCTACGTAGGAAACAGGAGTGAGATCGCCGATCTTAAATGTAAAAAGAGTGTCTAACCGACGTTTGGTTTCCACTAATGCCGTATCGCTTAATAGCTTTCGTTTTTTATATGTGGTCAAACGGTAGATGCTGTCTTTATCGACCCATCGAATATTTGCCGCCGAAATTTTAAACTCCAATTGATTTTCATCATTAAAGCGCTCAAAAGTAAAGTTGTACCCAATTTGCCTTGCCGGATCGAAACTGCTCACATAAATAAAATCGTTCTTGTTCAGCTGCGTGAAAATATTGTTCGTGATACGATCTTGCTTCCCTTTTTTTAAGTACTTAAACTTGAATTCGTTGAAGCCTTTACTCGCGGAAGGAACAATGAACATACCCATTACGAACATCATAATCGCTATAATCGAGGCTCCGATCAAATACGGTCTAAGAAATCTATTATAGGAAACCCCCGAGCTTAAAATGGCTACTATTTCGGTATTACTGGCCAATTTCGACGTAAAGAAAATTACAGACAGGAAAAGAAAAATCGGAAACAAAAGACTACCTATATATATGGTAAAGTTTCCGAAATAGATCAATATCTCGTCTAGCGGAGCTTCATTGGCCTGCATCTTGCCGATCTGTTCTGCCAAATGGGCCATAATGCCAATAGGTATAAACAGCAAAATCATCACTGAAAAAGTGGCGAGATAACGCTTTAATATATATTTATCTAATATAGTTAGCATTGAAATGCTTTATACTTATTCTTGTACCTGCGAATTACACATTTCGCACCCTAATTTTATGATTTTTAACCTCTGTAGCTATGGCTATACAACTGAAAAATAATTTCATTACGGCACAAAAGCGATAATTCTCGGTTCCAAACAAAAAGTTCAAAGCAGTTCATCACAGTCTTTTATCCATTTGCTTTACCATAACGGTTTTCCACTGCGTAAAATCTCCTGCTAAAATATGTTTTCTGGCCTCACGAACCAACCAAAGGTAAAATCCGAGGTTATGAATGGTAGCAATCTGTTTACCTAAATATTCTTTGGCCACGAACAAATGTCGCAAATAGGCTTTTGAATATTCAGTGTCAACGAAAGTGAGTGCCATTTCATCTATTTGTGAGAAATCATTTTCCCACTTTTTATTTTTAATATTGATAGTGCCGTGTGCCGTAAACAACATTCCGTTTCGGGCATTTCTAGTTGGCATCACGCAATCGAACATGTCTATGCCCAATGCAATATTCTCCAAGATATTGATTGGAGTACCGACACCCATCAAATATCTAGGCTTGTCTTCGGGCAATATCTCGCAAACCACTTCGGTCATGGCATACATTTCCTCAGCTGGTTCTCCAACGGAAAGTCCCCCGATAGCATTGCCTTCGGCCCCTACCCCTGCAATATATTCCGCTGATCGTTTTCGTAAGTCGGTATAGGTCGACCCTTGCACAATGGGAAAAAAAGTCTGTGCATAATCATATACTAAAGGGGTTTTCTCCAGATGGTTAATACAACGCTCCAACCAACGGTGGGTCATGTGCATTGATCGCTCTGCATATTTATAATCACAAGGATAAGGCGTACATTCATCAAAGGCCATAATAATATCGGCCCCGATGACCCGCTGAATTTCCATAACATTTTCAGGCGTGAACAAATGAGTTGAGCCGTCGATGTGCGACCTGAATGTGACCCCTTCTTCCTTTATTTTTCGATTTTCGGAAAGGGAATAGACTTGATAACCACCACTATCAGTAAGGATGTTTCTGTCCCAACCCATGAATTTATGAAGTCCGCCAGCTTGTTTGAGAATATCTATTTTAGGGCGTAAAAAAAGGTGGTACGTATTCCCTAAGATAATATCGGGATTGATATCTTCTTTCAATTCGCGCTGATGCACGCTTTTCACAGAAGCAACTGTGCCTACGGGCATAAAAATAGGCGTCTCAATAGTACCATGATCGGTTACCATGGTACCGGCACGGGCCTTGCTTTTCGGATCAGTATGGTGTAGGGTAAATTGCAAATCTAGAATTCTGGTCTCAAAGATAATCAACTACCCTGCATAAAAACCTTAAGGAAAAAATAAAGTTAAGTGAGATAGGATACCCGATGCGGAATGCTCGGGGCTAAAAAAGATTCGAGTTTCGGGTAATAAAAACTATACTTATAAATTCATACCCCCTAAACGCATAAATTTTTGAATATTAAAGGCGTCAAAAATAATTCCGACTCAACTTGTATTCCCAAAAGATTGCGATTACATTTGAAAATTACTATAAACGAACGTTTACAAATGGCGAAATTAGAGGAATTGCAGGATATTGTCGTACAGACGCGAAGAGACATCCTACGCATGGTACATAAAGTAAATTCGGGACATCCGGGAGGTTCATTGGGCTGTACCGAATTTATTGTTGCGCTCTACAACGAGGTTATGGAATTAAAAGAGGGATTCGATATGGATGGAGATGGTGAAGACCTTTTCTTCTTGTCCAACGGCCATATTTCCCCTGTTTTCTATAGCGTTTTGGCGCGTAAAGGATATTTTCCCGTAGAGGAACTGAACACGTTCCGGTTGATAAACTCGCGTCTACAAGGTCACCCGACTACCCACGAGGGTTTGCCAGGTATTCGCGTAGCTTCAGGATCTTTGGGTCAGGGCATGTCGGTCGCCATTGGTGCGGCCTTGGCCAAAAAGCTCAACGGTGACGACCATTTGGTATATAGTCTTCATGGGGATGGTGAATTGCAGGAAGGACAAAATTGGGAAGCTATTATGTATGCCGCAGGAAACAAGGTAGACAATCTTATTTCAACTGTAGATAGAAACGGACAGCAAATCGATGGTCCTACGGACAAGGTCTTGCCTATGGGCAATCTAAAAGAAAAATTCGAAGCCTTTGGCTGGGATGTCATCGAAGTAGCGGAAGGAAATAGTCTCGAAGCAATAATCAATGGTCTGAAGGAAGCTAAGAGCAGAACCGGTAAAGGAAAACCCGTTTGTATTATGTTAGACACGGTGATGGGTAATGGTGTCGATTTTATGATGTACACCCATGCTTGGCATGGCAAAGCACCTAGCGATGAACAACTGGAAACCGCTTTGGCACAAAACCCCGAGACCTTGGGCGATTATTAAGCCCCCTCGCTGGCCCTCCGCCTGAGGTAGGGAACATAAACAAGGTATTTTGAGAATTTCAGATTCACACCGTGGCATCTTCTCAGCTAAGTCGAAGTGCGGTGCGGGAATGACATATAAAATAGATAATGAGATTTCCGTCTTCACGGAAATAACAAAAAATTATATTAATGAAATATACAGACCAAGGAAAAAACGATACAAGAAGCGGGTACGGAGCAGCAATGACCGAGTTGGGTAGAAGTCACCCCAATGTGGTGGCCTTATGTGCCGATTTGGTAGGTTCGTTGAAGATACAGCCTTTTATCGACGAGAATCCCGAACGCTTTTTTCAGATCGGTATTGCCGAGGCCAATATGATGGGGATAGCTGCCGGACTAACTATTGGTGGTAAGATTCCGTTTGCAAGTACTTTTGCCAACTTCGCTACCGGTAGGGTCTATGATCAAATTCGGCAGTCTATAGCCTATTCCGGCAAAAACGTGAAAATATGTGCATCTCATGCGGGGGTGACTTTAGGAGAAGATGGAGCCACACACCAAATTCTGGAAGATATCGGTATGATGAAAATGCTTCCCGGAATGACTGTTATCAATCCTTGTGATTATAATCAGACAAAAGCGGCTACTTTGGCCATTGCCGATTATGAGGGTCCGGTATATTTACGTTTTGGAAGGCCAAAAGTTGCCAATTTTACACCCGTCGACCAAAAATTCGAAATCGGAAAAGCCCTGCTTTTAAATGAGGGTACAGACGTAACCATAATTGCCACCGGACATTTGGTTTGGGAAGCATTGATAGCTGCTGAAAGCTTAGAAACGCAAGGTATATCTGCCGAAGTGCTCAATATACATACCATCAAACCACTTGACGAAGAAGCCGTAGTAAAGTCTGTTAAAAAAACAGGTTGTGTGGTCTCGGCCGAGGAACATAATTATTTAGGCGGTCTAGGTGAAAGTATCGCTAGAACACTTTCGATTCAGTATCCTGCGCCGCAAGAATTCGTTGCAACCCAAGATACTTTTGGCGAAAGTGGCACCCCTGAACAACTTATGGAGAAGTATGGGCTAAACAATAAAGCCATCGAGAAGGCAGCTTTAAGGGTATTGAAAAGAAAATGACAGTGGTATCGCTATCAACGAAGTCGAAAACGACTTTTAGTTAGGCGTAAACCTCGGAAAACTAGGAATCGATATTCGTTACGAACTTGGTTTCAATAACATCTAGGCAATCTTTATAAAAACAAACATTAACGCAGGTAGGCCCGAGTAGCGTTGATGCGCGACCTAATCAGATAATCGTTGCTAGTCGTTAAAGCTATACGTTGAAAAACGATTAAAGAGAGAAAACTATAATCTACTTACTATCGGTATCCAAATGATCCCATATACCATCTCCATCACTATCACGAAACGAAACGAAATTGCCTAAAGCATCTAGTTCAATTTCATCCCGTGTTGGAGTACCATCGTTGTCATCGTCCGGATCTCGATGGTTAAAACCTGGAACACCCTGAGATATAAAATCGCCGTCCGTATTATCATTATTCACATTGCCATCATTGTTCACATCTTCTAATATAGAAGGAACCCCATCTCTATCATAATCAGTATTCTCGGCAATAGTTCCTACATCAAGTGTAAATACCAAAGGAGAATAAGGCGGAATGATTGAACTTGGTGAACTGTTAAAATAGGCCAGGCCCGATGGCATTACAACCATTCCGATACCTGTTTCAGTAATTGAATAAGTACCGTCAACGTTGGTCAAAATCTCTCCTCCCGCTTTCATATTGGATATTCCTGCCGCGTAACCTCTAAGAAAAAATGGAAGATATTGCCATGTGTAATTATCAATACCGTCAAACCTTGTATCGTCTAATAAAGTACCCACATAGGTAACAAAGGTAGAATCTGCTATTGTAGGAAATTCTCCTGCTCCTTCTCGTGCAACTAGATAGTAATAGGTGTGGGGGACTTCAACCTCGCCGCCTTCTATACCAGAAGAGACATTAGTAGTTTTAGATTGAACCTGATCTATCAAAGCTATGGTGTCCATATTTCCCTCTGGAATAACTTGCAATTTAATCTTATAATCAAAATCTTCAGGTGGGTTCTGAAACTCCGCATAGTTATAATAGTGTGATTTAAGGTACTCTTGAATCTTGACCTCATCCTCTGCCAACACCTCACTTAATGCTCTCGGTGGGTCGGGAGCGGGCGCTGTAACGTCATCGTCATCATTACAAGACCATAACACACATAAAAATACAAACAGAACTACTATTCGGCTCATTATCATCTAATCGGTTTTTAAAGGCGGCAAGATACAATTTTCCCCTATTTTTGTAGAGGGCCTTAACAAAGATTTCATATAAAATATTTTTTGCGATAAACTGGCCCAAGTCATAACTATTGAAGTATTGCGTAGGTTTATATAGGTTTGTTAGCGAAAACCGAAATTTATTTTACCTCACTCGGAATTGCAAAAAAAAATACTTTCGACCTCTCCAACGGAAAGGTAAACACGAAACCACAGTTACAAGCATCGGGAATGATTTAATCAATATGAGAATCGATAAATACCTTTGGAGTACCCGCTATTTCAAAACGCGAAACATCGCATCGACAGCCTGTAAAAAAGGTCAGGTAAAAACTAACGGTCAGATTGCAAAACCTTCTCGCGAAGTTTATCCCATGGATAAAATTATTGTACGTAAAAATCAAATCAATCTTGAACTTACGGTTCTTGATATACCCAAAAGCAGGGTCGGGGCGAAATTAGTCGATCTGTACCGGAAAGATACGACCCCAAAGGAAGCTTTTGAACATAATGAACTATTAAAGCAGGCCAAAGAACACTATCGCAAAACAGGAACCGGGCGGCCCACAAAAAAAGATAGAAGGGATATCGAAGATTATCTTGACCCCGATGAAGCACTTTCTAATAATAAAAGTCTATAAAAGGTAGTTTCGTTATCTTTGGTATGCAAACCTCGATTATGGATAATAAAATTTTATCACATCAGCAAATACAACATACAATTCGGCGCATCGCCTATCAAATTTATGAGGCCAACGTTTCCGAAAAGGAAATTATTATTGCCGGCATTGATGGCGGCGGCTTGAATTTTGCAAAAAAAATTCAAACCGTACTCAAAAAAATCACGGAAGCCGAAATCACACTCTGCAAAGTTTTTATGGACAAAGGAAATCCATTAAAAAGTGGTGTGAAAACCTCTGTTCCAATAGAAGAATACACGAATAAATCAGTGGTTTTGGTCGATGATGTCCTAAACTCGGGTACGACGCTCATATATGGCGTACATCACTTTTTAAAAACGCCGTTAAAACAACTGAAAACGGCGGTTTTGGTCAACCGCAACCATAAGAAATACCCTGTAAAGGCTGATTATAAAGGTGTTTCTTTATCCACTTCTTTACAAGAGCATGTACACGTGAAATTTCAGGCAAAAAACGATACTGTCTACTTAGCCTAATAGTGACTCGATTTCCACCGCTATTTCACTTGGCTCTTTTAGGTCGCAAACAATAGTATGTTTCGCTTGGGTATAGTACTGATTTCTTTCAAAAAGATGTTTACCGATAAATTCTGGCAAATCTTCGTCGGGTATGTTTTTAATCAACGGCCTTTCAGACTTCTCTTTTGAAAGTCTATTCACCAATTCAGGAATAGAAACCTTCAGGTAAAAAACATTCTCGGTCGTCATCAAGATGGTCTCTAGATTAGTACCGTAACAAGGGGTACCCCCTCCGGCCGACAATATAAAGTCATCTTTTTCTGTGCATATTTCTTTCAAATAGTGATGCTCTTTTTTTCTAAAGTATAGCTCTCCCCTATTTTTGAAAATAGTTGGTATACTAATGCCTTCTGCCTTTTCGAGATAATCGTCCAAATCTAAAAATTGAAGATTCAGTAGGGCCGCAAGATGCTTTCCAACCGTTGACTTTCCGCTGCCCATATAGCCTAACAATACAATTTTCAACTTGCTAATTTTTACAAAAATGAATGATTTTGGGGGGATTTCAAAGAAAAGTAAAATTTCTCTCAAAATCGACTTGCAAAATTAATTATTGAACTTATATTTGCAGCCGCTAAGTTTTCAATCTTAGTGGTGAAATTTTGACTTGGTAGCTCAGTTGGTAGAGCATCTCCCTTTTAAGGAGAGGGTCCTGGGTTCGAGCCCCAGCCAGGTCACTTTAAAGGTTATCATTTAAAACCATAACCCTGCTAATTTTATGATTAGCAGGGTTTTATGTTTTTTGGTCTATCATTTTATTTGATGTTATATGGTTTTAAAAGGTCACAAATCGACAACACTTTTTAAAATTGGTAACATTTCTGGTAACACTTTTGTAAATTGATGACCAACATAGTGCAACCATGCAGAGTTGATTTGACTTTCGTCTCAATTATTGTTTAACAATTTAAGACGACAACTATGCGTACTTCTTCAACATTTTCAGTATTATTCTGGGTCTATGCCTCTCGAGTGGACCAAAACAATCAATCGATAATTTACGCCCGCATAACGGTAAATGGAAAACGGGTCAGTATTAGCTTGAAACAAAAAGTCAATTTAGACTTATGGGATTTAAAGCGGCAAAAAGCAAAAGGCAATGGAAAGACCTCAAGAGCTGTAAACCTATATTTAGATGATGTTAAATCAGACCTGGTGCAATGTTACCGTGATTTGAAAAGGGAAGAAAAGGTTTTAA
>RCND010000577.1_pt1 | contig 20928 bp, 18 predicted proteins | sample 2041351 | NCBI WGS metagenome assembly RCND01 (sample SAMN09708230, study PRJNA481090) | Marine sediment metagenome, whole genome shotgun sequencing project. | biome: marine sediment; feature: ocean; material: sediment; isolation source: Sewage treatment plant 12B marine sediment (STP12B) ... | reverse complement strand
ATTTTAAAAGAAGAACCCGGTAACTTTACCGGGTTCTTCTTTTAAAATTTAAGGTACTAAAGTTAGTTTACCAATACTTAATTTGATTTAGCCTTAGCATCATCAATCATTTCTTTATTTGCTGTAACACCAATTTCAACCCTTCTATTCTTGGCTTGCCCTTCTTTGCTATCGTTTTCAAATCTCGGTGCTGTTTCACCTAAACCTTTTACCGACATTCTACTTTTAGCGACTCCTTTAGCACTTAGATAATCGCCAACAGCATTTGCTCTTTTAGTAGACAATGACATGTTGTAACTAGCCTCCCCTGTGCTATCAGTATGACCTTCTAACATAAGTTCTGTATCAGGGAATTCAAGAAAGACATCTGCCACTTTATCCAGGTTGGATTTGGCCTCGGCGGTTAAATTGGAACTATTTAGTGCAAAATTAACACCGCTTTTATCATCAAAAATAATCTGAATACCTTCGCCCACTCTATTCACATCTGCACCCGGTACCATTTGTTCTATTTTTTTAGCTTGCTTATCCATAGAATTTCCGATGATACCACCTGCGGCACCACCTATGGCGGCTCCAATTAAGGCACCCTTCACATTACCTCCTAAAAGCCCCCCTATCAAAGCACCTCCAGCAACTCCAATTCCTGCACCCTTTTGTGTTTTATTGGCATTTTTGATGGCCGTGCAACTGGTGTTTATTGTAAGTAATGCAACTCCCAACATAAACAGTCTAATAATTTTCCTCTCCATAATTTAATCAATTAAGTGTTATTTGTAATTTGCTTAAAGCTTTACTTCTTTTGATGTTTTGTCAAGCGAGATAACCACATCAAAAGGTTGCCCGTCGTATTCAGTTTTCACTCTAAATTCAGCATTGGTTTCCGATATACTTTCTACAGAAATACTATAGCCAGTTTTGTCTGAGCTCAAAGGTTTGTTCTTCTCGTCAACGAACTTAAATTGTATTTTTCCGGTACCATCTTTATCATCCACATAAGACCAAAGTATTCGATTAGTGCTTTCAGTACAGCGCTCCGTTCCATTAATGGAGAATCTTCCTGTTCCATTATTGGGAATAAAAAGCCATTCTCCACCTTTAAAACAAGGCGAATCGGCGACATCAAATAAGTCTGCCTTGTATAGTCCCGCTTCACCTACAAAACGGATGTCTGAAACTGTCCAAGTGCCTTTTAGTAATTTCTTACCTTTTTTTTGTGCTGTTTCAGCACCTGTGCCAGATTTGGTAGCCGAACAGGACATGGCAATGATGGCGATAAATAAGTATATCGTATTCTTCATATAAAAGTGTTTTTTTTAGAGCGGCCAAGGTATTAAATAATTTCCTTAAAAGAAAAGTGAATCGAACTTAATACTCCAATAATTTAAGCAGCTGGGTTTTGAATCTAGATCTAGGCAGATAATTGTTTTCCAACACCTTAGCAAATGGAATAGGCGTCTCTATACTGCCCACACGAATTACAGGTGCATCCAAGAATTCAAAGCAATTTTCCATAACACTTGCGGCAATGTCACTCGCTATGCCTCCAAAAAGACTATCCTCTTGCAGGATGATAAGCTTTCCTGTTTTTTTTACGGAATTATAGATACTTTCTATATCCAAGGGCTGCAAGGTTCTTAGATCCAACAAATCTGCGCTAATCCATTCGTTGTCAGATAGGGTTTCCAAGGCCCAATGTACTCCTGCTCCATAACTAACAATAGTTATTTGACTCCCTTCCTTTACAAGGTTAGCCTTGCCAAAGGGAATGGTGTAGTTGTTTGTTGGAACATCTTCGTATAAGCTTCTGTACAATGCTTTATGTTCAAAAAAGAGGACAGGGTTTGGGTCGTCTATGGCAGTGGCTAAAAGTCCTTTGGCATCTGAAGGAAAAGCTGGGTATACTACTTTTAGGCCAGGCGTCTTGGTAAACCACGCTTCGTTAGTCTGGGAGTGGAAAGGTCCAGCAGCCACACCACCACCGCAAGGCATACGAATAACTACATCGGCATTTTCGCCCCAACGGTAATGGCTTTTAGCCAAATAGTTAACAATAGGATTAAACCCACTAGAGGCAAAATCGGCAAACTGCATTTCCATTACTGCCTTCATTCTGTTAATAGATAAGCCCATGGCGGCAGATACTATAGCCGATTCACAGATGGGTGTATTCCGCACCCGTTCTTTCCCAAAAGCTTCCACAAAACCGTCGGTGATTTTGAAGACACCACCATACTCCGCTACATCCTGACCCATAATAACCAGGTTATCATACTGTTCCATAGCACCGCGTAATCCATCTGATATCGCATCAACTAAACGAATTTTTTTTGTATGTATGGATGGGTTAACTTCTTTAAAATCATATTTTTGATATACTTCATCTAATTCTTTACTTTCATTGAAGGATATGGCTTCTTCATCAAAAGCTATTTTTAGATTTTTTTCTATTTCAGTACTTATTTCTTGTTTTAATACTTCCCGTTCCGCTTCCGATAACGCTCCTATGGAAAGCAAGTGTGCTTCAAAATTTTCCAATGGGTCTTTGGCAGCCCAAGTATCCATCATTTCCTGTGGCACATACTTGGTGCCACTAGCCTCTTCATGACCGCGCATCCGAAAGGTTTTAAACTCCAAAAGCACTGGTCTCGGATTATTACGAATATCCTTGCATAGGGCATCTATTTTGGTATACACTTCCAAGATATTGTTCCCGTCTATAATATGAGATTCCATGCCGTAACCGATGCCTTTATCCGCTATATTGGCACAATTAAACTGCTCGTTGGTTGGGGTAGAAAGTCCGTAACCGTTGTTTTCAATACAAAACAGTACCGGCAAACTCCATACGGAAGCTACATTCAATGCTTCATGAAAATCACCTTCGCTAGTAGCTCCTTCTCCCGTAAATACAGCAGTAACGCGCTTCTCATTCCTTAGCTTGTGGGCTAAAGCGATACCGTCTGCTACGCCCAACTGCGGTCCCAAATGGGAAATCATTCCAATAATTTTATAGGCTTGTGTGCCAAAGTGAAAACTTCGATCTCTACCGTTGGTAAAGCCGCTTGCTTTGCCCTGCCATTGCGCAAACAGTCGATGTAAAGGAATGTTTCTTGTAGTAAAAACACCTAGGTTCCTGTGCATGGGAAGAATGTACTCGTCTTGCTGCATCGCGCTAGTGACCCCAACCGAAATTGCTTCTTGCCCAATTCCGCTAAACCATTTAGAAATTCTGCCCTGACGTAAAAGAATAAGCATTTTTTCCTCTATCATTCGTGGTCGTAACAGCGCCTTATATAGCGTTAACTGAATACTTTCGGCTACCTGAAACTGCTTGTAATCCATGCGTATGGCGGTGGTTTTGTAAATAATGGCATAAATGTAACAAAAAAACGAGGTATCACTGAATATTATAACACTATTGTAAGTAAGCAATAATGTGTAAATTTACCTAAACACAAAAAATAGATTATGAGTCTGGTACCCAGTGTAGATTTGTCGGATTTTATTTCAGGAGATCCCAAACGGAAGGAGAAATTTATTCAAGAGATAGGAAAAGCCTTCGAAGATATAGGCTTTGTAGCGCTAAGTGGCCATTTTTTATCGGAAGCGTTAGTGGCTGATCTTTATGACGAAATAAAAAAGTTCTTTCAAATGCCCGAACAGGTAAAAGACACCTATGAAATAGCCGGTATTGGAGGACAACGGGGCTACACCTCTTTCGGAAAAGAACATGCAAAAGGTAGAAAAGAAGGCGATTTAAAAGAATTCTGGCATTTTGGGCAATATGTAACTGATGACGACAGACTTGCTAAGGAATATCCGGATAATGTGAAGGTTTCTGAGCTGCCTAGGTTTAATGAAGTAGGCAAGGAAACCTACAAAATGTTAGAGAAGACCGCCAGATATGTGCTTCGAGCCCTAGCACTTCATTTGGAATTGGAGGAAACCTATTTTGATGACTATATCACCAATGGAAATTCGATTTTACGTCCCATTCACTATCCACCGATAACGTCGGAACCAAAAAATGCAGTGCGTGCCGCTGCCCACGGGGATATTAACTTAATTACGCTCTTGATGGGAGCTCACGGTAAGGGCCTGCAAGTGAAAAACAATCGTGGAGAATGGATAGATGCCATAGCGCAGCCTGACCAACTGATGATCAACGTTGGAGATATGCTGTCTAGATTATCTAACAATAAACTAAAATCCACCATTCACCAAGTGGTTAATCCTCCTAAAGAATTATGGGGAAGTTCCAGGTATTCTGTACCATTTTTCATGCACCCTATTAGCGAAATGCCCTTAAATTGTTTAGATAACTGCATAGACGAGGAACATCCGAAGGGGTTTGAAGATATCACGGCTGGTGCGTTTTTACACGAGCGCTTAATTGAATTAGGATTGATTAAAGAATAGCAATGGACCTGCAAGATCAACTAAAAAACCTCTTCCCTGAGCATACACCGGAAGACATCCCAAAAGAAAATATTGAAAAAAGTATTTGGATGCAAGACGACCCTATTATTTGTAAATACGAAAAGCGAAAGGGAAAACCCATTACTATTTTAGAGGGTTATACCGGTGCAGATGCCGATTTTAAAAAATTGGCAAAGGAGCTAAAGACAAAACTAAGTGTTGGCGGCAGCTTTAAGGATAGTAAAATCATTATCCAGGGCGATTACAGGGATAGAATCATGACTATGTTGCAGGAAAAGGGATTTAAAGTGAAGCGGGTAGGCGGCTGATTGCTATTCGTTCCCTTTTTATGACGCCTATTGTGGTTCTTTTTCTGTTAATTTTTTTTATTTATTTCACATAAAGCTTACATTTAACTATTAAGAACCTAAACCAATCGGAAATGAGTTCCCTACTACACATCACTAACGGTGACAGTTTTACCAAACGTCTCAACAAATTAAATCTTAAAGGAGACGTTATTACGTGGCGCGAAATGCTGTGCGAAGGAAAGACTTTGAGCCATGTGGGGAGTGAGTCTTTTTGGAAGACCCGCTACGAATTTCTCCATAAAAACTATAAAGTGTCTAAGTCTTGGTTTATAGAAAAGACCTTAAAAGAGTACCGCTCGCTTTGTAATCATAAGCAGCAGGATGAAATTGTACTTTGGTTCGAGTACGACTTATTTTGTCAAGTAAACATGTTAGCAGTAATCAGCTGGTTGTTGGCAAATAGAAAGTATGCTCAAATTTCATTGGTTTGCAGCGGTAAGGAAGACGAAACAGACAAAATGTACACTCTCAATGAGCTTTCCGATGAACAATTACTGGGACTTTACAAGAATAAAAAAATATTATCACAAGATGATATAGAGTATGCGGATTATGTATGGCAGCTATACTGCAGCAATAACCCTATGCGCTTAGAAAACCTAACCGATTTTGAGGATTATCAGTTTGCATATTTGGGCGATGCCGTGAAAAGTCATTTACAACGTTTCCCTAGTATTACCAATGGACTCAATTATATGGAAAACAATATTTTGAGTTTAGCAGCAGATAAAAAACCAAGTTCCAGAAAAGACCTTTTAAATACGGTCTTACAAAATCAGGGTAACTTAGGTTTTGGGGATAGTCAATATGATAGAGCCATAACTCGGCTTAAACCACTTTTTACTGCTTTCAATCCTGTTAGACTAACCAAAAAAGGGAAAGAGATTTTAGATAACCAAACCAATTATTACTCTTGTATTCAGGATAACGACGTGTATTTAGGTGGTGCTTTAAAATATAACTTCCTATATAATACAAGTACGAGCAGAATCTTAAAGCTCTAATTTCCTATGCAATTAAGCCCTTCTGAGCTTATCTTGAATGCAGATGGAAGTATTTACCATCTCAATCTTTTACCACAAGATATAGCCACTACCATTATTACGGTTGGTGATCCCGATCGTGTCTCTGATGTGTCACAACATTTTGATGCTATAGAACTCCAAAAAGGAAAGCGAGAGTTTTTAACCCATACCGGCGTTTTGAACGGCAAAAGAATCAGTGTAATTTCCACAGGTATTGGAACGGACAACATTGATATTGTTTTAAATGAGCTGGATGCTTTGGTAAATATTGATTTCAAGACCAGAACGGTAAATAAAAATCGTATACGATTAAAACTAGTGCGCATTGGCACCTCAGGAGCTATTCAGCCAGAAATCCCAATAGATTCTTTTCTTATGAGCAAATATGCTATTGGATTCGACGGACTTCTACATTATTATAAGCACGATTTCAGTACTCATAAAAATCTAGAAGATGCATTTATGGCACACACCCAATGGGCACAAGAAAAAGCACGCCCTTACATCGTAGATTTTGACGAAGATTTAGCGAAAGAACTACTAGACAATCGTATACGATTAGGTTTTACAGCCACCAATACAGGATTTTACGGGCCACAGGGCAGAGAATTGCGCCTCGCAACTAGCCAATCTGGAGTCATGTCAAGAATGGCTAGTTTTTCATTTGATGGCCTGCAGATTACGAATCTAGAAATGGAAACTTCTGGTATATATGCCTTGGCAAAACTATTAGGGCATCAGGCGGTTTCCTTAAATTGTATCTTGGCCAATAGGACTACCGGAGAATTTTCCAATAACCCATCAAAAGCCATCCAAGAACTTATCCAAAGTACCTTAACTAAATTAACTTCAAAGTGAAAACCGTAAAAATCATTGGGGTTCCTGAGCATTTTAACCTTCCATGGCACTTGGCAATCGAAGAAGGAGCCTTTTCAGCACGTGGGATAGACTTGCAATGGAAAGACATTCCAGAAGGAACGGGTAAAATGTGTCAACTTTTGGAGAATGAAGAAACCGATTTGGCTATTATACTTACAGAGGGTATCATCAAAAGCATATCTGAAGGCAACCCAACCAAAATTATTCAACAATATATTGCCTCTCCCCTTTTGTGGGGAATTCATGTGGGTGCTAAAAGCCAATATAAGACGGTGACAGATTTGGCACAGTCCAAAGCAGCTATTAGTCGTTTTGGCAGCGGTAGCCATTTGATGGCCTATGTAAATGCCCAGAACAATGGTTGGAAACTTAACGACCTTTCCTTTGAGGTCATTCATAATTTAGACGGTGCTGTTAACGCGCTTACAAACGGAGAAGCAGATTACTTTATGTGGGAACATTTTACCACAAAACCCTTAGTAGATAAAGGTGTATTTAGATGTTTAGGCGATTGCCCTACTCCATGGCCTTGTTTTATGTTGGTCGGCACTGATCGTTTTATTGAGGGAAATTCTAGTATCCTAAAGCATATCTTGGAGGTCTTGGAAACATATACTTCTGAGTTCAAGTCGATACCAAGTATCGACAGAACCTTGGCAAACCGTTACGGACAGCAACTATCCGACATTCAGGAATGGATGTCCTTGACGGAGTGGAGTACAGCGCAACTTTCCAAACCAAGTTTGGAAAAAATACAAGATACATTGATAAGGTTGGGTTTAATTGGAGAGAAACTACCCACTAAAGACTTTCTATATACTAGTTTAGACTAGACGTCTACGGAAAGATTCACATGTTTATTAATAATTTTTTTGAAGGTACTATCAGACAATGGTTTTTGTGCGAAGTCTACGATATGAGGGTTGTTGGTTGCACGGTCCTTATCAGCTTGATTGTCGCTGATAGTTACCAAAACGATCATCAGTTGTTTTTTGAGTTCTTTTGAAACCTGCTCCTCATACATTCTTAAAAATTCCCAACCGTCTACAATTGGCATTCTAAGGTCTAACATTACCATGCAAGGCAACGCTAAACTTCCCTGACCCTTACTCAAAATAAAGTCCAAAGCTTCTTGCCCGTTAATAGCCGCGTTAACCTCAATTTCCATTTCTAGTTTATTAATAAAAATAGAGTGTAGAAAATTACTTGCTTCGTCGTCGTCTACCAGTAAAATAGATTTTATGGAGTTAAATTTCTTCATGTAGTCTTTTTAATTTTATATCGTAAGAAAATACAGTATCAAAATTAACAAAATATATAGAATAATAACTTACCAATCGATAGTTTTATTGCCTAACCCTAATAAAATATGGTTTGTATTTGAAAAATGTCGATTTCCAAACCAATGCCCTCTGTTTGCACTTAAAGGAGAAGGATGACCTGTAGTAAGAATATGATGTTTGGTGTCGTCTATGAGTTTTGCCTTCTTTTTAGCATATGCACCCCAGAGTAAAAATACCAATCCTTCCTTCTCATTCGATAGGGTTTTGATAATGGCATCCGTAAACGTTTCCCAGCCCTTTTTTTGATGACTACCTGCTTCATGTGCCCTTACAGTCAAAGTAGCATTAAGTAATAATATACCTTGTTTGGCCCAATGTTCTAGGTTACCACTTTCCGGGTAGTGCTTGTCCACATCTGATTGTAATTCTTTAAAAATATTGATGAGCGATGGCGGATGTTTTACTCCGTCTTGTACAGAAAAACAGAGCCCATTTGCTTGGTTTGGCCCATGATAAGGGTCTTGGCCTAGAATAACGACTTTGGTATGCTCATAACTGCAATGGTCAAAAGCGGCATAAATGGCTTCCTTTTTGGGGTAACAGGTATTTTGAATGTATTCCTTGTTTATAAAAGTCGTTAGCTCCTGAAAATAAGGTTTTTCAAATTCATCTTTTAGCTTAGAGTTCCAACTGTAATGCATATCAGGATGTATTTTTTATAACAGCAATCAAAATTAGTTAAAAACTAATGGATATTTTCCTAGGAATTTGGCTTGATATAAAAAACAGAAAAAACTAACTTCGCTACCAATGTAGAAATGGTTTTATAATAATTATTTGTTTTATCAAGTGGAGTAAAGATGGATTACGATTATGTTATCATAGGTAGTGGTTTTGGCGGTTCGGTTAGTGCCTTGCGACTATCAGAAAAAGGATACAAGGTTTTAGTGGTTGAAAAAGGAAAATGGTTCAAGGCCAAAGATTTCCCCAAGACCAACTGGAACTTCAAAAAATGGTTATGGGTACCATACCTGCGATTTTTTGGTATCATGAAGCTTTCCGTTTTTAAACATATCGCTATTATTTCTGGTACTGGGGTTGGTGGCGGTTCTTTGGTGTATGCCAATACCTTACCAACCCCAAAATCTGCTTTTTTTAAATCAGGGAGTTGGAATGAATTAAACGATTGGGAAAATGAATTAAAGCCCTATTATACCTTAGCGCTAAAAATGCTAGGAGCGGCTAAAAACCCAGAATTGTTTGATGGTGATTTGGGACTTAAGAAAATGGCTGAAAATTTAAATATCCAAGAAAAATTTGCTCCAACACGCGTTGCTATTTTCTTTGGAAAACCGAATCAAAAACAAAAAGACCCTTATTTTGGTGGCAAAGGTCCAGAGCGCTCTGGTTGCACTTTTTGTGGGGCGTGTATGACAGGTTGCAGACATAACGCCAAGAATACTCTCGATAAAAACTACCTTTACCTAGCGCAATCGAATGGCGCAGAAATACGGGCTGAAAATGAAGTGTACGACGTGTGTCCTATTGGAAATGGCAACGGTTCCCAAGGTTATGAGGTTTCATTAAAAAGTAGCACGAAAATTTTCAGCAGACCTCAAAAAATCAAAACAAAAGGAGTTATCTTCTCTGGGGGTGTTTTAGGAACGGTTAAGTTACTGCTAAAGCTTAAACACAGGTCCTTACCAAATTTATCTAAAAAACTCGGTGAAGACATTCGTAGTAACAACGAAACTTTAGTTAGCGTTACTGGGATTGAAAAAGATAAAAACTATTCAAAAGGTATAGCGATAGGAAGTATTCTTGACACCGATGAAAACAGCCATCTTGAAATTTGCAGATATGGTGAAGGTTCCGATGCATGGAAGTTAATTCACCTACCCTATGTAACTGGTTCTAATGTCATATCACGACTTTTTAAAATACTATTGAAATTCCTAAAACATCCAGTGTCGTATTTTAAAATTTACTTTGTTAATGGCTGGGCAAAAAACACGGTTGTTTTACTTTTTATGCAAACCCTTGATAGCACCTTAAAGTTTAAAAGAAACGCTTTTGGACAGATGACTTCAAGTGTAAGTACGGGTAAAGCTCCAACGCCATTTATTCCAGAATCAATACAACTAGTAAAAGCATACCGAAAAGCAATAAACGGGGTCAGTAGCTCCTTTGCTTTAGAAACATTGGCAGGGATACCGTCTACAGCCCATATCTTAGGCGGTGCCGTTATGGGAAAGGATGCTAGCACTGGTGTCATTGACAAAAACAATAAAGTTTTTGGCTATGAGCAGCTATATGTGATTGATGGCGCTATGATTTCTGCGAACCCAGGGGTAAATCCATCACTTTCCATAACGGCTATTGCGGAGCACGCAATGGACCAAATAGCAATTAAAAACGAAATGGGTTAAGGCGATACGATGATGACAGTAATTCTATGAAATATATAGGTAAATGCTTAAAGGTTCTTTTAATTCTTACTAGCGTAGTTCTAATCGGCGTTGTTCTATTTTTTGGTCAAAGGGACATCCCATTGGAGGAATTAAAACTAAAGTATGCAAATGCGGCTTCTTCGTTTATTGCTGTGAATGGAATGGAGGTTCATTATCGTGATGAGGGAAAGCAAACCGACTCTATTCCGATAGTACTTATCCATGGGACAGGATCAAGTTTACATACATTTGATGTGTGGGCAGATGCGTTGAAGAAAACAAACCGTGTAGTGCGAATGGACCTTCCCGCCTACGGATTAACTGGTCCTTTTCCTGATGCTAATTATTCAATGGGGCATTATACGAGTTTCATTACAGATTTTTTGACTGCCTTGGGAATTAAAAAATGCGTACTGGCTGGCAATTCCTTAGGCGGGCAAATAGCATGGAACTTTACCCTAGAGGAACCAAGCATGGTAGAAAAATTGATTTTAATTGATGCGGCTGGATACCCGAAAAACTCGAAAAGCGAACCAATTGCCTTTAAACTAGCTAAATTACTTGTGCTGAACAAACTACTTATCTATGTAACACCCCGTTTTTTGGTTAGGGCTAGTGTTGAAAATGTATATTTTGACACATCAAAAGTTACTGATGTACTAGTAGACAGGTACTTTGAACTCACCCTTAGGGAAGGTAATCGACAAGCCTTTGTCGATAGGCTTAATACTTCTATAGATTCGGCTACCTATAAGCAAATTAAAAATGTTCAACAGCCAACCCTTATACTTTGGGGAGCAAACGATATGCTAATTCCCCTGGAGAATGGCTATGAATTTAAAAAAGAGCTGCCAAATAACAGTATGGTCATTTTAGATGATACAGGGCATACACCAATGGAAGAACGACCGGTTGAAAGTCTAAAACCAGTTGTTGACTTTTTAAAAAGTATAGATTAATATAACGAAGCTGACATCCAATAAATCAATAATTTGAGAACAAGCCGCTACGTAGGTAAAGGAAACTGATTTTCAATTCAATTAAGCCTTAGAAATCGAATCCTACAATAGTATCAAACTACTTTTCTAATCTTCATACTCAACAGTCGCTAACGCTTTCAAAGCACCTGCTTGTGTTTGCCGGAGCTCTAAAGTGATAATATAGTTACGTGTAGCATCCTTTTTACTTAAATCATATGATTTGGCAGCCCATCTCTTTGCCTCTTTAAGATTTCCGTTAAACTCACTCAAAACCGCTAAATTATAACAAGCCCTACCGCTAATGCGCGTTTTAGGGTTTGCTACTTCCTCCTCCCAAAGTTTGCTAGCCTCTTTATAGGCTCCATTTTGCACTTTCTCATCTGCTAGTACTAGTTTTTGTGAGCCAATTGCATAGTAATCTCTTTGAACATCCAATTTGCTTGATTGCATTCTACTCGCGTATGCACTTCCTGAGTTTTTACTTTGTTCCAGTAAGGTTTCTCTTCGCTTGTCAATCGCTTGTAAGGCATCGACTCGATTTAATCCTTTGCCAGATGCTGTAATCTGTTCGTTCGTGATAAATTCATCTATTAATACCCTTTGCTTTGGATCGTAAATTCTCCATCCATTTTCAATTAAAGTGTTTAAAGTAATTTCTTGCGCGGAAACTTTGGTTCTATGACGCATCATATCCAATTTATCCATTTTAGTTTTTTTAAAGGAAAATTGAGTTTCTGTATCGTAGGTAGCCAACGAAAAAATAGCATCAACTCCAGATTCTTCGCATAGTGCAGCAATCTTCTTCCAGGTTTCCGCACTGGGCTGAATACCAAAATGATTAGCTTCTTTTTTCCTATTCTTTAAAATTTTAACCGTTTCAAATCGATTACCCTGAGCTAATTCATCAAAAAGTCCGGTTAAAGCAGCTTCCGTTCCTTTTTCAGCGAGCCAGCGTTCTTCCATGGCTATTAGTTGTTCCAATCGGTTAGAATAACCTTTAGAAGTTGAAGATGTACTACTGTTTACTATTCCTATTTTTTTGATTTGATTAGAGAAGTCAACGGGAGATGGTGCTGTAAAACTAACCGTTAACTGTTTTGTTGTAGTACAACTAAAACATAAAATACATACGGTAAAAATAAGGGAGACTCTAAAAAGGTATTTCATGTTTTGAGTACATTATTGATAACTAAATTCATTACACTATTTTAGGTAAGACTACTATAAAACAGTATTTTAGCCTTTATTATTGTATTAAAAGGTTTCAATTTTTTAATATAATCAAGGAATGGTAATCCTTGATAAATTTTAATAGAACTATATCATCTGATGGTTTCTAATTTGAGACCATTCAATCTTCCACAAAAAAATAGAACCCTTTCTCCTAATTTTGTTGCTAGCAGTAGGCTTGCTCAAGACTTAGAACGGACCTGTTCAGCAGTCATGCCAATTTTTGATAGGTACTCCTATTCAATCTTAGCTATTCTAAACCACTTGATAATAGCAGTATTAGCGTGACAATTGTTGGTCTAGAACACGACCCTGTTGCACGCGATTACGTAAGACGTTTACATAGCCTAAGGCTATTCTATTATTGTAATCGGTGTAAGACTTTGATGCGAACTGGATTGCTTGTTCTAAATCTCCCTTTATTTCCTTGCTTATGGCCATGTTGTAATGCGCTCTACCTGCTATTTTTGGATTAGAATTATACAGCTCTTTTTCCCAAAGCGTTGCCGCTCCATTCCAGTCACCTGCTTGAGCTCTGCGTTGTGCAATTTTGAAGTTGTCCGTTCCGCGAACAAAATAATCCCTTGCAATACGGACGGACTTTGGCGTCAAGCGTTGGGCATATGCAATTCCTAAATTTCTACTATATTCTTGTACGGTTTCATTCCGGTTCGCTACAGCTTCTACTGCTTTCATTGGGTTGATTCCTCTACCTCTAAACATCATGTTTTTAGTATAAAACCGTTCATCTACAATTTCCTTGGTATGTGGATCGTAAATACGCCACCCACTCAATACATTGGTTGCCAGGGTAACTTCTTGGGCTGGTACATCAACATCAATACCTAGGCTATTGGGTAGTTTCATGGTGCTGATTTTGTAATTTGCCTTCGTATCTGTATCATAAAATGCCAAGGAGAATATGACATCTACTTGGTTTTCTTCGCACAAGCGTTCTACTAGTGCCCAAGACAGTGAAGCGGGCATAACAGCTAAACCTTTTTTCAATTCCTCAACACCTTCAATTATCTTTATTTTTTCAAAGTTTTTAATTACAGAAAGTTCGGAAACCAGCGATGAGATAGCAGCTTCTGCTCCTTTTTTATCCAAGTTTAGACCTTCTGCGGATAAAATTTTATCAATTTTATCTAAGGTTTCATTTCCTTTGGAAGGTGCGCTTCTATCAATAATTCCAATACTCCTCACTTCGGAAGATAGGTGAACAACAGCTGGCTCTGTAGCCCCCATTGTTAATCTATTTGTTGCGCTACAAGACGAAATCAGTAAAATTAATATGGTACAGCCTAAGAATATGGTTTTATTTTTCATAGAAAGTTTGATTTTTATTAGAATCAAATTATTGAATTACAGATAATTGCTTATTAGAAAACAGTAAATATTTGATTATATTGTCTAAAAGAATCGCTGCTGGAAAAACATAGCGGATGTATCAATTTGAATTTTTTGATTATCTACAGCGATGGCTTCTTAAAAAAGTTTGGTATTCATCAGCAGCTTAAAACCTGTCGTTGTTTACGCACTGTTATTTTTAGCTTCTAAAATTTGCGCAAATAAACGCCTTAAACATTTGTTTCAATAAATTAAAATTCCAAGGGTACTACCAAATAACGATACCTTTCAAATTCCCCAATCTCACCTCCAATCCTTACCTTTGCCACCTAGCAAATAATAACGTGGCGAACATACAGAGCAAGACACTTCAAGATTTAGAATTTCCAACAGTTTTACAGCAGGTTGCCGCCCGCTGCAATACGGAGTTGGGTAAACTGGCAGCCAAAGAGGTCACCCCATTTTCAGAAGAATCTCAAATGCGAAATGCACTTGGTAAAACCTCAGAATACCTTTCGTCTTTTATTAGCGATAATAGAATTCCAAATCACGGCTTTGACACTATTAATTCAGAACTACAATTACTTAAGATAGAAAATACCACCTTAGAGCTACAGGGATTTAAACGTATTGCTACCATATGTGATTCCATTGCGACCCATCAGAAATTCTTTAAAAAATTCAAGGAATATTATCCAATACTCAATGACTCCATTGCCCAACTGGAATCCAATACCGAAATTCCAACATTGATTAATGGTGTAATAGACCGTTTTGGGGAGGTAAAAGACAACGCTTCAGACGCGCTTTTAAGTATCAGAAGGCAAATGAACCATGCACGTGGTAAAATCAGCCAAAGTTTTGGTTCAGCCTTGGCCACCTACCAAACATCTGACTATTTGGACGATATTCGGGAGTCGGTCGTAGAGAACCGCCGCGTACTTGCCGTAAAGGCCATGTACCGCAGAAAGGTTAAAGGCACTGTTATGGGTACTTCCAAAACCGGAAGTATTGTGTACATCGAACCCGAAGCGGCTTTAAAGTACAGCAGAGAGCTAAACAATCTAGAATTTGAGGAAAAGGAAGAAGTTCAACGTATCCTCAACGATCTTACGAATCAAATACGGCCATTTAGAGCGCTTTTAAGAGAGTATCAGGAATATCTAACACAGATTGACGTTACGGCCGCAAAAGCCAAGCACGCACAAGATATCAATGCTTTATTACCTAAATTGAACAAGGGCAATAGACTCTATTTGAAAGATGCTTACCATCCCTTATTGTTTCTCAGTAATAAGCGCAACAACCAGAAAACCTATCCTCAGACGATTGAGCTGCACGATGAAAATAGAATCATTGTCATTTCTGGTCCTAACGCTGGCGGAAAAAGTATCACACTAAAAACCATTGGACTACTACAGTTGATGCTACAAAGCGGTATGTTGATTCCGGTACATGAACGTAGCGAAGTCTGTTTTTTTGATAAAATTTTAACAGATATTGGTGATAACCAATCTATTGAAAATCATCTAAGTACGTACAGTTACCGTCTTAAGAACATGAATCAATTTTTAAAGCGTTGCAACAACCGTACGTTATTTTTAATTGATGAATTTGGTACAGGAAGTGACCCTGAACTAGGCGGCGCTTTAGCAGAAGCTTTCTTGGAGGTATTTTATGAACGTGAGTCCTACGGCGTCATTACTACACACTACGCCAACCTAAAAGCCTTGGCCAATGAACTGCCGCATATGAGCAATGCAAATATGTTGTTTGATGGCAGAACGCTAGAACCTACCTTTCAATTGATGTTGGGACAAGCTGGAAGTTCCTTTACGTTTGAGGTGGCCCAAAAGAACGGTATCCCCTACTCGCTAATTAACAAGGCAAAGAAGAAAATAGAGCGCGGTAAGGTACGTTTTGATGCAACGATAGCCAAACTACAGAAAGAGCGCAGCAAAATGGCAGAGACCGGTTCTCGTTTAAAAGAAGAAGAGTCCAAGGCAAGAGAAGAAGCAGCACGCTTAGAAAAACTCAATGCCAAAGTGAAGTCCAAGCTTGAAAACTACCAAGAGCTCTACGACCACGACCAACGCATGATTCAGTTGGGGAACAAAGTAAATGTTGCTGCAGATAAGTATTTCCAAGATAATAAAAAGAGACTTTTGGTATCGGAACTCTTGCGCCTTGTAGAAACGGAAAACAGCAAGCGCAAGAAAAAAAGTGCCAACCAGGCCAAGGTAGAACGCAGTAAAAAGGCTCAAGTGTCCCAAGAAGTACAAAAGGAGGTCAAAGTCATTCGTGAGAAAAAACAGGTAGAAAAGAAAAACGCCGTTCAAAAAGAAAAGAACAAGCCAAGACCTGTTTTTAAGATAGATGACCGTGTTCGTATGGCTGATGGCAAAGCCGTAGGAAGCATTGATAAGCTAGAAAAAGGCAAAGCGGTGGTCAATTATGGAATGTTTACGACAAATGTTAGTGTAGACCAGTTGGAATTGGTAGAACGTAAAAAGAACTAATTTATGAAACGAATAGTACATGCAATCTTCTGTGTAGCTTGTCTGATCTATCTTATTTCATGCGGTAGCGATGATGCCATTGACACACCATTAGTTGATGACGAACTTATAGTACGTGCTGAAGTTGATGAAAATCCAATTTTAGGGATAGAGTTTGCAACGGTAAATTCAAAATTGACAGGTACGTTAACATATACCCTACGTTCGATATCCGTAGATGATGCAGTTGAAATTAATGCGACCACTGGTGGTTTATCTGTAACGAATTCGTTAGCCTTTGATTACGAACGTAGAACAGCAATTAGGGGGACCATAGTTGTATCAAATGATACGGAAAGTGAAGAATGGGATTTACAAATAGCGATTCGAAATATTGATGATATCGAGTATTGGCTTACAGCGTCGAAAGCAGCATATCAAGCAGAAAACTCTGGAAATTGGGTGCTTATTACAGAAGATGAATATGAAGAACTAGCTACACAGCTTAACAGCATCAGCAAAGCGGGCACTACTGACCTGCTGTACAGGCAAGGTTCAAACTCAGAGCTGTTTGAAACCTACTCAGGTTTTACGGTTTCCAATGATCTCTCCAGTATTCCTGAAAATAGTTTTGTTTTTGCCTTTAGGTATCTCGCGCTAGCGGATGATTTGGGAGAAAATAAAGTAAAGGTGTCTGATGGTATTGTTACTGGAGGGTATATGGATGTAGGAAACACATTGCCAGCCCACAATCAAGGCCAGCAGTATTTTGTATTAAAAGGAGCACGGCAATCCACCACTACCAGCAGGGGTTTCTTGGGCATATACGCTCAAAATGGTGTTTCTTATGATAGCCAAGGTAATGCAGCGGGTACGCATCTTTTTGGTGCAGGTGATGTCGTCGAACTGTCGGCTACGAATGTGCTAGACCGTGTTTGTATCTACCAAGGTCTAAGCACCCCGGTACAACAATGGGATTGAGGCTCTAAAAATAATAAACGAAACAGCCGACACCCAAGTTGTTGAATCTACCAACTTTAGATGCCGACTGCGTTTTTAAAAAATACCTTTAAGTACAATCGGCATCGGTCTCATTCGCTTCGAGTTGAATTTCCGCTGTATTATCGAAGGTGGTAACCCCACGTACTGTTATTTCTATAGAATCACTTCCAATTTCTGTAATGGTACCTGTGAAGCCACCAAAAGCACTCTGGGTAGCTATTTCTTCTCCCGTCAGCGAATCACCATCTGAATTACGTCCTGTTATCTTAATGCGTTGTACAAAAGGAACCTTAATAGCCGGATAGGTTTGTACTGCATCGTAGACTAAGACTTGCTTACCTGGAATAACAGGCACCAATCGTTGCGTAAATATAGTACTTCCAGTTTCTGTTGTCATTTCTTCCGCTTTCGTAGCCGATTTTGATATTTCTACAGATAATTCGAGTCCTACACTAACCTCGCCTGAAACCTTACCTCCATTTCCAAAGAAGGAAACTCCAGCTTCTGCACCTACGGTTACTTCGGTTGTTAATTTAGCTCCTGCTGTAAAGCCTATGGTTTCTTCCCAAGAAACAGACATCGTTTTCGTTTCCGTTAGGTCTACACCTACATTTTGTTCTATAACTGCTGATGTGCAATTCGTAAGGGTACTATTGAACTTAAACGAGTTTTCGGCAGCGGGCAATATAGGCTGCCCATACCAAGTTTCTATGCTTTGCGCCTCATATTCTACATCTGTAGTTACAATTCTAAAATTTTGGCCATTAGAGGCGTCTTCTAAGCCTGTAAGATTGTAATAAGCATTGTCACCAAAATCTGATTTAAAACAACTAAGACTAGATGTCTGGAATGCTAGGGATTTATTAGTCTTGTAGTTCTTAAGTTGAAAATTACCGTTTACTTTTTCAATTTTAAATTTAAAAATATCATCTAATGATTGAAAATTTGCGGTTTTTGTGGTTTTTGAAGTACTAGTCCCACCAATAACAGCATTGCCAATATCAGTTACTGTCTTAAGATAGGTGTTAGTACTTACAGAAATAATACTATACACATTATCTTCGCCTTCATGCTTTTGAAAATAAAACTGTTGTGATTTATTTGCGTTACTAAAATCGGCCTTGCCACGCGCCGGTATTCTCCGGTATGCATCTTGAGCAATCAGACAAAAACCTTCATCTGGCAAATTAACTCCTAGACCTAAATCCGGTTCATTGTCCAATACTTTATCTTCAATCTCGCCATCCTCAGTTACCAATTGTAAAAAATAAGGCGTGTCTGGCTTTAAATACACTTCTGTATTTAAATCTTCGGCATCATCGCCTCTTAATTCTACATTGCTGCCATTTTCCGTAAACAATACGTTATCCAAAATTTCTTTAAACAGTTCATTGTCATTTTCATCGAGTAGGTCTACTTCTAAATTGATACCATTTCTCAAGGCGGTTTCTGCTTCGCTAGACAGATTTTCTAAGTCTAGCTTAAAACTCGCGTAATTGGTATATTGGTCTACCTCTAATACCATCGGTTCAAAAAAATCACTATCCGTCGGTGTAATTTTCACTTTAGCTATGGGTTGGCCTTTTCGAATATAGGGGCGTGCATCTAACAGTAGACCTATCTCACCTTCGAAGGTTTCCAATTCATCTTCACTAATACCATCTGATATAACTAATTCTCCATCTTCTGGTAGTTCAGGTAACTCGGGCAGACCTCCAGAATCATCGGAGCTACAACCTAGAAGTAATACAAGGCCAATCGCTACTGCGCATACATACGTTAAAATTGTTTGATTTGTTTTCATAATTTCTTTGGTTTTAAAGATTCAACACAGCGAAACTAGATGCAAAACAAACTCTTAACTAATTTTGGACATGGACAAAGTATGGACAGGTGGTATGGATTTTAACATTATAGCAGATGGACAACCACTTTTTTTAGAATACAAAAAAAGCATTTTTGGTCAATGAAATCAGTCTTTAACAAGGATTGTAAATCGCTTTATTAATTGAAACAACATGGACTTTCTATGGACAACGTCATTTCCTCTGTTGCTCGACCATATTTTTCCGTAGCTATTATGGTTACCTTGCTTTAAATCAAATTAAAGATTATGAGACCAACACTTATAACAGTTTTGCTATTACTATCGAATTTAATTCTATCGCAGGATCAAAAAAAAATTGATAGTCTTAAAAATTTATTTAAGACCGAGGTCAATGTTGAAAAACAAATTGAAATCATAGAGGAACTCTATTATTTAACTGTATATACTTACCCAAAGGAATCCTTAGAATACGCAAAACAGAATCTTCAATTAGCAAAAAGCATTAAAAATGCTAAACTTGAAATGGAGGCCTACCATTTATTAGGAGAGAATCATATGTATATCGGAAATATGGATTCTTCATATTTCTATCATCAAAAAACTAAAGACTTAGCGGAAATTTTAAAGGACAAGCAAGCACTAGGGGTTGCCTTATCTGACATTGGCAACTATCATGGTATGAAAGGGAATTATGAAAGGTCATTTAGCACATATGAAGAATCTATTAAAATATTAAAGGAAGAAAATGATTTTATAAAGGTTGGTATTTTCACGGGACAATTAGGCAGCATACACATGGATAGAGGGAATTACAGAATAGCACAAGGTAAATTTGTTGAAGCACTAAAAATATTGGATACTCTTGACACAAGGCCATACATGGAAGCTGATATACTAAGAAAAATAGGGCACGTACAATTTAACCTAAAGAATTATGAAGAGTCCATTGAATATTACAACAAGGCATTAAAGGTATACATAGAAACAGATGACAATGTATTTGCTTCAGAGGCTTTAGTGGATATCGGAGCTTCTTACTTAGACTTAAATAAAAATAAAAAAGCAATTGAAAATTTTGAAGAAAGCATAAAGCTTTGCGAAAAATATAATATTGAGGGAACAGCTGCAATAGCCTACTCCAATTTAGGGGGAGCTTACACAAAAATTAAGGATTATAACAAAGCGCAGAAATTTTTGTTAAAAAGTTTGAATTTCCATAAAAGCAAAGGTTTTGCAAACAATAATATTGAAGTGCATAGAAAAATGGCAGATTTATACATGGCCATGAACCAACCTAAAAAAAGCTTAATTTATGTCAATATGGCTGTCTTAATAGCGGATTCTGTAAAAGCTATAAATTATCAGTTGAGCACCTATTTGCTACGTTCTAAGGTTTATGAAAAGTTGATGAAAAAAGATTTGGCACTCAAGGATCTTAAATCACACAATATATTTATGGATAGTATTTATAATCAAAAAAAGACACAGCAAATTGAGGAACTTAAAACTATCTATGAAACTGAAAAAAAAGAAGCTGCCCTTGTACTAAAAGAAGAAGAAATAAATACACTGAATGAAAAGGCTAAAGTCGATAAATTGACAAAGGGTCT